>CEQY01100948.1_pt1 | contig 27117 bp, 23 predicted proteins | sample 361391 | NCBI WGS metagenome assembly CEQY01 (sample SAMEA2621075, study PRJEB7988) | marine metagenome | isolation source: saline water (ENVO:00002010), including | reverse complement strand
CCTGTAGTGCAATATGAACCATGTACAAATGGGTTTCCTTGCAAGCCAGGACGTCTATCTTGAGGCGTGCCCGTTGGACTCGAAGGAAAAGGACAGGCTGCAGGTCGATTAACTCTGCACTGTGGATCGCTTGCGTTCCCAACCCAAACACCTGGAAGATTCACAAAACGGTTTAAACTAATGTCACAACTATCTCCTTGGTTAGCGACACAACTAATACATTCATCAGTCGTTTTTGTTCCGGTCACGCTATAAGGATTTCCACAACCATCATCTCCAGTATCTACAACTCCATCACATATCGTTGCAGGGTCTGGAATGACAGGTGTACAAGCAGCACACTCATCTGTTGTTTTAGTTCCATCAACTGAGTATGTTCCACCACATCCATCATCACCTGTTGCAGTGACTCCACTACATATTGTTGCGGGATCTGGAGATGTTGGCACACAACAGGCTCCTGTAGTACTTGTTCCCACCGCAGGTTGAGTTCTTCCACATCCATCTGTTTGCGTAAAAGCCACTCCATCACATTGAGTTGAGGGTGCAGGCCCGTAAGGTCCACAACAAGCTAGATTCATCTTTGTTCCTAAACCACAATCTACTTCACAATAATCAGATCCAATTGGTTGATTATAACAAACAGTATTCGGATTGGGACAGGTTCTTGGAATACATTCGCAGCTTAAATTGCCGCCAAAGTTAAAACCATTGATGACCCAATTATCATAATTTAATCCAAAGAGATCTGTATTCCCCGCGATACTATTACAATTTTTTCCTGCATAAGGATGCACACAATTATCAATATTCGTGGGTGAGCACATTCCATTGATCACTCTTTGGGTGAGAGCTTCATCCACATCATCACAGGCCATACGATCAGCATCATAGATACCACCTAGATCAAAACAGATATCGATAAAAGCTTGCTCTGCAACTCCCCCCTCATCTGACATACACGTCACCAGTTGATCATCAAGTGTCACTATTAAAACAGGCACTAAATTATTTTTAGCGTACCCTGTATAGGAACGTGCGGCTGCTTCTTCATCAGGTACGAAGCTTTGTGTTCTTACTTCTAAAAACGCCCGTTGAGTGTTGTAGCCAGCTTTGCTTTCAAAATCCACAAGCTTTAAACCACGGAGCTGCACTCCTCCATTATAAATCTTTTGGGCATCCATGCTGGCTTGACTGACGGTTGTGCCTTCATAGTTTTGCCCTCCGTGGGTCGCTGGATAATTTGATTCACTGCTATCAACAGCAATCTCATAAATAGACTCGCCGTCTTTATTCACCACCCCACCAGCAATCTCGCGGTTGTTTTCGAGTGGGGTGGTTGGACTTCCACCAGAAAGTGTTTGTTTACAAATATCTGCATCACTTAAATGTTGCTGTAGATCGCGATTAAAAGAGACCGCTTGCACGTTACCTACAAAACCCTGGGCCTGTTTGATATGGGTATCGGAAGTTCTCATGACTCCCACCCCAGCTGATAAAACAATACCAGAGATGATCAACATCTGGATCATCGAAGCTCCGGTTTGGTTTTTTAACAACAATTTTTTAATCACTTCTCTCACTCCTCAATTAAGGACCATGTGTAGAACAATCGAGATTACCATCAGCCAGATAACCTTCAGCATATTTAACGCCACAAGACTTTCCTGCATCAAGTAGTCCACACCTAACCCCATCCCAAGTCAGCCAAGGTTTTGATGTGCAAAACTCTTGTTTGATCTGTGCTAATAATTTCGAATAATCACAAGGCTCATCCATTCCTTCATAAACATTGTCACATAATCTTTGCAGCATTGACTCAGCTTTCTTTTTTATCCCATAATAACAATCTGTAATTTCTTGGGTGGCAGGGTCAACAGTAGGATAAAAATAAACAGATTTTGAAATTTCATTTACACCACTGGCATTTTTATTTTTGATAATACTAAAAGTAAAAGCAGTCTTACCCGTCATTGGGTCTTGATCACCAATCTCCATAGTGCCTATTTTGTACACCCCACTTCCAAATGTATTGTTCTCACTAATGATAACTTCTCCATCATCTCCAAAAAGCTGATCAATTGAAGTTGAGGATAGTTTTTGATCTTTAAAGTTTTTGGTACATAGGGCCGGATTTTTAACCACGCTATCAATCATCGCAATGGTTTTGGCCATATCACTTGTCCCTTGTACACCCATAGTCGATTGAGATTGCATTTTACTAAGATTCATCACTCCCAGTGATATAATCCCAAGAGCTCCAATGGAAACAGTGATTTCTATAAGCGAAAAACCGAGGTTATTTTTTAGAGGCATACAATTCCTCCTGTGGCATTAAAGCCTGTCATTTTCGTGCCACCGCCACAGCTTTTTCCAGCGTGGGAGTTAGCAAAATTACAAATTCCTGTAGCGCTATCAAAATTACCCGCACTACCTGTCACATCTTCACAAATGGACTGTTTAATTTCATTGACGACAAAAAGAGTAGTTTGTGCACAAGTCTTCAAACTATCATCAACTGAGAGAGAGGTGTCTCTAAAAAAAACTTCCGTGCATAGTTTCTCAGAAATATCTTCGTAAATTTCAGCTTTATTTAACTCGCAATCGGTGACTTGGTTTACACCACCAACCACTGACATCCCCACCGGGACGTGAACAAATTTCTGAAACTCTCTTGATTCACTGGTAAATTTTTTATTTTCATCTCGAGCTTGAAACAAAAGTCCCACCGTTAAAATGCCGGAATCTTCTTTTGCATTTAAAAACTCTAATCCTTTAACCTTCATCTCTTTTAATTTAACATCGGCTATGACTTGACCTTCTTCGTACATGACCACAGGATTTCCGGCCGAGTCTGTAAAGTCCGCTTGTATCTTTCCATCTACCATTTTCTTGCTCATTTTTTTTAATCTAAAGCTTTCGTTCGAGCTGGCCAAACTTTTTGTCCAACCAACAAATTGCATGCAGCCTTCTTTGGACAATAAATAATTTGAAATTGATTTTTCTACAAAAAGTACATTGGAAGTTTTATCAAAGTCACTGCTCATTTTATTCACTCCCCCCATCATATTGAGGGTTCCGTATGAGACAATTCCTACCAGGCCCAGAGCTATAGTTAGCTCCATTAAAGACAATCCATTTTGATTATTTAAGATCTTTTTCATGCTATCCATTTTATCAGTTGAATTTACAATATTATGAGAACTTATCGTGATAACAAGAACTTAGCTTTAACAAGAGCAATGACAATTAAGAAAATTAAGAAATGGGAGAAAGTATGCCCAATAAATATGGGCATAAGGTCATAAATATATGGAATTACAAATTACAAAGCAGCTTTAGTTTACTTAAGGTATCCACGTTTTTCTTGATCTCGCTCGATACTTCTAAAAAGCGCACCAAAATTTCCTTCTCCAAAAGCGTGGTGGTTTTTTCGCTGAATGATCTCAAAAAAGATAGGCCCAATAATATTTCGAGTGAAGATTTGTAGCAGATACCCTTCTTCATCCCCATCCACAAGAATTTGTAACTCTTGCAGTTTCTTTGGGTCTTCGGAGACATTAGGCACGCGATCAAAAACTTCTTGGTAGTACTGATCGTCTATATCTAAGGTTTCAATATTGGTTTTATTGAGTTTAGAAATACTCTCAATGATATTGGAAGTATGAAGAGCGATATGCTGAACACCAGGTCCTTTATATTCATCAAGATATTCATTAATTTGTGATTTTTTTTCTGTCCCTTCGTTAATGGGAATACAGAAACTCTTATCTGGTGATTGAAGAGCGTAAGAGGTTAAACCAGTTTTTGCTCCTCTGATATCGAAATACTTTATCTCAGTAAAGCCAAAAACATTTTTATAAAAATCACTCACCTCTTTCATGGTGCCTTGATACACGTTATTAGTAAGATGATCTATAAATTCAAAACCTAAATCTTCCACTATATCTGGATTGTCTAAACGCTCAAAACCCATGTCTTCATAGAGTGAATCTGATTTAAACTGATCGATAAGATAGATATTAGATTCCCCAATACCTTTGATGGCATGTAAGTCTTGTCCATTTAGTTGATAGTCAACATTTTCAGATTTTGTTGCCCCTCTTTCAACCGCAGTCTTTTGAGCATATTCAGCGTCATCTACTTTCCAGCCCATAGAGCAGACACAAGGGCCATGCCCTTCATAGAATCCGTGTCCAAATGTTTGAGGTTCGTAATTGAGTAAGAAGGTAATTTGTCTTTGCTGATAAAGATCAATTTTTTTGTTTTTATGTCTCATTATACGTGAGAACCCAAAAGCAAGAAATAATTCATGCAAAGATTTAGGATCTGCAGAGCTAAACTCAGTAAACTCTATACCGCGTAAGTTTAAATGATTTTGTGTTTCCATGGGATTCCCTATTTTAGTAATAAGTAATATTGTTCCCCAAGATTGTTAACACCATAAGCCGCTCGTTCAGCATCTTTGCCATAACCAAAATACATATCTACTCGAGCATTACCTTTGATGGCACCACCAGTGTCTTGGTTGATAAAGAATCGGCTAAAATCTTGCATCTGTCTATGCCCACCGCGAACTACTGGTTTCTGTGTTCTGATAAAGTTCAAAATTCCATACTCGTGGACACGTCTATAATCAGTGGCGATTGATCTTTTTTCTGTCAGAGGAACATTCTCCGTTCCAAGGGGCTCTGTTGTAGTCACTTTAAAAAAGATAAAGCTTGGACAGCTGGCCAAAATTCTTCTTTGATCTTCTGGATGAGCTTCAAAATAGGCTCTTTGATCAGGAACACTTCCATTAGTGATCATTCCTTGATCTTTCATATAATGATAAAGAAATTTAAATTTTTGTTTATTACTGCCAGCATAAGAAAGGTAATATTTTTTATATGATCCATCTTTATTCTTTACTTTAACTCTTCCGCCACCTTGAACATGAAGAAGCCAAATATCATAAAGTGACTCTTTTACATAAAAAAGCTCAAGTCCCTTACCTTTAAGCGCACCACCAAAATTAATTTGATCACTGGTTTTACTTCTTAGTTTTGCACTTTTCGGTATACCGTAGATAGGATACTTATAAACATCCGTCTGTGTTTTTGATCCTTCAAAATCGGGAGAATAATAAGCAGTAAAATGGGTCTTTTTTTCGCTATATCCCTTTTCCCAACTAAGTGGCATCGGTCTATAAGCATCAAAAGATCTATTCATTTTTTCATTGAAAGTTTTATAGCACTCGTCTTTGGCCACAGTCTTAAAGCACTCTTTGGTCTCTAGCATAAGTGCTTTAAAAGCGAGTAAGGTATCGTACAATTTTTGACGTTTAATGGTTTTCTTTCCAAATCTTAACGTTTCATTAAGATCTTTACTAAGGAATGACTTTTCATGACGCTCAATGGCCAGTTCCATATTTTTAAAATCCAAGTCGTCACTATAATTAAAGTCTTTATTCATTTTCTCTAAAGCAGGCATTTTTCCTGCCAAGGCAAATTGAGTTAAGATCAATGTTGTTATTAACAATTTCATAACAAATCCCCTATTGTAGTAAGTGCACAAATTAGATAATATTGGACATTTACTGTCAACTTAGCGACTAATTTATTCACGCGCTAAGTATCTGTATTTAAAGACTTTCCCATGAACAATAATTGCTTATCTGCAAAATTATGAGTTTTTTCAAAAGTAAAACCAGATTTTTGATAAAATTTATTATTCGCTGCATTAACAACAGTTACTATATGCACCCCTAAAACATTTCCCTGTGATAGCGCCTGTACAAATTTGTCCATGAGCTTGCGACCGACTCCCATTCCTTGATTGCCTGGAGCAACATTAATATGCAGATGAGCTGGGTAGCTTATCAATTCATCTTGGAACAATTTTAAATAAGGATAAGTTTGAAAAAGTGTGGGGTGCTCAAGGCTAGCTTTCATACCACAAATATAGCCCAAAACTTTTCTCTCATTGATGGCCACAAAAAATAAAGAAGAATGGTTTTCAATATAATATGTAAAATATTTCTTTTTAATTGCAAGTGATGGCGAATCTGCTGTTTGCTTATAGACACCTTCAAGCTGAGAAAACTCTTCAGCTGAAAGCTCATTCACATTCTTAAAGATCATGATCTAATTTATCCACTTCTTTTTGCAGAAAATTAAAAAGTGTTTGCACCTTAAGACTTTCTTTTGCTTCGGAATGAAAGATAAAATCTATGTTTGAGCTCTTGAATTCAAAGCGGGAATCAAAAATTCTGACTTTATCTTTAAAATAACTTCTATTAAGAACATGTGTGGGAATAACGGCCATTCCTAGTCCTTGATGAACAGCTTGTAGCATTTGGCCAAAGGAATTGATGACGATTCGAGGGCTTACACTTCTAGGAACAGACCCAAAAACTTCTCTGCACCATCCATAAAACAGAGGGTCACGATCTTCGAAAAATATAAAGGGGTGTTCAATTATAGTCTTTAGATCCGTATCACTGTTTATATTCTCAAACTCTTTTGTTTTAGGAACAACTAATACAGCTGTTTCGGTGTGAAGAAGTTGAGACTCACAATAAGAAGGCGTCATATTATGTGGGAGAACTAAGCAATCAAAGTCTCGGGCTTCAAATCGTCCCAATAACCTATCAGGATAATCCATTTCTACTTTTATTGTGAGATCAGGAAAATGAGAACTAAACTCTACCATTCGGTGGGCAATCCAAGACTTTCCAATACCAAATAAAGTTCCAACACTGACACTTCCCACGAGCTTTTTACTTTCTTGCTGAATTTCTGTGATGACATCATCAAAACGTTTAACGTAATTCTTGCCAAGCTTGGCCAGTTTCCTTCCACCAGGAGTTAAAACTAATTTTTTGCCTTGTCTTGTGACAAGACTAAATCCAACTTTTGCTTCTAATTTTTTTATATGCTGAGACACAGCCGATTGGGTGATACCTAATTGTTCTGCAGCTTGGCTTAATGAATCTGAATCATTAAGGGCCATAAGGACTTGGAGTTGGGAATTTTCAATCATAAGTTTTTCTCATAAAAAAAGGGAGGTTAAATTAACCTCCCTTATATATAAGTGTTACTTAAGTGTAAACCCTATTCCTCTTTAGCGAGTTTTTCTTCCCTAGCTTTAATAACTTCAGCTTGGATATTTTGAGGACATTCTTTGTACTCAGCAAATTCCATAGAGTATGTAGCTTTACCAGCAGTACCCGAACGAAGATCTGTTGAGTACCCAAACATTTCACTAAGTGGAACCTGAGCGTTAACGATCGTTTCTCCCCCAGCTGCAGCTTCAGACCCTTGGATAAGTCCACGTCTTGAACTTAAGTCACCAATAACAAATCCTTGGTAATCATCTGGAGTTTCAACTTGAACTTGCATGTATGGTTCTAGAAGAACTGCATCAGCTTTAGCAATAGCTTGTCTCATTGCTTGTCTAGAAGCGATACGGAAGGCCATATCTGATGAATCGACATCATGATACTTACCATCGTTTAGATCAACTTCAACATTGATAAGTGGGAAAGCCGCAAGTGGACCTTTATCCATTACGTCTTCAAAACCTTTTTCACAAGCCCCAATAAATTCTGAAGGAATGGATCCCCCTTTAATATTATTGTTGAACTTAAAGTTTTGATCTTCACGCTCTTTTTTATCATCTGTGAGTGGTCTGATTGTTCCAACAACTTGACCAAATTGACCAGAACCACCCGTTTGCTTCTTATGAGTGTAATCATAATTAGCTTCTTGGCGTATTGTTTCTCTATAGTTAACTTGTGGAGCACCAACTTCAACATCAGCTTTATATTCACGCTTAAGACGTTCTACATAAATCTCAAGGTGTAGCTCACCCATACCAGCAATACGAGTCTCACCTGATTCTTCATCAGTAAATAAATGGAATGTAGGATCTTCTCTTCTAAATCTATTAAGTCCTTTAGCCATTCTTGCTTGGTGATCTTTATCTTTAGCTTTGATTGAAAGCTCAATAACTGGAATAGGAACATGCATCCCTTCACAAGAAACATTCATCCAATCTTCTTGACCAACAAAAGTATCCCCTGAAGCACAGTCAACACCAACCATTGCGATAATATCCCCTGCACTTGCTTCATCAATATTCTCTCTATCATTCGAGTTCATACGCACCATTCTACCAACACGTACTTTTTTCTTCTCACGTGTATTATAAACAGTGTCACCTTTTCTAAGAGTCCCTTGATAAATTCTGGTATAAGTAAGCTGTCCAAATTGCTCATCAGTAATTTTAAAAGCCATACATACAAGTGGCTTATCAAAGTCTGGTTCAAGTTGGATTTTTTCTTCTCCATCTTTTGTTTCTTTTTTGGCCATAGGTTTAGCACAAGAAACTGGTGAAGGAAGGTATCTGGCGACAGCATTAAGAAGTGGCTGAACACCTTTATTTTTAAACGCTGACCCCATATAGACTGGAGTAAGTTCTAGAGAGTTAACTCCCGCTCTAATACATTTATGTAATTCTTCTTGAGTAGGCTCTTCACCTTCAAGGTATTTTTCCATGATAGCGTCGTCAAAAGCGCAAACTTCATCAAGCATGATCGCTCTTTTTTCTTCCATTAGATCTACGAGATCAGCAGGACACTCTTCAACACGAACATTTTCCCCATTATCTCCATCAAAGTAATAAGCTTCTTTTGTTACGAGATCCACAACCCCAGCGAAGTTTTCTTCAGCGCCAATCGGAATTTGCATAAGAACAGCATTATGATGAAGTTTTTCTCTTAATTCATTGGCACCTTTTTCAGCACCTGCACCCATACGATCCATTTTGTTAAGGAAAGCAAGTCTAGGTACATTATATCTTTTCATCTGACGATCAACTGTAATTGATTGTGCCTGAACACCTGAAACAGAACAAAGAACTAAAATAGCACCGTCTAAAACTCTCAGTGATCTCTCAACCTCAACAGTAAAGTCAACGTGACCTGGAGTATCGATAATATTAATTTTGATTGATTTACCATCGCCTTCAGCACAAGTGATACCGGCTTTATCAAATCCATGCCAGTGAACTGTTGTAGCAGCAGAAGTAATTGTAATACCTTTTTCTTTTTCTAGCTCCATGTGGTCCATTTTTGCACCATCACCACCACCACGTACATCTTCGATTTTGTGGATCATGTCACAGTAAAAAAGTATTCTTTCTGTTAGGGTTGTTTTTCCCGAGTCAATATGGGCCGAAATACCAATATTTCTCGTTTTAGGTAAGTGTTTCATCGTAACTCCAAAACTGGTAAACTTATGTAAATTCATCGATTAATAATAGGCGAAATCTTAAGGAAAAAGTCGTATCTCGTCAATTTTTTGTTGCAAAATATTAAGCATTTATATTATAAATGCCTCATGTCAAGAAACGATATTGGAAAAACGCAACTGTACGAAGGTGTTAAAGCGGTCGTTGAGCTAGAGAAGCCGCATATACATCTTACTCAACAAAAGCTCTATACCCTCTTTAGCATTGGTTTTAACTACTTCTTGTTTGAATCTGGTAGAAACCCTGGGCATTATATAATTCGGGTTGAAGATAGCTATCTTTTGGAAAAACTTATTAGAAAATCTAAGGATGATACCTCTAGAAAATTTCTCCAAAGACTGGCCCTTCCACGCAAGTTTAAGTATCAGCAATCTATGTTTCATCTCGATTTTTTTAACTTCACCACTTGGGCCAATACCAATGATCTTCCCAAGGAAAAAGTGAAAGGAGCGTTAATCGTCAAGAATGCGACGAAATCTCCTATAGGTCATGATTTTACTGATGATGAAGAAGTCATGGCGGCGATGTCGGCGCTACCAAAAAATTATTATTTGCATTCCCTGCGAGAGTTTGTTCCAAAGACTATAACGATTGCTTTTGAAGAAAACTATGAGGGAGTCGATCGCCTACAATTTCCTTTTATTAAAGACGAAGTTGAAAAAGTCAAAGGTGTCTCTATCGCTAGAGACATCAACCTTGATGAATTTGACTCTTAATTGTTTTTAATTGCTGAAGTATTTGCCAGCAATAAGCTTCACTTTTAAGCCCTAGTCCACAAGCGGGAGCTATAAATTCGCCCTGTTCTAGATCAAAAGCTCTTAACTGAAGGCTTTCATTTGCTATGCCTATCGCCATGGGGGAAGGCTTAGTCTGATCATTTTGGTAAAGAGCGAGATCGAGATGGAGTGGATAATGAATTTGCTTGAGCTGAGCTTGATTAAGATGATCACAACAATGAACCACAAACGTATCGTATAGAGCATTTGCATCCCTATACACTTCTTCAAAAAAGGGCAGCGAATCAAAATTTTGAGCGAGAAATGGTTCATCCATAAAAAAAATCATATCCATTTCATCGGGAAAAAAACTTCCTATGTGAGCATAGAGTTTTTTTAGAAATAGAGCTACTTCTATATATTCTATAGGACGAAATCTTTTAATTATAGAGTGTAGTGTAACAGGTCCCACACATTGCAGTTTCATTTCTTTTTTACCTGTGTGAGAGAGCTTTTTTTTGAATTCCTCAACGTATGCAGGTTTATAATTTTCTATTTTTGCATGAGAGAGAGACTTCACTTTTAAATCATCAAAGTCACCTGATGCCACTTCAGTTTTTAAAAGAACATCAAGTCCTAGCCATTCATCTTGATCTAGCTGGGGTAATGAGAAAAGAGTGGGAATATCATACTGAAAAGTATAATGAATGGCTTGGTTTATATCTTTGAAAGGCAGCGAACCAATATGCAGTGTTTTCACAATTTTTCGCAGACTTTGCTCAGTCTTTTGATAAGTTCTTTTTCCTGAACAAGATTACTCTTTGCCAAAGATATCCTGATACTTCTGCTGGCTTTTTCATTAAGTCCCATGGCTACTAAAGATTTAGGTGCAGTCAAGCTGCCTGAGCTACAGGCAGAGCCGCTACCAACATCTAAACCATGTTGATCAAAATGGATCAGTAATAGATCAGCTTTCTTAGATTTATGAATCAGGCAAATTGTATTACAACTTTCATTTTGTATATATTCAAATGATGAATTCGCAGTCACAAGCTTCACAATTTTATTTTTTAAATCAAGAATGTCCTTATAAGGATAGGATTTTTTTATATCGATGAGCGCCAAGGCAGTAGACCACAGACCAGAGGTATTTAGTGTACCGGATCTAAGACCTTGCTGATCGCCTCCTAATATAAGGGGCTGAGTTGTCAATTCGCTCTTATAGAAACTAAATCCAGACCCTTTAAAAGCACCAAACTTATGGGAACTCCAGCTATAACAATCTAAGCTAGTATCGAGTTCAAATGCATCAGGGACCTTTCCGATGGCTTGAGTTGCATCTACAAAAATAGAACAGCCAGTTTTATCTTTAATCGTCCGGGCAAGCTTAAGAGGCCAGACAACTCCCGTTTCGTTATTCACCCAAGTAAAAGTAAGCCAGTTTTTTCCTTCTCCTTTCTCACTTTGAATAATTGAGATGATATCATCCTCATTAAAATGACCATCAGTGTTTAAAGGGAGCTCTATCGCTTTTCTCCCCTTAGTTTTTAACAGACTCGCAACCTGAGTAATACATGAGTGATCACTGGCAAAATAAAAAAGACAGTCTTTGGCACCTAAATTTAAAAAAGTATTCGAGGCTTCACTCGTTCCAGAATGAAGTAGGAACTCAAAGTCATTGGGCTTGCAATGAAATGCTTTGTAGATTTCGTTTATATTTTCTTCAGACCATTTTTTGGCCATTTTCCCACTGCTATGTTGAGAAGAAGGATTAGCAAAAAAAGATTTCACTTCACCTAAACGTGCTAAAAGCTCACTATTTAATTCAGTGGTTGAATTATGATCTAAATAAATCCTATCCTGGTATTGCATGGACAGGAGATTACCCGATTTTTTATCAAAAAAAAAGGAGACCTATCGGTCTCCCTTATATATCAATAAATTGATTAATTTTTATTGATTGATCTCACCAAGAGCTGGTCTGATGATAGAAGCAGTCTCATTAGAAGTTGCTTCAATCGCTGCATTAGTTGTACTTGCAGCAAAAGATCCAGTTTCTGTAGCATTGATTTCTCTAGCTTTTCTAGAAAGATCTCCAAGAGTTGTCGTTGTTAAGTACTCTTGCATTAAAACACCAAGGTTTTCGAAAAAGTTCTTAGTTAATCTGAACTCTGTTGTATCAATTCTTGTGGCTTCACCTTCAGCAGCTGGCTTTACTTCTACACCAGAGCTTGGAAGTCCCATAATATCTCTAGCTGGGTTGATATTCTCACCAACACACTCAAGAATGTCTCTTACAGTGATTTCATCCATTGATCTAGCAAGAACGTATCCACCACCTGGTCCACGAACAGACTTAACAACTCTACCAGTTCTCAATTTTCTGAAAAGTTGCTCTAAGTAGTGTAGTGAAATTGCTTGTCTTGTAGAAATTTCTTGTAATCTAACTGGATTTCCGTTTGAGTGGAAAGTTAGGTCTAGCATTGCTCTAACAGCGTAACGGCCTTTAGAAGTAAGTCTCATTTGTCATCCTCCATAATCTAATTAAACAAATATTTTTTTGAATGTTTTTATTCGGAGATTTCCCATCCATTGATCCCCGGGAGATAACCTGACTTATAAAGTTGGCCAAATCATCTCTGATAAAAGTATCACCTTTTTTAGTTGTTGACGTCAACTGTTTATTACTTAAGAAAGCTTAAAAAGTTCTTACATCAAAAACATACGTTAACTGCCTGAAATTAATCGTTTTTCCTAGGGCCAGACTGGGACTAGTTGCACAAATTAATCAGGAATATTTTTCCGACTGTTTCGGGCGGGTAACTTTAAAAGTCCAATTTGAGTGAATAAAGTTGAAAATCACGAGAAAATTGATCAGTTTTTTCCCTATTTTCTTTATCGTTCACATGAATTTCTAAGACATAGTAGGAAAAGGAATCTGGAATTTCCGGCATTATATTAGACAAATGTTGGAATCCCCATTCAATCAATAAAAAGTTTTTATCTTCTAAATAAAGGGGAAGCTCTAAATGGATAATGTCTTCACGCTCTTTCACACGGTAAAAATCAGCATGGAGAATATCCTTGTGCTCATTAATCAAAGAGTACGTTGGGGAAGAGCCTTCAGGATCGTTATGGAAATTTTTGGAAAAAGTTGTTTTTCCAGCCCCAAGCTCCCCTTCGAGAAAGATGACAGCAGGCTTTGCGACAATATCTTTTAATTCATAAGAAACATAATTCAAGTCATCCACAAAGACTTTTTTCCAACTCCGTATTTGCTTTTTCTGCATGAACTATTGACCTTTTTTGATTCGATCCATGTCATCATCAAGAACATCAAATGCTTTAGGGAGAAAATCGATGATTGATTTTGCACTCATTGTTCGCACTCCTAGTTCCTGAGCTGCATATTTCCCGGCAACAGAGTGAAGATATATAGCAACTGCCACAGTTCTATTAAAAGTATCATAACGATGAATAAGTTTATCTTTCGATCTAAGACTCACCTCTTGGCCTAAAAGCCCCCCAAGAATTCCTGCGAGCACATCACCTACTCCACCTGTAGCCATACCGTCATTTGGATAATAGTTAAAATAAGTAGATCCATCACTGCAACCTAGATAAGTGCAAGGGCCTTTAAGAACCACAGTGCAATTAATTCTATTGATCAAACTTTTAAGATGAGTAAGTGGGTTTAAAGCGAGTTCTTCCCTAGAAATCCCTGAGAATTTGGAAAACTCCCCAAAATGAGGGGTGAGCACAGTTGGTGCATTTCGAAGAGTAAATACATCTTTATCTTCTTTGATATTGAGTACATTAATCGCATCAGCATCTAAAACTACGGGGCCATCATAATTATTTAAGACTTCTAGCACTAATCTTCTTGCCCTACTTGAACGGGCTAAGCCAGGTCCAACGACAATTGAAGAGTATTTATTGAGATCTTTAATCAAGGGGTCCCATTTATTGACATCAAGTGGGAGGTAGCCTGTCATAATCTCTGGTACTAATCTAGGTATGAGCTCTTGATATTGAGGCTCCCATGTTGCAGCTGTAACTAATCCCGACCCAACTTTGAGGGAAGCTAAGCTGGTAAGAGCTGCAGCACCAGTGAGTCCATGTGAACCGCCGAGCACAAGTGAGTGACCAAAAACTTTTTTATCTGCAAATTTATCTCTTTTCCCCACAAGCTCTACCATTTGTTCTGGTTTGAGCAAAAATTTATTTCCTTTTAAATTAAACTCTTCAGGTAATCCAATATTGATAATTTTTACTTCACCGGTATGCCTTGCACCGTCGGCCACATAATAGCCTTGTTTGGCAAAGCCTATAGCAAAAGTACACTCCGCCTTGATCGCTTTTCCGCTCATAAGACCTGAGTCACCATTTACACCGGAAGGCATATCAATAGAAACAGTGAAATAAGCTTGTTCGTTTACAACTTCAATCACTTCATAGAGAAAATTAGATAATGGCAGCTGTACCCCTGTACCAAATAAAGCGTCGACCACAACTTCGCTTCCCATTTGATCAAAATAGCTTGAAAGTTGAGAGGCACTTTCAATAAAATTGACTGGAACTCCAAAGTTTTGGGCTATATCAATCTGCTTTTTTAACTCAGGTTTACATTCTTCATCAGAGAAAAAAATGAAAGCTCTGGTCCTAAATCCCATATTTTGCAAATGTCTGGCGATGGCCATACCATCTGCACCGTTATTGCCTTTACCTATTAAAAAGACAACTTCATAGCTAAAGTCATTTTCAATGAGAAGCTCTTTTAAATTGTGGGCCCCTTGAATACCTACATTTTCAATAATAAGACTTTCATCAAATTTATACTCGTTAACGACTTTGGATTCGATGTCACGCATCTCTTTAATTGATACAACTCTCATGATTTACCTTTTATTTTCTAAAATCTTTTTTAATTTATTAATAGATGTGGTTAGGCCACAAAACACACTATCGCAGATGATCCAATGACCAATATTGTACTCTTCAAATAATCCTAATTGCACTAAGGGTTGAAGGCTTTGATCTGTAAGTCCATGCCCTGCATGAAAACCTAAGTTATTCTCTTTGATGAGATCATAGGCCAATTTATAATCCGTAAAGTATTGGGCTAAGCTCTCTTCCGCTATAAAATCCATTGCAAAATCACCTGTATGAATTTCGACTGCATCAACATCACATTTAATCACTTGCTCAAGAGTGGCTAAATCAGACTCAACAAATAAAGAGATTTTTGCTTCGGGGTGATTCTCTTTGAGCTGCGCACAGGATGCTTTAATTTTTTCAAAATTTTTCGCAGACTTTAGATCTAAGCCCCCCTCAGTTGTTCGCTCTTCTCTTTTTTCAGGAACCAAACAATACCACTGAGGCTTAACTTCCATAGCCACTGCCATGATATCTTCATTCGCCCCTAACTCTAGATTGAGAGGCTTACCATATCTTTGAGTCACCATTTGGATTGCCGGGACATCTGTATCTTGTATATGGCGTCTATCCTCTCTTAGATGAATCGTTATTTGATCAGCTCCTGCGTTAAGAGCATGATCAGCAGCTTCAACCAATGAGGGATAGGCTTCCCCTCTTGCCTGCCTAAGAGTTGCCACGTGATCAATATTCACACCAAGTCTGGGGTTCATTTATACTCCAATTTCATTTTTCACAGAGTCCACAAGTTTTTCACAGCATTCATCAATGAGGTGATCATCTTCACCTTCAACCATAACCCTTGCGAGGTTTTCTGTACCAGAATACCGTAACAACACTCTGCCACGATTCCCAAGCTGTCCCTCAACTTCTTTAAGCGTCTTTTGAACGGAATTTAATGTGGCAAAATCTTTTTTCTCTTTTACTTTTATATTTTTTAATAGCTGTGGCATTAATTGTACTTCTTCAACAAGATCTGCGAGATCGCAATCAAAGTACTTTATACATTCTAGCACTTTCAGTGCGGCTAAAATCCCATCTCCCGTAGTTGAAAAATCTTTAAAAATAATATGGCCAGAAGGCTCTCCTCCAAAGACTGCGTTTGAATGGAGCATGCGCTCAACAATATAGCGGTCTCCCACTTTTGTTCTCGTGAAATTCGCCCCTAAACTCTGAACATATTTCTCTAGGCCAAGATTACTCATTACTGTCCCAACCACTTCATTAGCACTACCGAGTTTATTCGTTTTTGCCAAGAATTTGGCTAAGACACCTAAAAGCTGGTCCCCATGGATGACTTTTCCATTTGAATTAATAAAAGTCAGTCTATCTCCATCTCCATCTAAACAGATTCCATAATCAGCTCGATATTTTTTAACCTTCTCAGCACAGCTTTCCGGGTGAAGAGCTCCTACATTGAGATTGATATTTGTTCCATTGGGCTCATTCCCCATGGCCACCACATCAGCCCCCAACTCAGCAAATGCCATAGGAGCAACTTTATAACCAGCTCCATTAGCTCCATCCACCACAAGCCTGATCCCATCAAGAGTATATTCTTCTGAAAGTGCTTGTTTGACTTTGACAATATATCGTCCTACAACCTCATCCAGTCTTTTTGCATTCCCCAATTCGTCATCGAGTTTTTTAGGGATGAGATCATTATTAAGAATCATTTTTTCTAGAGCGGCTTCAACTTCGTCTGGAAGTTTATGTCCCGTGCGGTCAAAAATCTTTATACCATTATCGTTATAGGCATTGTGGGAGGCGCTGATCATAATACCTGCATCAGCTCGCATAGATTGAGTTACAAAAGCAACTCCCGGCGTGGGCAGTGGACCAGTTAAGATGGCCTTTCCTCCTTGGGAGCAGACTCCCGCAGAAAATGCTTGCTCCAACATATAACAACTCAGTCTCGTATCTTTCCCAATAATGATCACTGGTTTTTTATTTTTACTATTGGTTTGGAAATGGGCCGTCACTGCTCGACCGAGAGCAAATGCGATCTCCCCCGTCATAGGAAAAACGTTCGCCCGTCCTCTGATTCCATCTGTACCAAATAATTTTCTCTGACTCATGATTACTCCGTTATCACATTGACGACATTAGGTTCAACTGAAACAAACTCAATTTGCTCTGGCAACTCTACCTGAATAGGAACTTCAATTTCTTTTTGATCAGTAACTGGAATTTTTGCCATAACTTTTACTTTCTTTTTTAACTCTAAGTTTAAGTCAGTTTTCAGTGCACGGACTTTGACACTTACCGATTTAGGAGCTGCAGCATTGAGTAATTTCGCACTCTGAAATATAATCGGAATATTTGTAAAAGTAAATTCACTCACCTTAGAATCGACATTATAACTTACCACAGCATTTTCTTGACTCAAGAGCAGCGTTTCCTGAGGTTTCTCTAATTCTACCTCTACCGTTTCCCCACTAAATATTTTCTTTTCTGTGAGAAATTTTGTTTCTATAAAAGAGAGCTTCCGCATAATCTTTCTGGTGCCTGTGACTTCAACCTCTCGTGGAGTAATACTTAAGTTTTTAAGCTCATATTTCTGTTTGATTTTGGGATCAACTTTGACCACAACAGGAAGGGTTTTAGTCATGGTTTTACCTATGGTGAAATAAATGGATTTAGGAGAAAAGTCCTGCATTTTAATCCCGAAAGGAAGTGAAAACTCAAATTGATTTATGTTTTTTTTATAACTCAAACGCCCTTCTTGATAATAATCTTGAAGGGGAATAACTAAGGCATCTTGATTATCTAGATATTTTCTTACAAAAACCCTGGGCCCTTTAATTTTTAAGCTCAATTCTTTTTGGTCTTGATTGCCTAACGAATAGCCCTCAGGAAGTTCAATCTGAACGGACAAAAATTTTTGCACCTCAACTTCAGCCGAACTAATGACATAAAGCCATATAAAAAAACTGAAAACAAATGAGAAAAGGCGAAGTAAATATTTTCTCTTTTTTATACTCGATCTCATGCTTGACTCAAACTAAAGGCTTCTCTTTCTTTGGCCGAATAAAGATGCATTCTTAACTGAGCTCTCAAAGTACTTTCATCTTCACAATGAATGAACCTTCCGTTGATGCATAAACTAATTTTACCACTCTCTTCACTCACCACGAGCACCAAGGCGTCACTCACCTCACTAATTCCTAGAGCGGCTCTATGCCTCGTTCCAATATGCCTATCCAAATCAATATTTTTGGATAAAGGAAGAAAACAACCTGCAGATTGAATTCTATTTTGATAAATGATGACAGCCCCGTCGTGCAGAGGGGAAGATGGTTGAAAGATAGTATAAAGTAAATCACTGTGGATCTTAGAGTCCATTCGGGTCCCTGTTGCTGAGTAATTCAAAAGCCCATGATTACGCTCTATCACAATAAGCGCTCCTGTTTTTTCTCTTCTCAAGGCCATACAGGCTGAAATCATTTCCTCTATTTGAGTGTCATAATACTGGTTTTTTTTGCGAGTAAAAACCCCCGCATTTCCAAAGATGGCCAAGGCAGATCTAATTTGTTCTTGAAACAATATGATCACGATGACAAAAAAATAATCAAAAAAGTGCTGGAGTAACCAATTGAGAGAGTACAACTCCATAGAAAGACTGAACCAGTATAAAGTAGCAATGGCGGCCGTTCCCACCAAGACTTGAACCGCACGGGTTCCTTGAATAATAGTAAAAAATTGATAAAGGATGATCGCAACGATAATGATATCGAGTGAATCAGTGAGTGTGAAATTCTCAAAAAGAGAAAATAAAATATCCATCTAGACTTTCCTTATGCTTTTCTATCGGAATATTTCGAAGAGAGATGGAATAAATAAAAAAGGCAGGAAGTATCTTCCTGCCCTCTCTATCATCAATATTTTTGTAAAATTAAGCTGCTTTTTTCTCTTCAGTAGGAGTGTTTTGATTTTCGAGTGTTTCGATAATCTCATCACTTTGAAGGAGTTTTTTTCTCAAGGCTTCTCTAGAGATCCCCATTTCCTTGGCCGCTTTAGACTTATTACCTTTATTTCTTCTAATTTCAGCAAGTATCATCTCCCGTTCAACGAGGGCCACTCTTTCTTTAAGAGGTAACTGCCAATCTCTCGCATGAGGTATGTTATCGAGACCATGCATACTTGATTTGGTGAGGTCTATGATAGGTATCGCACCTGATTTATTAAGTTTGTTAATAACATGGGCTTTTGGATTATAAAGAACCGCTTTTTGAACAGCTTGCTCTAATTCTGTTACGTTACTAGGCCAATCATATTCTTTGAGTTTAGCTAGAACGTCTTCCGAGAATTCTTTGAGCAGTAACCCTTGTTTACGACACTCTTTTCTTAAAAAGTATGAGGTGAGTTCCTCTATATCCTCTGGTCTTTTTCGGAGAGGCTCAACTAGTAAAATAGACTCTTGAACATAGCTATAAAGCTCAAAGTTAAATGTTCCATCGGTTTGGGCCATTTTTTTAAGATCCTGGCCTGAAGTAAAAATAATTCTTACATCTAAGGTGAGATTAGAGCCCGGTATATGTCGCTCTTTGAGAACTTTACATAATTTTGTTTGTAACTCTAGTGGGAGATAACCAACTTCGTCTAAGACAGCAGTCCCTCCCCGGCACTCTTCTAAGACAGACTTTGTCTTTTCACTGCCAAAAAGTTGTTCTTCTACTTCATGAACATCAACACCTTTACAATTTATGATCTTGAATTTATTCAGACCCCGCTTACCTTCGTTGTGAACAATGCGAGCGAGTAGTTTTTTTCCACAACCAAACTCACCATTGATGAGAAGTGGTGAATCAATATCTTTCAGTTTAACGATACTTTTTCTAATTTCGTTGGTTGAACTAGACTTACCAATATAAGCAAACTCTCTATCGTAAGGAGTTGAAAACCTGCGAATAAGTGATTTTTCAGAAATAGGATTGTAATTATGGAAGACTGAGCTAAAAATGAGAGCAAGGACTTTCATAGTTTTTTCATCTTCTTCAGTAAAACGATCTTGGTTTCTCTTATTCAGGACTTCAATCACCCCAATGACTTTATCCTCTCTATTCGTTATAGGATTACAAAGAATTGATTTGGTTTCATACCCTGTTCTTTTATCCATTTCTTGAGAAAATCTAACTTTGTCTGTTTTAGCATCAATATTGAGAGGAACTCCCGTCGTGAAGACAGAGCCCGCAATACCTTTACGGTAATCAAATTTTAAAAATTCTTTTTCAATCCCCAATGCTGCAACCGCTTCGAGTTCGTTTGTTTGAGGGTTAATTAAAAAGATAGATGCTCTTTGCGAGTTCAAGATTCTAGAGATTTCTTCTAACATTGATTTAAGAAATGTTTCTTGAGAACCAAATGAAGTAATATCTTTAAAAAGTGAAAGCATAAGTGAGAAAACTTCAAAGCCTTCAGTTGCTTTCTTGTAACGTTCACTCACGGCCATGGTGGTAATACAATCTCTGGCCCTATCAGGAGAGAAGCCCATAACGTATTGAACGATGAATCTTTTCATCGATGGGTGGTCTTCCTCATCCAATTCCACTCCGTACACCATATTGTCAGTTTCATTGTCTGGATTATATCCAAATGATCTCACCACATGCCCTTCAATATCAATACGGATTCTTTTATAATGAATTCCTACCCGTATATTTGTCCCAACTTTGACTCGTTGTTTTGATTTAAAGCCTAGACCTGTAATAGACACATCTTCTAAGTTTGCATCCATAATATTAACAAACTTTCCCATTTCATCTTCGTACTCAAAAGTACATCTCACATCGTCTTTAGACTCAAGTGGAATTCTAAATGATTGAAAAAATTTAAATTCTTTAAAACTTGTAAACATAAGGTTGCTCCTCATAAGGTTTTTCATATTATGAATCGGCAGATTTCCTAAAAATCTTTAATGTGTTGGCAAAAATATTTGGCATTACAGAAGGAATAACTGACCTTGGCACTCAAGCAACAAAGATTATGACAAAGCCCATGGAATTGCTTATACTTGCCTCATGAATGTACATGTCTGGACTAAATTAATACTATTGACTCTTTTCTCTTGTGCAGAGATCAAGCCGCTGGATCAAAAGCAAAGTCCTCAAGCCCCAAAAGCTGAACCAAAAACGGTCATAGATTCAGACCCCGATACCGAAACAGTGATTGTTAAAAAAGTGATTGAGCCCCTTTCTCTTGAGAAAATGCCCCCTCAAAAACTCTCTCAAAAACTAGATCAATACTGTCATAAAATTGATGATTATTTTGCTCGTTATAAATGGGGGCAATCTTTTTGCCATAAATATGACTGGCATCACGTGCGTAATTCTTTCTTAGGAAATCCTATCATTTGGAAAGTCTTTGGTGATGAAACGAGAGAACATGCAAATACCACTCTTATTCTTTGTGGTGTTCATGGGGATGAAATCACACCTGTTAAATTTTGTTTTGATGTCCTAAAAGATCTGACTGAAAACCCAGAGGTGATTGGCGATAACTTAGTCATTGTAGCCCCCTTAGTAACACCAGATTCTTTCCTAAAGAAATACCCAACGAGAACAAATGCCAGAGGCATAGATGTGAATAGAAACTTCCCTACCAAAGACTGGGAAGACAAGGCCATCTCTTTATGGAAAAATAGATATCGCTCGGACAAAAGACGCTTTCCGGGAAAGAAGCCCCACTCTGAACACGAAACTGTTTTTCAGATTAATTTAATTAAATTATACAACCCTCAAAAAATCATTTCCGTTCACGCCCCTCTCACATTGATTGACTATGATGGACCTGCTGAAGGAGAGAGTGCAGGAAAACAACTTCTCATTCAAATGAGTGATCGTGCGGGTAAATACAAAGTCAATGACTACCCTTTCTTTACTGGTTCACTTGGTAATTGGGCGGGTAATGAGAGAAAAATACCTACTTATACTTTAGAGCTGCCTAATTCAGACTGGACCAAAACAAAAAAGTTTTTCAATATTTTTAGAAACGCCATTCACCATGCCATCGCTCATGACCTCCATGCAGATGTGGATGACGAGGAGAAAGTCTCAAAGAAAAAAAACAAAGTAGATGAGCCCGTTCTTTAACTTTCTTATAAGAAGTAATTTCTATATAGCAGGAAGCTCCTTTTTCTTAACTTTTTATTATCAATTTCTTATCAATCAAACCTTTGATCTCTCTTCCTTTTTTCTTAATTTTTGCTTAGTCTATCTCGCTTATAACCTTCTTCGTTTTAAACCAATATTTCAAAAACAAGGTCTAAAAACACCACAAGAAGTATGGTTTAGAAAACATTCTCTGTTTGTCTATCTAAGCTCAACATTGTGCTCACTTTTTGTTTTATTGCAACTCCATTCATTTACATATATTCAACTAGGAATATTGGGGTTAACTTCGGTCATCACCCTTGTTTATGGAAAATTTATTCTCGCTCAGAATAAGCTCAGAGAAATTAGTATTTTAAAACCTTTATTAATCGGTTTGAGTTGGGCCCTTATCTGTGTGGCCTTGCCAGCAAAAACGTTTGATCGGACTTTTTTTATTCTATTTAGTGAGTGCATCATATTTATAACTTGTCTGAGCATACTTTATGACTTTAAAGATTTAAGCTTTGACCGTTCTTTGGGAGTCAAGACTTTAGCTGCTCGCTATCAACACAGTAAAATTTTTATGGTGAGCATCTTTTGTGTCATGACCATAGCAAGTGTTATGTTAACAATACTGCTCAAAAGCAATCTCCTTATGCCACTCATCTTTTTATTGATTCTTTATGGATTTAACTTGTCTATCTTTCTTAAAAAAAAGCTCACTGAGATGAAACTTCATTTTTGGGTGGATGGGCTTATTTATTTGAAATCAGTTTCACTTATTCTTCTTTTATTTTAGTTAAAACAAGTACGGGGATAATCAACAAAATAGCTCCGACTAAATAAGGGGTACTCGATCCAAGTTTCCAATAAATTAAGCTGGCAGCGATGGGACCGATCACTCGTCCTAAAGAGCCAAGGGAGCGAAAGATACCCAAGCTTTTTCCCTGCAATTCGGTAGGAGAATAAAGTGAGACTAAAGCCGTCAATGTAGGTATGGCCATGGCCGAACCTAGCGCTAAGAAAAAGAGGCCAAGATAAAGTACTAGTCCTGAATAAGCTTGAGAGATAATGATTAATCCAGGTATCAAAGCAACTAGCCCATACATCGCCATCTTTTTTTCACCGACTTGGTGGGCCTTGCGTCTCACAACACCGCCTTGAACGAAAGCTATAATCAGACCTATAAAAATAAACATATAGGCGTTATCCATCGAAGTATAACTTAAACGCTCAACAGCTAAAAAAGTGAGGGTGAACTCCATCCCACTAAAAGCTGAAATAAAAAGAAAATATGATAGGTTTGTAAGATTCACATTCCTTATAGGCAGGGGGTTAAAAATTTTAAAAATATTATTCGTTTTATAAGAAGATCTTTCGTCCTTTTTTTGGAGTGTTTCTTCAAACTTAAAACATATGAGAAAGATATTTATAAGACTCAGCAAAGCAGCTATAAATGCAGCATAGGAAAAGGGATTGAGTCCCCATGCAACCAGCTGAGGAAAATGCTCCATGGGATTAGCAATACTGGCAATTCCCCCTAGCGCAGGCCCTAGTATAAATCCAAAGGCGAATGCTATTCCAACAAAAGCCATTCCTTTAGCACGATTAGACTTATCTGTAACATCAGCAACGACTGCAGTGGCGGTCGATATATTTCCTCCCATGATGCCACCAATAAACCTGGAGAGAATAAGAAGGGTAAAATTGCCTGAAAAAATCCAAATCACATAACTGGCAAATAAACCAATTAAGCTGATGAGTAAAATGGGTTTACGTCCGATTCTATCCGAAAAACTCCCCCATAAGGGTGCGGCTACAAATTGCAGAAGTGAATAAAGAGCCCCGAGTGCTCCCCCAAAAAGCACGACATTACTCATGCTAATTCCACCGTATGCGGTGAAATTTGTAATAGACCCAAAAATAAGCTGGAGAAAATAATTTTGAGAGTCAACTTCTAAATAATATTTCGCCAAAGCAGGAAACATGGGAAAGATAATTGAAAAACCAACAAGATCTAGAAAAAGAGTGAGAAAAACGATAGAGATAGACTTCCTCGCTTTTGGACTCAATTGAGAAGACTTTGTTTGTTGAGCTGGCAGAGACTTCGATATTTCTGTTTCATCAACTTGATACATTAAAGACTCACTGGCTTCAACTCCCTTCTCAACCACAGTCGTGACCAATTGGGAGTAACCTTCGACCCACTCATCTGTGTTATTTAGACAGGGAACAAAAATCAGATCACAACCTAACTCGTGCAACTCTTCTTTAAGTTCATTCCCAATTTCATCTGTTGTCTCTAAACAATCGACAACAAAAGATGGGCAATAAACGGCTATGCTGCTTGCCCCATCCTTGGCAAGCTGTGAACAATACTCATCCGTATAAGGTCCTAACCACTGCTCACTTCCAAGTCTGCTTTGAAAGCATAAATGTATTTTATCCGCATCTCTTTTGAGCTGCTTTTTAATCAGCTCAAAAGTCTCAAAGCATTGGCGATAATATGGATCACCTTTTTGAGTGACATATCTCACAGGGATACCGTGAAATGACAGCACAAGGTGTTCTGCTGGATACTTAGTTAAATGCTCTTCAATTCTAGCGACAGAGAGATCTATAAAAGCTTTAAGCCTATGGTAGGATTTAAGCATCACGACTTGGTCTTTTTGACCTGATTCAGCAATAACATCTTCAACCGATCCAATAGTCGTTCCCGAATACTGTGGGTATTGAGGGAAAACATAAACAGTTTCATCTTTAATGTGCGCTAAATCTTGCTTGAGCCTGGTCTCAGAGAGTATAAAATTAGCCTTTACTCTATACTGAGGGAGAACTTGTTGTAATTTACGAGTGAAGCCTTTTGTAATTTCGATCAATGGAAAAAAGCCACAAAACTCAATTCTCTTATAGGCCTCGGCACTTCTTTTAGGCCTGGTCGGAAGGATAAAAAGATAGAGGATAAGTGTCCAAAAAGGTCTTGGAAAATCTACCACTCTAGGGTCTGAGAGAAATTCACGCAGATAACTTCTCACATCCTTAATTTTTGTGCTTTTAGGTGAACCTAATTGTGTTATAAACACTTGTTTTTTATCATTCATTTGAGTTTCTTAGTAAAACATTTTAATATGTTAGGTATTAAAACATTAATCTCAGGGTATTGAAATGGCAAAACGCATAAAAAAATCGCAACAAAGATCAAAAAGCGAACTTAAAACAGTGAGTTTATTGGGTAACACTAACACTGATTATCCTCAGCACTATGCACCAGAAGTTCTAGAGATTTTTCCTAATAAGAACCCCCAAGCTGAAGCTTGGACCAGTTTTCTTTGTACTGAGTTTACCTCACTGTGCCCAAAATCTGGGCAGCCCGACTTTGCTCGTATCTATATAAACTATGTCGCTGATAAAAAGATGGTCGAAAGTAAATCATTGAAAATATACCTCTTCAGCTTCCGCAATCATGGTGATTTTCATGAAGATTGTGTTCAAAAAATTTGTGATGACCTGTATAATATTATGAAGCCTAAATATATTGAGGTAGTAGGAGAATTTACTCCTAGAGGTGGTATTACCATTTATCCTTATGCGAGTCGTTCTAATAGCTCGACAAAATTTAAAAAATTAAAAGAGCATAGGTTTAATAATTACTCTCCTGGTAGCTACACTATGGATTTAGCTAGAATTTACTAAAAGGAAAAATATGTTTGGTTTGGGTACAACAGAGTTAGTTATAGTTTTAGTTGTTGTGTTGATCTTTTTTGGAGGAAAACGTCTTCCTCAACTAGGTCGTTCACTCGGAAGCTCGATCACCAATTTCAAAAAAGGACTTAAAGAGCCTGATGAGGAAAAGAAAGATCAGCAAGATGACACTAAGTCATCTTAAGGATATCATCCACGACTCTTAATACGATAGGCCTATCAGAAACATAATTGTTGGCGAAAATTCTCTCGAATATTATTTCTTCATCAACTTTTACACCCTGATCATTGAGAATTTTGTTCACATATCTCGCTGCTCTATCCACAAGCTTTTTATTACTGGCCCGTACATAGGTCATAACATTACCTTCATACCGTCCCAGTCTTCCCATAATAAGAGTCGAATGAATATTCATCATAAGCTTTAAAGACATATGCTTAAACAATAAAGAATCAATCTTCATAGGCACACTTAAATCAAGAGCTTTAAGTGAAAATTTAAGTTCGTCTTTAATAGATTCAATTTTGAATTCATGGACCTTGGCCCTTTTCTTTCTTCTTTCATAAGAGTTAAGAGAGATATCAAACTTATAAATTTCTTTTAGTGTAACCAGACCGTTGAGTTCTTCCCAATCGAGATCTCTTGGAGTGTGGGATAATAATTTCTCCCATGCCAAAGAATCGTTTGTTTCGTCTAGTATTGAGAGATAACTCAAAGAGAGAGTGTCTTCATCTTTTGATTCAAAACCTTGCAAATTAAATGTTGGAGAGCGCTCTGTGGTATCAGTAAGAATTGCCATGGCAATATCTTCAGTGACGAGATATTGAATCTTTTCTTCACTCTGATAGAGGCTCGACTCAGTGGTAATAAATTCATTAAGTTTATGATAAGGAAGTTGATTCAGTTCACTAATCCATTCACTCAGGTCCATTTTATAATTGGCCAAAGATTCATGATTATAAAGAACGGCAAATCCTACCGCTAACATTTGAATAGAGGTGGCCTGCATACGAGTAGAGCCAGAAATGGCCATCGCTCCAATGGTTAAGTTGTACTTCTCTATTTTATCGTTAGAAAAAACTGAAGCTTTGACTCTTGGGATTTTAAGAAGTTGTTCATCAGGATTACAATAAATAAAACAAGGATTAAAGCGAGAGTTTTCCGCTGCGTACTCAGCAGTACCAATGACAAAATTTGTTTCTCCTCCTTCTGTTACGGCTAAAAGAAGGTCATCCTGAGTGAAACCTAATTGTTGCAGTTGTTTTTTTCCAAAGTCCTTATTATCTTCAAAACGCTCAACGGATTTTATCAGTGCAAAATCCCCACCGGCCATAAAACCAATCACTTGGTCAGTCTTAAAGGTTGTTCTAAAAATTTT
>CEQY01201713.1_pt1 | contig 27436 bp, 22 predicted proteins | sample 361391 | NCBI WGS metagenome assembly CEQY01 (sample SAMEA2621075, study PRJEB7988) | marine metagenome | isolation source: saline water (ENVO:00002010), including | reverse complement strand
AGCTACCTTTTGCTCGTCGATGGCCTGAATCGCTTTTTTACAGTTTTTAATTGCTGCCTGATAAAGCATCAAAAGGATCTGTTCCTTACTAGCCGTTTGAACCGACGTTTTTTTGTAAGCGCCTAAACCGTAACTCATATTTTACTCCTTAACCAAGTTGTTGAACCGGATTAAAACCACCGCCTTGCAGGCCTGCTAATCCCGATCCTTGAGTTTTAATTCTTGATATCGTTTCTTCTAAGCGAGCAAATTTGCCCTTTAGATTTTCTTCTTTTCGTTTAATCCGTCTTTCTGCAGATTCTATTCTCCTATCGATTTGTCGAATTTTTGAGTCTAGACCATCTCGTCTCGAGGACAAAATTCCTCCTGGTCTTTTTGTTGCGTCTCTTACAAGTCTTTCGAGATTATCAACGAAGCCATCAATTTTTCCGTTTTCAACGGAGTACCTACCGTTTACAACCTGATTGACTAGCTCAATATTTTCATCAAGCTTTGCCTGAAACTTCTCTTTATCGAGTTTGAGCATCCCATCTCTTTGGAACTGCAGACCAAGGTCACCAATTCGGACACTACCAAACTCCGTTGTGACATTGGCAAAGACGGTTGAACGTAATCTACTTTCGAGGGTTTGAAGGGTGATATCACCACCAAGTGTTTGGGATGTATCTGAAGATTCATCTAAATTATTTTGCTCTTTAATAAAGGCGATAACTTCATTAATGTTATTAACCATATCATCAATTTTATCAGCCATTTTAGCTGTATCTTCGGTGATCTCTAATGTCAGCTCGTCACCTTTTTTAGCTCGCTTTAGATCTAGAGTAACACCAGGGATAAGTTCAGTTGTTTTATTACTTGGTAATTCGATTTCGAATCCATCTAGTTTTATTTTAGCATCCTGAGCTTCTCTTTCTCCATCAAACCAAATATCTACTTCTCCATCTACAAGGTATAAGTTAGGAAAGGTAGCTCTTTGTCCATCTCCAGTTTCATCAAGCGTGATAATGATTTTCCAAGGCTCGTCGGTTCCGTCACCAGAGTTTACAACATTGGCATGCATTCCATTGTTAGAGTCTTTATTAATGAGCTTTGCAATTCCTTCCAAAGTTGCGTGATCTTCATCGATATAGATTTCTTTGGAGGTCCCATCAGGTAATTCATATTGGAGATAGCCGACTCCGACGTAGGTTTTATCTTTGTCTTCAACACCATTTGAAATAGCAGAAGATTTTTGAGCAAGCTGAAGAACTTCAATTTGGTAGGTACCGGGTTCTGCCACATTCTTATCAACTGAAGCAGCAATACCATCGCCGGAAATATTGACATTGAATTCACGGAAAGAGCGGGCGCCTTTGTTCGCATAAACGGAACCTTCGAGTTTTTTCACTCGTTCCCATAAATCATTAAGCAAAGCCTTTTTGTTTTCAATTTTGCCTTTTCGAACTTCCATCTTTTTTAAAGGAAGTTTCTCGGCTTCAACAATTTGCTTAACAATATCCTTGGGCAGTCCTGAATTTATAGAACCGAAAGCAATACCCAAATAATCCTCCTGATCGTCCCAGTAGTGCTCTCCTGCACCTTGGGGGTATTATCTAAATCTTATCATACTAAGAATTTGATGCAATAGGGTATCAACTAAGTTAAAATAAAGAAGGCCCTGGGGTAGAGGGCCTTCAAATAGGATGAATTAGATTGGGTAAGTGTTAAGCTCTGTAACACTTACTAAATTTATCGGGTATTATGGATAAAGCTTTAGTTAAAAAGTCAGATATTCTCAAGATAAAGTACAAATTCTTTATAAATCGGATAGTTACGTACTTCTCCTTCCTTCTTCTTCCTCTGCTAATCCAAAAGACAGAGAACCTAGCGCTCTTTACCCAATGCTTGATACTTTTAGTCTACATTCTTTTTATGGGCTCTCAATGGTATTTGTTTGGTAAGGAAATAGATCACAGACTAAAGATTTACTATAAAGCTAACTCTTCCTTAGAGAGAATAATTTACCGACTGTTATTGGGTAATATCGGACTCATTTTATTGTTTAATCTATTCTCTCTTCTTCCGGCGGGTTTTGTTGGCATACTTTTTTGGGGATTTTTCATTATTCTTGGGATTTTTTACTCATGGCCTACTCGAGGAAAAATCATTGAAGAAACTATGGTGAGCCAGTTCAGTGAGATCAGATATCTTGATGCTTTTGAAAAGACAATTCTAAGTCTAAGCGTTGTGACCTTTTTCATAACACTCCCAGACTTCCCATTATTTGAAAATGTAGAAGCCTTGAAACTCTATTTAGATCCTTATGAAAAAGTGAGTTTTCTTATTTGGAATTATCTCTCATTTCTCTACTATCCCTTTCAGCAGTTTCCAAAATTATACAATCTCATTTGGAATTTTCATTTTTACTTTATCGGCCTCGGAAGCTTTCTTTTTGCTTTCTATTGCTTGCTTCGATATTTTTTCTCACGACGACTGTCTATGCTCGGAACTTATGCCATCATAAGTTCCTGGAGTCTATCAAGACTAGTTGTGAATGACTTTTTTAATGCAGTTACCTCAGGCTTACCATTGGTTTGGCTTTGGAGCGTTATGTGGAGCACACGCTCAGGAACTTATCGCTCGGGTCTTTTTACAGGGTTGATCTTTTTTTACTTAGTCTTATTTAATCCAGTGTACATACTTTTAATGCCGCTTACACTTTTGGGTGTTTATTTTGGTTTTCTTCCTAAAAAAACGGTCTGGTTTAAACGACAATGGATAAAGTATAATGTCTTTGGTACGGTATTGGGTTTATTGATTGCAGTTGTTTCACTTGGAGATCCGGGCAATTTTTCTCTTCAACAAAGTTCAATTCTTTCATTGTTACAAGATGCGGTTATAAGAAAAGCCTTTTTTATTATTGCCCCATTGGGCTTACTTCTTATTTTTCTCTACGTAACAAATTTATCCAATTACCTCCTGACCTATATTAATTTAGATCGGAAAAAACTTAATGAGGTTCTTTTTGGAATTGGAGTCTTAGTCTCTTTTGGCTTTCTTTTATCTCCAAACTTTTTCAACGGTCTAGCGCCTCTTTGGGCGTTGTCCTTTCTCGCTCTCTTTCCGATTGAGTGGATTTTTCAATCTATTAGTCGGCTTAGGTCAAAACGAAACCTTATTTATGGAATGTATATTTTGGTCTGTCTTTTAGACTCCCAGATGGAAAATAGAATTAGAATTGTCGCTAAGATGTTTCTGGATAACGAAAGTTTAAAGTACTTAATTCAATATTAAAGATTAAATCTTTAGCAATCTATGCATATTAATTTTCTTACTTCAGTTGGGCTAATATTATTCATTAGTTTTCCTAATTTTAAAAGGCGTAAAACGTCAAAATTAGGGAAAGTATAACCCCTTAGCGCTTTTCTATTGTTATTAATTTTGAAATTTATTACAATTATAGATGTAGATAATGGCAAGGAGGTCGTTATACTTAAGTCATCTATCACTCAGTCTGTTTTCTCAGAATTTGTCTCAAGCTATCAAACTTATCAAACCTCTTACTCCAAACATGATCAACCCTTCGTTTACGTCAATACTGACGGAGCTGTAAAGCTAGTGACGGACGTTGTTGATTCTGAAAGTGAGAGCGATGAAATCTTTGCTCTTTCGATTGCGGAAGACGGATTTGTTGAGTTTTTAGCTTTTCAAGATTAAGTTTTTTAACGCGATGTAGAAATCGTTAAAAAAACTTAAATTTAGTGAAGATTTTAAATTCTTTGGGGATAAGTGTTTTGGTCAAGTTTTTTTTTGAGAATCTTTAAAATTTTTATTACTTTTAGAATTTTTTAACCTCTTGAAATCATGTGGCAAAAGCGCTCTATTTGTTTTTTATTTAACAATTGTACTTATTGAGTCCCTTGTGGATAACTTCAATATTCCTGTTGATTAGTGCACGAAAGCTTATATTTAAATGTAAGAAAATTCTCAATGCTGTAAGCTTGTACAGTTTTTATATAACGATTCCGTAGGCCATTTGCTTGTTCAGAGCTTAATGCTCTGGTTTAGAAGCTTGAGCGTTATGCTTGTTAGATTTAAATTAAAATTATGGAACACCTAGGAGTAAATTTAAAAACAATAACGGACGTGTTATATTTTCTTCTCTTAACCAGGGATATATTACGCGATGACTTTTAAAGTTAAAGATCATTATTTTAATAAAGCTAAAAAAGAAAACTATCTCGCAAGAAGTGTCTATAAACTCGAAGAAATAAATCAGAAATATCAGATTCTCTTCAAAAAAGATCATGTTCTTGATTTGGGCTATCACCCAGGTTCATGGACTCAGTATGCAAGTCAATTAGTGGGGGCTGAAGGAAGCGTCGTTGGAATCGATATTAAAGAAGTTAATCAAAAGCTATCAGCCCTAGACAATGTCACTGTTTTTCAAAAAGACATTAATGACGTGAATACGCTTGAAGAGTTGGGTGTCGAGAATAAATTTGATGTGGTAATTTCAGACATGGCACCTAATACCACTGGCATTAAATCCGTCGATCAAGCAAGAAGTATGCAACTCGTTGAGATGGTTTTTTATCATTTACCCAACTTTCTAAGGCCTGGTGGGAATTTTTGCATAAAGATATTTGATAGCCATGAAGCTCAGACATTTATTAAAGATCAGAAAAAAACATTTAATTCTGTGAACTTACTTAAACCGAAATCAACAAGAAGTGTAAGTAAAGAATTCTTCTTAATTGGCAAGGGATTTAAGGGCAATGAATAAGTGGGTCTGCTTAACCATTTTTTTTAGCACAAATGTCTTTGGGGGTTATAACTTCGCAAAAGATTTTAGCCTTAAGAAAGTCAATCTTGATCGAATGGCAGCTAGAATTACCCACGAGGTTTTTGCAAGTGACCAATGGCCTGACGAAGTTGAATATGAGGGGCGAACTTACCTTTTAAAATATAGGTTTGATAAAGATCTCACTGATCGCATCAAACTTCTCATGAGAAGGTACCCTTCTGACTATACTTCAGTTGTAGTTATTGACAATAAAACAGGCTCAATTTTATCTGCCATCGATTATGATAAGAAGCTTCGAAAATATGGGAAAAATATAACATTTTCTAGTACCCACCCTGCAGCAAGTATATTTAAGGTGGTAACAGCAGCAAATCTTCTTGAGGAAGGAAAGGTAGATATTGATACTCCTTTTGTTTACAATGGAAGATCTTCTACACTCTATAAGAGTCAGTTGAAACCTAGGCGACCAAACAAATGGACCAGACATATTGATTTTGGAAAGGCTTTTGCTTTAAGCAATAATGTTGTTTTTGGGAAGGCAGCCATTAACAATTCTAGCTATGAAGGACTCAACCGCATGGCTTATAAATTTGGATTTAATGAGAATGTGACCTCAATCCTTCAAATAGGAAATAGCAAGCTCTTTCAAGACGATGATGAATACGGATTGGCTGAACTTGCCACGGGGTTTAATCGACAAACGATGATAAGTCCCGTGCACGGTGCAACGATTGCCTCTGTCATTGCCAACGGTGGTCAAATGCGGAGTGCTAGTGTTGTGACAGAAATTAAAGATGCAGTGACTGGCAGAGTCGTGTGGCAAAATAGTCCAAAGTCTGAACAAGTTCTCTCGGTTCAAACGGCAGAGAAACTACAAGAGATGATGGGTTTAACCGTTTCCAGAGGAACTGCTAGGGGAGCTTTTAGAAGATGGCTTCGTAGGAATAGTGACTTTACGCTGGGTGGGAAAACGGGCTCTATCACAGGAGGACTTCCTTACGGAAAAAGAGATTGGTTTGTTTCCTATGCCTCGCCAACTGAAAAGCTTGAAGATGGCATTTCTATTTGCGTTATGATTGTAAATGTAGAAAAATGGTACATCAAATCTACCGTTTTCACTCGAGAGATTATTGATTATTACTATGGCAGGAAAAGGTCTTAATGTTCGGTTTCAAGAAAAAGAAAAAAGATTTAGGCTTAACGAGACAGCAAAAAATTGTTAAAGAAACTAAATCTATTATATTAATTGTTGTCGTTGTATTTGGATTTCGATCAACTTTTTTTGAGCCCTTTAAAATTCCTTCAGGATCAATGATACCAACACTTTTAATAGGTGATTTTATTCTTGTTAATAAATTCGCTTACGGGTTTAAAGTTCCATTCTCTCAATGGCTTGGTGATCCTGTTTATATGACTGGACCGGAGAAGCCAAAACGTGGAGATGTCATCGTCTTTAAGTATCCTAAAGAGCCAAGTATAAACTACATTAAGCGAGTAATAGGACTTCCCGGAGATACCATTGAGGTGGTTGATAAGGTTGTCTTTGTAAATGATGAACCATTATCTGCTGAGGAGTTTGATGGCAAAGAAATTTTGGAAGATATGGATTATGGTTATAAGACGATAAACTTCAGATTTTTCAAGTCTCAAACAGGTGTTCATCAGCATGTCACTCAAGTTAACGAAGATAATGTATACTCAGCAAACTTTCCTAAAACTAAAGTCCCTGAAAATAAATACTTTGTAATGGGTGATAATAGGGACTTTTCAGCTGACTCACGTTCATGGGGTTTTGTGCCGTTTGAAAATATAAAAGGTGAAGCCTTTCTTGTTTGGTTTTCACTTTCTTTTCCCTGGCCTTGGGAAAAGACCGAGGATGGGATCCGTTTTAGACCATATCGAATTGGGACTTTAATTGATGATGCACCAGGGTTAGATTAATTCAACCCGGCTTTCACCATCATTTCCGGTTTCGTTTAACGAGATTTTAAAGTCTGGATGCCGCTTGATGTGATTCCTAAGCCATTTTTTTAGGACACCATCACCATGGCCGTGAATAATATTAGCAAACGGCATAGTTTTTCCGTATAAGTCGGATAGAATCTGTTCCACTAAGTTTTGAAACTCACTAAGTCTCATACCTCTGCAATCATATTCGAGCTTTTTATTTTCGTTGGAAAAGCTCGTGTTGACTTGAACCTCTACTTTTCTGGGTTGCGCCCCTCCGCTTAAGGCTTCTCTTAAAGAGTCTAGAGGAACTTCTGCTTTTAATTTTCCTGCACGAACTTTGACTTTCTTTTTCTTGATCTCAAGTAGCTCAATATTCTTGCTGAGTTGGGTACAGTAGTAGGACTGACCAACTTCAAGCGATGAGGGCTTTGCCAGAGAAAGATGTTCACTTGATTTTTTAGAGTCCTCCTGAGGTTGAACTTCACTTCTTAAGTCAGCAAATTTATGGATAAGTTTATTCTGGTTAGTGATATGTCCCGCTTTAGCTTCTCTTAAGATATTCTCAGCTTTTTCTCGAATACTATCTATTTCTTTGGTTGCCTGTTCCAATTTTTGATTTAACTTTAAATTAAAAATAGAATCCTGAGCTTGCTTTTGATTTTTTAATTCTTGTTCAATTTGTTGATTCTTTTGGAGTTGTTTATCTAGTTCATTCTTCTTTCTCGATAGATCAGACAACATTTTTTCATAATGAACAACATTGGTATCAAGATAGTTTTTAGCATTTTTTAGAATTCCCCTAAAGATCTCGGAGTGCTTAGACATCTCCGAGAAAATCTCCAAAGCAAAAGAGCTACCAGGATTTCCATAAATGAGTTTATAGGTTGGCTTATTCGACTTATCGTCAAATCCAACATGGGCGGATATAAATTTTTTGTCGTTATGTAGGTATTGCTTTAAGGTCTGGTGGTGAGTCGAGACTAGAATTGTATTTTTACCATCTTTATTTAATTCTTTTAAAAGAGAGTAGGCAAGCGCTGAGGCCTCTTCTGAAGCAGTTGAGTTAAAAATCTCGTCAATTAAAATTAGGTTTGTTTCTTGTAAGCTCTCCAATAGGTTCTGATAAGATTTTATTTCAGAAGCAAAAGATGAAAGTCCCTCCTCTAAATTCTGTAAGTCCTGACCTAAAAAAAAGATCTTCTTATAAGGATGCAATTTTGCATAAGATGCTGGAAGAAAAAATCCTCTTTTTAGGAGGGTTAGATATAATGCCACAAGCTTCAAAGAAGCGGTTTTCCCCCCTGTATTAGGGCCACTAATGATCAACCCCACACCGTGATCTATTTTTATATCATTTGCCACGGAGATTTCAATTAAGGGGTGATGAGCCTGTCGTAGTTCAATAGAGGGATGACTGGAGAGTTCTGGTTTATAAAATCCTTTAGCGTAGGCAAAATCAGCTCTAGCTATGTACTCATCCATAAAGAGTACATTATTAACACTTCTTCTTGTTTCAAATTCATGAGAGTTAAGCTTTTCAATAAAATCCTGCTCTATTCGACTGATTATTTTTTCTATCTCTAGAACAATGGAAAGTCTTTCGCTATTAGCATTCGTAATTTGGGTTGGTTCTACAAACAAAGTCTTTCCAGACTCTGAGCGCCCTATGATTTTTCCAAATTGATTTTGATAATGATCACTTTTGATGGGAAGAACGTAGAAGTCGTTAATAATATCGTGTTGTTGAATTTGTAAATTAGGACTAAATTCGGGATCTTTGATGAGCTTATCTAAAGTCTGCCTTATTCTAGACTCTTTGTCTTTAAGTTGAAGATAAAGTGGTCTTAGCTGGGGATGTTTTTCGAAATTTATTTCACCTTCAATATCTACAAATTTTCTAAACTCCTGCACTGTCTTTCTAACTTTATTCAATTCAACACTAAGACTAGGCACGTAGTTTGCGACGTGCTTGTTATAGGATTGAGTAAACTCGATACAGAGAATGATTTGATTTAATTCATAAATATCTACAAGGGCAGAAATCTTAATTCGCTCAAGAATCTTATCGAAGTCAAATTCAGCTTGAAACTGGGAAAGATCTAGTCGAACACTATTATAGTCTTCTGATTGAATAAAATTCAAAAAACCTTCAGTGATATCTAGTTTCTTTTGTACGGCAGCTGGATCGTCAAGTATTGTAAGAAGTTTGTCGTGAGTGGCTAAAAGTTTTGAATAATTCAAAATCCTTCTCTCGAGAATCTTCCAATCAATTTGGTTAATATAATGTTCCAATTCGCTTATACTTTTACTCATGATTCAAACTTATGCTGATTTAAAAAATACTACAACTCGTCTAAATCAAATTATAGATGCTAAACCAGCGCATATACAAAAAATATTTTCTTCTGCTTATACCTTAGGAATCTCCATACGAATACCAGGTAAGACTCTTGTGCTGGGCCTAGGAAGAGGGAAGAAAGTTGAAGGAATGTGGATAAGTGAAAAAAATATACCCTCTGAGCTTAGAGTTCAGGATAAATTTTTAGCCTATCTTAGATCTAATTTGTGCAACTCAGTTCTTGTGGAAGTTAATATTGATACTAAGGATCGAATTATCGAGTTGGTCTATCAAAAATGGGGTCAAAAAAACTCCTTTTTTTTGTTTTATAATAAGAAAGCTCTTAATTTTGTTAATTATGCTTATCAGCACAAAAAAGAGTCCTTTTTCTACCTAAAGAGCTGGGAGAATAAGCCAGTCAAGTGGACAGAGCCTTTATCTTGGAATGTTTTCGACGATGTGGGGAGAAAGGATTTAGAAGATAAAAATAAAAGAGGACGAAATATTACATGGGAGCAGATCTTAGATAGGGAAAAAGAGGAAAACACTAATCAATCCCAGGTAAAAAAAGTGAATAAGAGGATTAAGCGAAAAGTTGAAAATATTAGAAGAGACTTGACTAAAATTCGAACCTATCATCAATTAATGGACCTAGTAGAGACAAATGGCGATTTATCGGTTCTTCCTAAAAAGTATAAAATCGATGATTTGAAAATCAGTTTCGACTATCCTGATCATTTTAAAAGAAGAAACCAACTTTATAAAAAAATAAAGAGTTTGAAAAAAGTAGAGTCCTTGGTAGTGGATAGATTACAGTCTGCTGAGGAACAGCTAAATAAATCAACCAAGGAATTCACCACAAACTCTATTAGTCCTGTGGCACCTGGTTGGAACAAAGTCATTAATAAACCGACCTTAAAGAGCACATCCACCACAAAAAAAGACTATAAGGTGTTTGAATTTGATAAGTTTAAGGTGGCTGTTGGATTAAGTTCGAAAGGTAATGATAGTTTGAGGATCGAGTGGGCAAAGAAGAATGATGTTTGGTTTCATCTAGATGGTGACACTAGTGCTCACTTAATTTTGAAGTCTGAAGAGCTTGAACTAAATGAGCAGGTATTTGATATAGTTGGATCTATTATTTTAGAATATTCGGGACATGATTACTCTCATGCTAATTTGCTTTATACTAGGGTAAAAGATTTGAAAGGAGTCAAAGGTACTCCTGGAAAAGTTATTTATAAAAAAGAAAAAAGATATTATGCAAAAAAAATTGATTGGACTGATTTCTTGCTTGATTAGCCTGGGCGCCTTAGCAAATTTTCCAGATATAGATAAAGCTCTTTATCATCCTCTGAAAGATATCAAAGATATAAGTTTCGAAATCGAAGCCCCCGAACTCACTGAGTTAGTAAATGCTAAGCTTCTTTTGAAAACAAACCCTAATAACATCTGGACAGTATATAAATATGAAGATCAAGAAAATATTGATTTTAGTTCTCTCCAGAACGTTTCTGAAAAAGTGATAAAAATTATAGAGCGTGGATATCTGTCAAAAGCTAGTTTTGCTTGGTTGGATTCAGTAAAAAACTACCTCAAAGATTTTCAATTTATAAAAAGAGATGGGGAAATATACTATTTTGAAGATAAAGAAGGAAAAACGGGGATTGAAGAGTTGAGGTTATCTTTTTCCAGAGGACAGCTGGAAGTTGAGATGGATCTGATTGATCAACTTGAAAAACATAGATATAGCTATGATCGGAAACCGTGGTCTGATAGCAAATTGGTTCTTACCACTGTAGTGAGTCAAATAAAAAAAGCTTTTCAGGTGACTGAGGCTAGAACCAAAATTAAGTATAAAAAAGTGAGTAAAGGACTCTGGCTTCCAGAGAAAATTGATGTTGTCACCACGCAGAAATCTGAAGCTAAAACCGTGGGAAAAGTTGAGCGTAGTCTTTCAGAAACTTATCTTTTTAAAAACTACAAAATTGACAAAAAAATTGCTTTTGAATGGTTTAATTCTCACAATAATTAGCTAAAAAAATTTATAGATTCTAGTATAATAGAGACTCGTAAATCACGTATTGTCAGGCAATGCGTTAAGAAATTGGATTAGATATGAGTGAGCTAAGAGAAAATGTAGTTAATGTTCTGAATGAAGCGAAAAGTGTCGTTTTTGGACAAGATGAAATGTTAGAGGCCATAGTGGCGGCACTCATTTGTGAGGGACATCTTTTAATTGAGGGAATGCCTGGCCTAGGTAAAACATTAAGTGTTTCCGTTATGAGTAAACTTTGTGAGCTGGATTTTAATAGAATTCAATTTACACCAGATCTGTTACCAAGTGATTTGATTGGTACCATGATATATAACCAGAAAAAAGAAGAGTTTACGACAAAGTTTGGTCCCATCTTTACTCAGCTTGTTTTAGCTGATGAAATTAACCGTTCACCCGCAAAAGTTCAGGCTGCACTTTTAGAAGCTATGGCAGAAAAGCAAGTGACAATTGGAGATAAGACTTATCGACTCAAAACACCCTTTGTTGTTATGGCAACACAAAACCCCATCGAGCAGGAGGGGACCTATAATCTTCCAGAGGCTCAACTCGATAGATTTATGATGAAAGTCCATGTTGATTATCCTGATTACGCTGCAGAAACCTCTATACTTGACTTAAAAATAGCGAGCCTTGATAGCCTTAAAGCAGACTTAAATAGTGCAAAATTAGCGGCACTTAAAGAAGCTGTCGACTCAGTATTTGTCGATGAGAAGATCAAAAAGCTTATTGTAAAAATTGTTCATGCTACAAGACCTGGTAACGAATTTTTTCTGAATAAATACGACGGGGCTATCCTTGCTGGCGCATCTCCTCGAGCCTCTATTTGGCTGTTTAAACTTGCCAAATTTAAAGCTTTTTTAGCGGGAAGTGATCATGTTGCTCCAGAGCATATTCTCTCAGTTGCTAAATCTGTCTTAGGTCATAGAGTTCTTCTTACCTATGAGGCAGCTATTGATAAAATCAATGTAAGGGATGTAGTCCAAGATATTGCTAATGAGTGTATCTGATGAATTTAAAAGAAATTGATCGAGTTGTTGGCTCAATACAGAGTCATCTATTCAGAAATTCAAATTCTTTTTCCGTTGGAATGTTAAAGTCTCACTTTAAAGGAGCCGGCCTTCAATTTAAAGAACACCAAATCTACAATCCGGGTGACGATGTCCGATTTATTGACTGGAAGCTATCTGCAAAGACTAATACGACTTTTGTTAAAACCTTTGAAGAGGAAAGAAATGTTGAAATCTATGTCTTTCTAGATCTTTCAGAAAGTATGCTCTACGGTTTTAAGGGCGTGTCTAAAGCACAAGCTGCTTTAGAAATTTGTTGTTTACTGTATTTACTCGCTGATAAATCTAAGGATCGGATATCTGTTATATTGATGAATGGAGAGACACCTTTAATCATGCCACTTCTTTCGGGACATGATGGGATAACGAATTTAATTTCACAACTTGAAAGAAGGTCAATAATTAATACCGAGGGTAAGATTGAACTTGCAAAATATAAGGCTAAAGAGATTAATGAAGTTAAAGTTCTCGGACACTTGAAAAATTTAATCGCTAGAGGAAAAGAGGTTGTTTTTCTATCTGACTTAAAGAACTTTGAACGCCAAGATGAACTGCAAAAACTTTTGGTCAGAAAAAATATGCATTGTTTTTCAATTCTTTCTCCTATAGATGAGGCTTCCACACAGCCCTTTTCTCTCTTTGGTAAGTCAAAGGGTAGAAAACTCTTTTCAAGAATATTTTTACGAGATGATCCAAAAGAATTTAAGGGAAGAATTAAAAAAATCAAAGTTGATGATCGATACCTAGAGAGGTTTGTGCGTGAAATGCTTTAAGATATTGATCTTTCTATTCAACATGATTTTAGCTCAGAGTATAATGGCTCAAAAAGATTTAGTCGCACCAATTGATGAAAATAATATCATTAATAATGGAGAAATTTATAACGTCAAAATTATCTCTGATAAAACTTCGGAAGAACTGAAAGAATTTGAGAATCAAAAAATAAATGATGTTATGTGGGTTATTGATTTTTATGAAGAATCAGGAAATCGATTTTTTGAAGTTTTTGTCACCGACCCCCCAGTACCGAAGAAGCTCAAGGCTAATGAAGAAATTAAACCCGAGGTTCCGGCTTTTGGAGTCTCAGGCTTTAAGTATGAATATATTAAGAAGAATACACAAGGTGAAATTGAAACGTTGATGGTCAATTTTGATGAGGTTGAAGGAGTCAACCTGAAGCTTTTGGTGAGTCTCGTCCTAGGTTTTTTTGTCATTCTCTTTGTATGGCTTGTTTATTTGAAAAAAACAAATCGAAAAAGAAAATTAAAAAAGCTAAAAAAGTTAAAAGCAATAGATCTAAAAGAGGCCTTTGATAAGGCAAATTCTAGAAGTGACTTTGAAAAACTTTATGATGAACGAAGATATTTTATAGATCTCTTTCAGCCAGAGGAGGAGCTAAGAGACTTTTTTAGTATTATCAATAGGATTCAATATAAAAAAGAGTGGTCCAGCCAAGACATGGCCAGTTTAAAGAAGGCGAAAGCCAATATAATTGGGTTGAGGAGGCGCAGTGGAGTATAGCCATCAATACTTTGCTCTCTTTGCGTTAGTTGCTCTTCTTTTATGGAGTTTGGATTTCTGGAAAGTCTTCAAGAAGCCAGTCCTTATCCTGCCCCCAACAGATAGGAAGATGGATGTTTTGCTTTTTAGTCGCCTCATAGTGTTTGTTGCTGGAGTCGCTTCATTTATTTTTATTGGCTATGCTATGATGGGTCCTAGAAAGCCTTTAAAGTTTCTGCCTTCAGATATAGAAGTAAACGATATCTTTTTGGTTGTTGATGTTTCTAGGTCGATGCTTGCAGACGATTTAAAACCTAATCGATTAGAAGTTGCAAAACAGAAATTAAAAGAATTCTCTGCTCTTAGACCCACAGATAGAATAGGAATTGTTATTTTTTCCGAAAAGGTTTTTACCCTTCTTCCCCTTACCACTGACCCAAACTTAGTGAATGAGATTATCTCAGAAATTAAAATTGGCTTTCTCGGTTCTGGAACCAATATAGGTGATGCGCTTGCTCTAGCTGTTGCAAGAGGACAGGCAAGTCCTACCAAAAATAAAGTAGTTGTTCTTCTGACCGACGGTGTAAATAATGTGGGTAATATGACTCCATTGAACGCAGCCAAAACAGCTAAAGAATTTGGAATAAAGGTCTACACAATTGGACTTGGTACTAAGAAGTCGAGACTCCCTATAGGTAAAGATCCATTTGGAAGACAACAATACCAAAATATCCCCGGGGGCTCCATTGATATAGAGACTCTGGAAAAGATCAGCTCAATGACAGGTGGTAAAAGCTTTATGGCAGACAGTGAGAATAGTCTAGAAAAAATTCTTGAGGAAATACAGAAGTTGGAAAAAACGAAAATTGCAGCCAAAAAGCAGGTCGTTTATGAGGAGTTATACCTTTATTACTTACTGACGGGGGCCATTCTATTTCTGTTTACTGAGATTTTTAGGAGAGTTTTTTTGAGGGAGGCATTTTGAGTTTTGTTTATTCTCAATATTTTATATTTGTCTTGCTAGCTTCTGTCTTATGGATTTTTTATGTTTATAGGCAAAATAAAAAATTTGCTAAATGGGTAAAAGATCATTGGTTTTATAAATTAAGTTTCTATTCAACATTTTCAATTGTCTTACAAATTTTTGGTGTCATCCTATTGATGTTGGCAATGCTTGATCTTAGAGGACCTGAAAAGCTAATTCAGTCTCAGGTATCAAACCAAAAGACCTTAATCCTTATTGATACCTCCGCTAGTATGTTTGCAGAGGACGTAAGACCTAATAGATTTGAAAAAGCCTTATTATTAGTAAAACACTATGTGAAAAAATCTGTTGGACAAAAGATTTCCATTGCAGTCTTTTCAGATTTTCAGAAAACAATCGTTCCCTTTACCGATGATATTGACTTGATCGAGGCTAGGATTGACTCGCTAAAAGATTTAAATCTTAACCGTGGTGGAACGAGTTTGTCATTAGCTATTCAAGAGGGTGTTCAAAATTTTCAAGTGGCAGAGGGAGGAAATACCGGAAATATACTGGTCTTTACTGATGCTGAAGAGACGGATGGAGGAATTGACCTAACAATCCCTGAAACCATGTCTGTTGGAATTGTTGGAATTGGTACGAGAAAAGGCGGACCTGTTCCCATGAGAAATGATCGAGGGGAATTCATACGAAATAAAACTTTTCAAGGTGAGCTTGTTGTTTCTAAGTTAGACGAAGATTTTCTTAAAAAATTTGGAGAGGATATACCCTACTTTAAGTTTTGGATTGCTACTTCCTATACTCTGCCTACCAATGATATACTAAATTTTTTTAATAGAAGTCATCAGCTAAAACTTTCGAAAAATAACTACCGAATTAGACCTGTAGAAGCTCATAAATTATTAATCCCAGCTATGTTACTTTTATCTATAGGCTATCTTTTGAAGCTTTTTCCAACATATTTAGCTTTGTGTTTGTTGATTGGCTTCAATTCTCAAATTTACGCCCAGGTCAATTCACCTCTGTCTGGAGGTGTTATTCCTGGAATGGAGGACTTGGTAAAAAAACAAGGAAAAAAGAAAGAGCCTGTAAAGTCAGAAGAAACTCTTGAGCTGGAAAAGAGATTTGCCAATGGAGAATTAAGTGATGAGGGAATTAAATATCTGGCTTCCAAATTATTGGAAGACGGTTTTGTGGAGGACTCCGCTTCTTTGTACGAAGAGAATTTGAAAGAAGATATAAAAGAAGAAAATATCGCTCACCACTTTAATCACGCCTCGGCGATGCTTCAAAATAAAAAACAAAAGGCTGAGGCGATAGAAAAATACAAAGACCTTCTTGATTATATTGAGAAGAATCCAAGCGAGGATTATGAAAAAATTGAGAAAACAGCAAAACTTAATATATTAAAGTCTTTTAAACAAAATCAAGGTGGCGGTGGAAAAGGCGAAGACGACGAGGAAAAAAAGGATCAGAAAGATAAATCCTCTGAGCAAAACAAAAGTGATGGTAAGGGAGATCCAAAAGATAAGGACGAAAAAGGCAAAGACGGAAAAGATGAGAAAAAAGAACAAGAAAAACCCAAACAAGATATGAGAAGAAAAGATGAAGGGGATAAGAAAGAATCCGAGGCTGAAAAACAAGCTCGCAAGAAGAAGCTACCTGCTCTTTTAAAGCAATTAATGAATGATGACAATAAACTTCAAAAAAGAATGATTGATGCAAAGACAACAAAAAGAAAAACTTCTGAGCAAAAGGATTGGTAAATGAAAAAATTAGTGTTTTTATTGCTGTTCTTAATGACTCACGTTACCCAAGGACAAGTTAAAATTAAGATTGATCCTGAAAGACCGGTATATAAAGAGCCTTATGAGATCCGTTTTACTGTGGAAGTTAGGGGGGACGAAGAACCTCAAATCAGATTTTCACCAATCAATATTGAAATTCTGTCTAAAAATCAAGTGGGATCTCAAACTCAAGCGACATTTATAAATGGGAGGGCTCAAATAACGAAATCTCTAACCTATGTTTATGAAGTTGTTTCTAATCGCTTTGGGAGTGCCTATCTAAAAGATATTGTTGTTGAGTCGGGAGGAAAAGAGATCACTCATCCGACCATGAGAGTGACTATATTACAGCAACCCCAAACGACTAAAAGAATATTTTTAAGAGCAGAGCCAGATAAAGAATCAGCCTATGTGGGTGAATCCATTCTCGTGCGGTATTTTCTCTATGCACGCGATGATATATCTGTTTCATCTTCTGATGTTAAAAAATTTCCGAAACTAGATAAATTTTTAAAACGTTTTCATCAAGAGCAAATGATTCCAGAAAGAGTCCGGGTAGATGGAAGGATTTATGTAAGAAGAGTCATTTACACAGCTCAGGTTTTTGCTGAGGCACCAGGCCAATATAGTCTTGATCCTATTTCATTAAAAGTTGGGTATTCTGATCGCTCCAGCAGAATTGGTGGCTTTTCATTTCGAATGGGACGATCTAAAACAACAGGAGTTCAAAGTCCTGTTGTGGATATTGATGTTAAACCTCTTCCCCCTGGAAAGCTTCCGCCAAATTTTACAGGACTTGTGGGGGATTTAGACTTTAAGATTAAAATTAATAAAGATAGATTCATTGTTAATGAGCCTATAGAAGTTGAACTGGAAGTTTCGGGAGACGCGGCCTTTGAACTTTTTGACCCTCCCAGCGTACTGCCCTTTAATGAGGTTGAGGAATTTGATAAAAAAGCAGATCTAATAATAAGAAAAGACTTTAGTGCCGTAAAAAAGGTTGAGTATACCTATCTCGCGAGAGCTCCTCTAGATTTAGAAAACCAGAAGGTTGTGTTCTCTTATTTTGACCCTAAAATTCCTGAGTATAAAACTGTCTCCTTAAACTTAGGGAATATAAAGATTTCAGGCCTGGGTCAAAAAAGCCAAACGAGTTTAAATACCCCTGCAAATAATAGCAATATTGTGCAGCCTTCATCTCAAAACGAAAGAGAAAGTGAGTTTAACCCCAAACCATTTTTAAAACCTGTCAATACGATCCTGTATAACTCCTTTGAATTAGCTGCTGTTTTTGGAGCGATTGTTGTTTTCTTAATTCTAGTCTTGATAAAGCAAATGAGTAGTAAAATTAAACCAGCTCCGCAAAAGGCCTTATTTAAAAAGGCTTATAAGGCAGGTGTAGACTACAAGGATTATATAAAAATATTGAGCTGGGTCAGTACGACCAGTGACTTCAGACAAGAGATAGACTCCTTAGATCTTGCAGATAATGGAAAGGAGTATTTAAAGAAGCTCTTAGATCAGCTTAATGAACATTACCAAGCTGGACAAGAAGGTCGTATCAAGGTTAAAAAGAAGTTCTTTAAGGACCTTGAAAATTTAGTAGATCGGAAAGATGAAATATTATACAAACTTTGAGGAGATCAAAGAAGATTTTGGATTAATAATAGGAAACTTTGATGGTGTTCACTTGGGACATAGGGAACTACTAAAAAACTTTCTTGATAAGTGTTTTGAGCTAGATTTAATTCCTGTCGTTCTGACATTCGATCCTCACCCCGCTATTTTTTTTAACCCAAAGATAACAAATTTTAAAATTTGTTTTAGTAAAAGAAAACGAGATTTACTTTTTCAAGTTGGTGTTAACACGGTGGTCGAGCTAGAATTCAATGAAAAACTACAGCAACTATCCTCTAGGGAATTTCTGGAACAAGTTGTTTTTTCTAATCCTTTTTTAAAATATCTAGCTTTGGGACACGATTTCGCTCTGGGGGCTGGGAAAGAGGATAGTGTCGCTCAGTCAGTTGAGTTGAGTCAAAAATATAATACTGTTCTTACCCAAGAAAAAAGCTTTATATTTGAATCTCATCCTTTGTCTTCAACTCGAATCCGTGACTATATTCGAGCAGGTGAAATAAAAAAAGCGAATGATTCCTTAGGCCGAAGTTTCAAATTAGAAGGCATTGTTGAAAAGGGTGAAGGTATTGGGTCTAAGAGCTTATTTCCAACTCTAAACTTAAATATTGATCAAGTTCAAATTATTCCCTCTCATGGAGTTTATCTGACTAAAGTTCAAATCAACGGAAAGACCTATAATTCTTTAACGAATATTGGAGTTAGACCCACCATCGCTGATAAAATGTCGATGACGGTAGAAACACATGTATTAGAATTTAGTTCTGATGTTTATGGCGAGAGAGTAGAATTAGAATTTTTGGATAAAGTCAGAGAAGAGAAAAAATTCAGCTCTTTTGAAGAATTAAAACTTCAAATTAAAAAAGATATTGAGCAGTCAAAAGAGCTTTTCAAGCAATTATCTCGTCCGCACTTGGCTCTCGTAGGACATCCAGTGGCACATAGTGAATCCCCTAATATTTATGAGAGAATCTTTGATAAAAGTATTTCTTATGATCTTTTAGATTTTCCTCTAAGCCAGAATATTCCATCAGCTCAAATATTATTAGAAAAGTATGATGGTATAAGTATTACTTCTCCTTATAAGCAACATTTTTTAAATGAAGTTGAAACTCAAGGGGAATATAAAAATGCTCTAAACACCTTGTATAAGTCTGATGATAAGCTTTTAGGTGTAAATACAGATTATATAGGATGTTCTCAGATTCTTGATGAAGTGTATAAGAGACAAACTTTTTCAACTGCAATCATCCTGGGCGACGGAAGCATGTCACATATGCTTCAACAAATTCTCAAAAATTTTGATTCGAAAGTCATTTGTCTCTCAAGAAGACAAGACAATCTGGATCATCTAGATCAGGTTATTGATGAATGTTCGACTCATTCCTTAGTTATTAACTCATGCTCTCGTGAATACATTTTTCGATTTAATGTCGCAAAAGAGCTTGTCGTGTGGGACTTGAATTACAATTCTGAGTCAAAAGCTTGGTTTCGCAAATTCCCAAATATTGAATTTATGGATGGAATTGATTTATTAGAGCGACAAGCAAAAAATGCCGTAAGTTTCTGGAATTTAGACAAACAATAAAATTTGTCTTTCAAGATTCCGATATCTTAGCAAATGGTAAGAGAAAAATTTTTAAAACTATTAACCGACAATGGGATCGCTACCTTAAAGGAAGTTAGGAAACTTACTCTAAGTAAGGATGAAGATGAAATAACGGAGTTCGATCTTCTACAAATGCCCCATTTCGATGAAAATAAGTTTGCCAAGCTCATGGCAGACAAATTTAAAGTCACCTTTATTGATTTAAAAAACGCAAAAGTTTCTAAAGACACTATTATGACTTTGCGTAAGCGATCAATAATTAAATACAGATCAATTCCCATACAGGTCAATAGTTCGAAAGTAACAGTTGCGACGTACGATCCTTCAGTCATTCCTGGAGGAGCAAAAGTAATCGGTACAGAGTTAAAAAGACCAGTAGAGTTTATTTTGACTAATATTTCTTCATGGAGAAAACTTTTTGCCAAAGTTGAAGACTCTGTCGAAGAATTAATTGGTTCAGTCGTTGAGGTTAAGTCCAGTGGTGAAAACGATGCTGATATTAAAGCTGAAGATATTGGTCAAGATGTTGTGACCTTTGTAAATCGAATTTTAGCTGAAGCCTATGTGAAAAAAGCATCAGATATTCATATAGAGCCCTACGAGAAAATGTTCAGGATTCGCTTTCGCTTAGATGGTGCGTTGCTGGAGGTGGCGAAACCACCTAAAAGTATGATGGCACCCGTAATTTCAAGATTAAAAATCATGTCTTCGATGGATATTTCCGAGAAACGAAAGCCTCAAGATGGAAGGATAAAGCTTAGCATAGGTGGTAAGCCTATTGATTATAGAGTTTCGTCTTTGCCTACATTATTTGGTGAAAAAGTTGTTCTCAGGCTTTTAGATCAGTCTAATTTGCAACTTGATATGACCAAGCTTGGGTTTGAATCCAAACAAATCGAAATTTTTAAAAAAGGAATCTATAACCCATACGGAATGGTACTGGTTACTGGTCCAACAGGTTCCGGGAAAACAACGACCCTCTACTCTGCAATGGCTGAACTAAATACAGAAGATACAAATATCTCCACAGCAGAGGATCCTTGTGAATTTAACTTAGAAGGAATAAATCAAGTTAACGTTCGAAAAGAAGTAGGGCTAACGTTTGCTTCTGCACTTAAAGCGTTTTTAAGACAAGATCCAGATATCATAATGGTAGGAGAGATTAGAGATTTAGAGGTCGGTGAGATCGCTGTCGAAGCAGCTCTTACAGGGCATATGGTTTTGTCTACTCTTCACACCAATGATGCCCCAAGTACAGTTACTAGACTAATAAATATGGGAATAGAGCCATTTTTGGTTGTTGCTGCTTTAAATGTAGTTGTGGCCCAAAGACTTTGTAGAAAGATATGCATAAGTTGCCGAGAACAGATAAAAGTAGATACCCAGCAGCTTATTTCATGTGGATTCGCACCTGCATCTGCTAGTAAACTAAAGATATATCAAGGTGCTGGTTGTGAAGTATGTGGTGGTACAGGATACAAAGGACGTGTCGCTATCTACGAAGTTTTAGACGTAGGGCCTAAAATTCGTGACTTAGTTATGAGAAACGCGACAAGTGATGAAATAAAAGCTCAGGCGATAAAAAATGGAATGAAAAGTTTAAGGATGAGTGCACTTACTAAGGTCGCTCAAGGCTTGACCACCCTAGAAGAAGCATTAGCAAATTCAGCATCGGATAATGATTAAGGATAGACTATGAGTACTAAAACTAACACAAAGACGGAACCTACCAAAACCCACACCACCACAAAACCTGGAAGCGTGGGAAATATTCAAATTCAACAATTATTTAAAGTTATGGTTGATAATGGAGCCTCGGATTTACATATCTCGGTCGGATCAGCTCCGGGAATGAGAATTTCAGGTGAGGTCATACGAGTTAAAATACCAGCTTTGACTGCTGATGATACGAAGCGATTGGTTTATCAAATTCTCACTGAAGCTCAAAGATCAGAGTTAGAAAAAAACTTAGAATTAGACTTCTCTTTTGGAGTTAAGGGACTAGCAAGATTTAGGGCCAATTGTTTTTATTCTAAAGGAGCAGTTGCAGCCGTTTTTAGACAGATTCCTTCACAAGTTCCAGATTTCGATGCCCTGGGACTTCCTGCTGTCCTGTTGGAGATGACAGATGTTTCAAATGGTTTGATGTTGGTTACAGGTCCTACGGGATCTGGTAAGTCTACGACTCTAGCTTCAATTATAGATAGATTAAACACAACTGAGAATGGTCATATCATCACCTTGGAAGATCCTGTTGAATTCATGCACACTCATAAATCCAGTATAGTAAACCAAAGAGAGATTGGGGTTGATACATTATCATTTTCAAACGGTTTAAGGTCTCTTCTTAGACAAGACCCAGATATAGTTCTGGTTGGAGAGCTTCGAGATGTTGAAACTATTGAGGCGGCGCTAGAAATCGCAGAGACTGGACACTTAGTTTTTGGAACTCTTCACACTAACTCGACTATTCAAACAATCTCGAGGATTATTAACGTATTCCCTGCTGATCAGCAAGACCCTATCCGAACTCTTCTTTCGTTTGTTCTACAGGGGGTTGTTGCACAACAACTTCTACCTAAAAAGGGCGGAGGTCGAGTTCTCTGTCAGGAGATTTTGCGTTTGACTCCCGCAATTAGAAACTTAATTAGAGAAGATAAACTTCATCAGGTTTATTCAGCCATGCAAATTAATCAAGAAGAGACCAAAATGGTTACAATGAACCAAAGTATTAAAAAAGCTCTCGATGGTGGCTTGATAACAAGAGAAGACGCTATGTCTTACTCAAATAACCCTGAAGAGATGGCAAAAATTTTAGGACTTAAAGAGGTGTAATAATTATGGGAATGGGGACTTATAAATACACAGGAATGAATGCCGAGGGCAAAAAAGTTGAAGGAGAAGTGGAAGCCCAAAATTTAAGAGAGGCAAAAAAACAAATTCGACGAAAAGGAATTCGACCGAGAAAAATTACAGAGCCAAGCGTTCTTGACTTAGACCTTGGTCAATTATTAGTCGATAAAGGATTAGCAGCTCCGTTTACTACCGCGGAACTTAATAGGTTTACCAAGCAATTTGCTATCTTGATTAATGCCGGTGTTCCTATTTTGGAAAGCTTAGAGATACTTGCAAAGCAAGAGAGAGTTCCCACGTTAAAAGCTTGTATTAAAAATATTGTGGAAAAGATTGGAAATGGTAAATCTTTGCATGAAGCTATGTCTTCGCAAGTCGGCTTTGATAAGTTATACACCTCGTTGGTTAAAGCCGGAGAAGCGGCAGGTATCTTAGATACAATTCTTAATAAACTATCTGAGTTTATGGAAAAACAGCAGGCCATAAAGCGTAAAATCAAAGGAGCGCTTACCTATCCGGTTATCGTTTTGGTTATTGGTATCTTAGTTACTTGGGGACTTATGTATTTTGTTGTCCCTCAATTTGTTTCAATGTTAGAAGAGGGTGGACAAGAGATACCTGCAATCACCCAGTTCGTCATCGATGTTTCAGAGTTCTTTCAAGAATACACAGTTTTAATGGGCCTCTTTGGAGCAGCAGGATTTATAGCTTTTCAAAACTATATAAAGACTCCTAGAGGAAAAATTCAATGGGATAGGACTGTTATGAAGGCTCCACTTTTTGGGGGTATTGTTATTAAAGGGGGCCTATCTGGATTTTCAAGAACATTAGCTACTATGCTTGGTGCAGGGGTCCCGCTTATTGATTCCTTAGATATTTGTATAGACACCTTGGATAATACCCAAATTGCTAAAGATATGAAGCAAGTTAAAGAAAGCGTTATTAAGGGGAAGTCGATCACTGAACCTTTAGGACGAATTAAATATTTCCCTCCATTAGTGAATCAAATGGTTAAGGTAGGTGAGTCCACCGGGAACTTAGACGATATGCTTGTTAAGGTTGCTGATGTTTTTGAACAAGAGACTGAGGAGCTGATTGAAGCGATCACAAAACTCATAGAGCCAATTATTCTGGTCGGTCTGGGTGGAATTATTGGAACGGTTCTCATTGCGATGTATATGCCGATCTTCATGCAAGCCGGTGGAGTGAACTAGTAAGTACTTGATTTTACCTGTTTTTCTGTGAGTTTTACTAAGATTTAGTACAGATTAAGGAAAAAAAAGCCGAACAATTTTTGTCATGAGTTATAATAGGCAGTGAGATATCATTTTCTTAATAAATGATGTTTCATTTTATTAGAGTTCAATCCCGAATTTGTGGAGAGAACTGATCAGTAAAATTACTAAACTCTTAACGTTTAGACAGGAGAAAAGAAATGAAAAAATTTATGAACGCCAGCCAAGCTGGTTTTACCCTCGTTGAGCTTATGATCGTTGTTGCGATCATCGGTATTTTATCTGCAGTCGCGGTACCTAACTTTAAAAGGTATCAAGCAAAATCGAAAACTTCAGAAGCTAAAATTCAATTGGCTGCTGCTTACACGGCAGAGCAGTCTTTTTATGGTGACTTCGGTATCTACCATAATTGTTTTACCTATATGGGATTTGATCCAAGAAGAGAAACTAACAATAGATATTTCGCTATTGGAATCAGTGTTGCCGCGGCAATTAATGGACAAGCTTATACCTCTGCAACAAATTCTGGGTTAAACTCAGCTGACTGTACTAGAACTCTTGCTGCGACAGGTTCAACAACTGGAAGTGGAGTTGCGACCTTCTTTCCTGCTGGAAAAGGTAACGGTAGTGTTGTTGCTGCAGCTCCAACTGATACAGCTTTAGGTACTCAAGCTAATGCTACGACTCAAACTTTTACAATATCTGCTGACGGAGTTGTAAGTGCTGACTTCACGGCGACTACAAATATGGCTCAAATCACAGTAGACCAAGATAAAATCTTTAGTATTCTTCAACCTGGATATTAATCAATAGATTGTTTATCTTCCCCTCTCTGGTCAAGAGAGGGGAAATTCATTTTATACTCGTTTATTGCCTTCAAATTTTTAGACCTTTCAAAATAATCCGCAATAGCAGCACAAGACTCATTCCCAAAGTCCTTGCACTTACCTTTAATTATTTTTCCGATATAACTACTTGAGACGAAAAAAGAAGAGAAATTCAAGGAGTATAGTCGTTTATAAAGTGCAGGAACACTGTCTAGTTCTTTTCCATATTTTAGTTTTAGAACTAACTCCAAGGGCACAAGATCGTTTGGGGTTTCATATTTGTTTAATAATAAGTATTTCTTCTCTTCATAACTAAATTTTTCATTTTCTAAGATCAAATGGGTGTTAATAAATGGTCTGATGAAATTAGTAGATTTACTTCTTAAAAAACACTTTTGGTTAAGCCATTCATGTCCTGACTTTTTGAGCTTTTCAATTTTTCCTTTTCCAATATAGTTTACCACTAGAACTTGTAAACTTCGACATTCAGGCTCTTTGGGGTAGGTGTGTTCATAAAGTGAAATCGCATCTTTTCTGTTTAATGAATAAGGAAGTGTTAAAGCTAATAATAACAACGGAGTTATCCAGAGAAGAGAGTTAAACCTTGTTTCCCTTATAGCGAAGCCAATAAATAGAAGGAAAATAAATGAAGGTGTAAGGACATAAGGGTTTTGCAAAAAGATGGTTAAAACATTCGACTTATGACCATATAGGGTAAAAAAGATAATTATTAATGGAAGTACCAAAAAAATCATATTCTTTTTGTGACGCTTGTAAACATAGAGAACATAAGTAATGGGGGCAAAGGAAAAAATTAAAACGGAAATATTTCCCAGGCTATAGAAGTTTGAAAATGAGATAGGAAAGAAAAATTGTCTAAAGTGTAAGCCGATAGAATAAATAATCTGCTCTGGAATGAATTCAAGATTGCTATAATTAACACCTTCTCTTGTACTGTGGATATTTCGATACAAATAATCATTAGTAAAGTAGATGAGAAGAAAAAGGGTTGCAAAAGGTACGTAGCTTAAAAAAGTTTTTTTGCTAAACGGCTTTTTCTCTTGAGAAAAAAACCAGGCAGGAATTAAAGCGTTAATAGGATGAGACAAAATTGATAGAAAATAAAAGAAATAGCTTAGCAAATACTTCTTTTCACTTTTGCCTTTTAATAAAATGTAATAGGTAGCAAGTATGAGAAGAAAACTCAGAATATGTTTTCTTTGGGTGATTTCAATATAGCAGAAGAAATAAAGCGGGTGGGTAAGGAAAATACTTGCAAGAAATATTGCCGACTTTTTATCAAAGAAATGCAGAAAAATTTTAAATAACAATATGAGCGTTAAATAAAAAATTATTAAATTAGTGATCGTTCCTGTATGTGACCAATTTAGTAGGTCATCTATTTTTAGGTCTAGGTAAAGACTTAGATCTCTTAGAGGTTGAAAATCATATATTTTCCCTGAAAGTAGTAAATTCTTATAGTCAGGATAAAAAGAATCAATTGTGGTTAAAGGGTCAATAATGGCTTCCTTATCAACCATCAAGGGAGGATGTGTGAGAGGAGTCCATAAAGTAGCCAAATGACCCACAAAAAGAAGCAAAAAGAAGACAAGTTTAAAACTTGGTTTTTCCATATAAGTGTTCAATTTCATAGGCTAAGGATACATAAAACAAGATGGTACCGAAAGGCTTTTTGAGTTAGAATTAAAAACATGTATCTTTTAAAAAAGGAACAGGGATTTACATTAGTAGAGCTTTTAATGGTGGTGGCCATTATGGGAATTCTAGCATCCGTCTCTAGTGTTTATTATAATTATTATCGCGCTAAATCTAAATCAACAGAGGCTAAACTCGTTCTATCCTCTATTTATACCTCAGAAGAAATTATGTATAACGCCTTTGATATGTATTCCAATTGCTTGGATGATATGGGTTTTGAAATGCCGGCTGCTTCAGCTAGGCATTATGCTGTAGGCTTTCCAACAATCACAGCCAATATTGACCCTGATACTCACAATTTGGCGATAAGTAATGGCCTTGCGGTTGGTTCATGCCCTAGAGATCTCGCACCCTCTGAAGGGCAAACTTTCTTTACAGCTAACACTGGAGCAGGGAGTGCTGTCGCTGATGCTTCAGCTTTTGCTGCAGCTATGACAAGTACCTCAGCTGCTCTTACAGTCTCAGGAGCTGAAAATGTGACTAATAATTTTGAAGGACTTGGCACTCAGGCTAGTATAGAAGAGCGAGTATTTGTTGTGCCTGCGTTTGGATATATAAACTCTGAATTTATATCTCCAAGCAATGGATCGCTGTGGACGATTGATAGTAACAAACTCTTAAAGCAGCATCGAAAAGGCTTTTAGTCTTTATACTTGATTCCATAGGGCTTTATAGCCTTTGGTGTAACCCACTCACCATTTTTAAAAATATAAGGATTACCCTCGAAGTCAATTTTCTCACAATTATCTCTCCCTTCACTTAAGCATTTAAGATCGATAAAAGATTTTAAAGCATAGATATCAGACTCAATTTGTCCTTTGAGAACAGGTTGATTTTCTATTTCTTGAAGGACAATTTTTAAACTTTCTAATGTGTCCTCAGGGCTCATGGAATTACTTTGAAACTTCAATTTGTAGAGGAGGGTTTGCATATAAGGAGGAGCTTGAGGAAAGGTAACTAGTTTTTCATAAATCCCTACCGCTTGCTTACTATCTCTCTTTTCAAAAGCAAATAAAAATCCTGAATGAAACAAGAGATTATAATCTTCTGGATATTGCTTGAGTCCTTTTAAGTATATATCAGCAG
>CEQY01396415.1_pt1 | contig 27600 bp, 33 predicted proteins | sample 361391 | NCBI WGS metagenome assembly CEQY01 (sample SAMEA2621075, study PRJEB7988) | marine metagenome | isolation source: saline water (ENVO:00002010), including | reverse complement strand
TATTATTTGGGATGCCCAGTTTAATAGAATTATTAGTGCTGAATTAAAAGATAGTACCAGAGGAGCGGTCGTTACCATCATTCGAGGCTATTACCAGCTTAATATCTTCAATCCTAGTTCTAGGATAATAGATAGAGGAATAAGATTAGAAGGAAGAGGGTTTAGTGACCTCGCTCTATCTGAAACTTTAGTTCAAGTAAAAATGGGAAATAATCTTTTAAGTTTTGATGGAGTCACAGGAGAGCTTCTTTCTCGAATACAACTCACTCAACTTATTGATGTGGATAAAAATAGTGACTTTGCTTTAATTGCTAGTAGTCCCTTCAACTATAATGTTGTAGACCTCAAAACAGGAAACCTAGTTAGGAGAGTTTTTATTTCAACCAAAGATCGTCTATCAAGTTGTCAGCTTAACTTTAGAGAGTCTATTGTCGCCTGTGTCGATCCAACTAAAGTCTCTTCAATACATGTTTACGATCTTCAAACTCAGACTAAAGAATCTGTTTGCTTGCCTGGATCTCTTTAAATTCGCCAGAGACTACTCTTTTTGTTAATGTAATATTATGAATGAAGATCTTGGTGTTTATATCAGTCAGTCTGTTGCTATTTTAGTCGACGGAAATAATATTGAAAGAAGTATCGATAGCGCTTTTGACGTCGGTAATGGAATGATAAATTTTGATGCGTTAATCCCGAAAATATTGGGAGAGCGGGCCCTCAATCGACTCATCTATTTTCGAGAGGGGAAAAATATCTCTTCAAAGCTCGCAGAAAGACTTCATCAGAATTATCATGGGTCGGTAAATCCTTGCCATAAGTCGGCAGACATCCCACTTACTATTAAGGCAACTCAGCTTGCTAATAAGGTTGATTGTATTATCATTCTATCAGGTGACTCGGACTATGTTGAGTTGGTAAAGCACCTCAAGGGTGAAGGAGTTCGCGTAGAAATCTGTGCGGTAGAGACAACGACTAGTAAGTATCTCATAGAGGAGGCAGAGTTTTTTCATCCTGTTTCTAAAGATGATATTTTTACTTATCAATCACCATCGAGACATAAAAAAGTTAAGAAAAAGAAATCTTCTCGCTGATTTGAGAGTAAAGCTCATTAATATAGGATAGGAAGTAATCCTCGCAAGTTCCAGAGGCGACGAGGTCCGCTTGACCGCTTGAGGGTTGAACATACTCATCATGCATTGGTTTTACTTGCAGATCAAATTGGTTTTTGACCCCTTGGGGAGTTCTTCCTCTCTCCTCTACATCTCTTTTAAGCCGTCGCTGAAACCTTATCCCCTCAGGACAATCAACAAATACTTTGACATCCATCAACTCTCGAACTTTGGGTTGAGAAAGAATTAAAATTCCATCCACGATAACAATAGGTTTGGGTTTTTGATCGATTTTTTTCTCTTTGCGGGTGTGAGTTGGAAAGTCATAAATAGGTATTTGAATGGGTTTTTGCTTTTTTAATTCAGTTAGATGTTCGGCAAGAAGTGAAAAGTCAATTGCATCTGGATGATCAAAATTAACAGAACCACCGTCAAAATCAAATTTCGCTGATTGATCTTTGTAGTAATTATCTTGGTAGAGAACAAAGGAAGATTCCGGCCCAAATCTTTCGCAAAGAGTTTTTGCAAAAGTTGTTTTTCCAGAACCACTTCCTCCGGCCACACCAACTATTATGACTTGGTCATTCATTGCGCTAGAAGACCATGAGTCTTAAAGTGAGTCAACTAAGTCCTGTATAATATTCCCTACTGCATAGGGAACAGAATAGTTTCGTTTTTCAGTTCGATTAAAATCGTGGGTAAAGCCTAGTTTATGAGTCCATTCGTGCACAATATTTCCGGCAACCTTTCCCAGGCTATTGGTAGTAAAAAACTTATCGTTAATCCAAACCCTATTGGTGTTGGGATAGGTGTAACCCACGGTAGAATTATTGGAGTAGTATAGAGTCAGGTCCAGATCCATTTCTTGATCTCGTTCTCCATTCAACGTTTCCACTCCGGCCATAATGACCTCATAAACTTCTTCATTTGTGAGGTTCTGATTATCTACAAAGGTTTTTTCTCCCTGATATTCATGGGCGAGGACTTTTTGTTTGAATTCTTTTGAGTTAATGACAAGAAGCATTCTTTCTAGAGCATCATTAAGCTTATCTTCCTTTGGTATACTGAAATCCCTGAATTCCAAATTTACGGTTAGATCAGCGCCAACTTCTCTTTCTGGTATATTACAGAGTCGTGGTGGAGTGGTCTCATCCCCTTGATTAGCGTTTATATTACTCTTAGCCTGGTTTTGATTGCCAGGTAAGACACATGCTTCTGGTGGCGCAACTGGAGCCTCACATCCAATGAGCAGTACACTCAATAATATTAATTGTAGTTGAAATTCCCTTTTCATTCGATACCTTCCTTGTTGGTTATAAAGAAGTATCGGTAGGGGCAAAACTTTCAAAAGGGCTTGCTGTAGGGGAGGAAGAATTTTCTATGGGTAATTTAGGGGAATCATTTGAGCGAATCGCTCTGGAGAAGGTTTTGAGTCGGTCGAAAGAGCATGAATTTTTTGGGTAAGATTTGGGATGTTAATTGAATTCTCAATTAACGTTGGTGGGCTTGATAGGTAAGATTTAGATCTCCTTCAACCGACTCAACTATCTATAGAGCAAGTAGTGTGCCAAAAGTTTAGACAGGCCAAGTATCTAAAAATACTTGATCACATTGGGTGGCAATATGATTCCGGTGCATAATGCCCGTGATCTTAGGTGCCAGATGACCTTTTTAAATGAATTCTATTTATAAAATTTGCTAATTTTGTCTTGCTGCGCCTTAATTCTAGCAAGTTGTTCTTCGCTAAAATCAAGCTCTACTGAATTTAGGTTCACTGCAGCTCTACCAATTGTATCTAATTGTTTTTGGTAATTGCCGCAGCAGTTACAGACAAACCTGTGAAATCTCAAGGTCTTATACTCAGGTCCTGAGACATCATCAACTGTGGAAAGGATATAGGCCACTTCCTTGCAAGTAAGTGTATTTCCACTAATACTCTTTGGTACGAGTCTCAGTAAAAATTTTATAAGATCTAAAACCAGATTCTTCATAATTTATTCCTTCAGCCTATTTTCAAGCTGAAGCCTTAATTTATTTTTTGCACGATATATTAGTACCCCAAGATTAGTGACACTAATCCCCATAATCTTACAAATATCTTCCGTCGATTCTCCCTGAACCTCTTTCAAGAAAAATGCGAGTTTTTGATTTTCTGGTAAGCAGTCCAGAGACTCTGACAGGATTTCACCAAGTTGCTGATTCTCTAACCAGGCATCTGGTGAGCGTGGTTGCTCAATATGATGTCCGGCCTCATTAAATATTTTGTCTAATTCAGAGTCCTCAAAATAAGCGGTGTATTTTTTATTGCTGCGCCAAAGCTCTTTTATTTTATTGTATAGTATCCCGAATAGATAAGTCCGAATATGCGATCGTCCTTCAAATTTTTCAACCCCTTCAAAAAAGCTTGTCCAAGTCTGCTGTACGACCTCTTCAGCTTGATCAAAATTTAACTTCAATTTTAAAGCCGCTTTATATAGTGGCATTTGGTATTCTGAAATCAGCAAGTCAAAAGCTGCATGATCTCTTCTTTTTAGACTTTCTATAAACTCAGGAGAGCTTAAGTTCATGGCACGACCTGCTTATGTCCAGCTTTAATGACAATTCTAGAAACATTATTTTTCTCTTTATTAGAAACTCTATTGTTTATAATGTTGATGCTTTTATCTTCTTGATTCTCACTTTTGGTAAATCGAGCTATTACCTGTGGTTGATTTAGTTTTACAAAAGTTTGTGAATCTACTTTTAGATCTCGTGAGGAAGACTTTAGATTGATATTGTATCCACCCTTTAAAATAATACACGTCAGTTGAAAACTCTCTCCATCAAATTCGATTTCTGATTTCACACCACTTAAAACAGAATAACGTCCTACGAAACTCACTTTTCCTTTGGTATCTTTTGCATAAAGTCCTAAACGAGTACCTCGGTTTTCTGCTATTTTTAGATCAGAGCTATTTTGGTCAATACGACTTAGTTCTATATGGCAGAGGTCTTGTTTCACGGCTTGCTGAGGAGAAAAAACTCTGACACTGGGATACTTTTGCTGGATATATCTAGTATAGAGCTTCTCTCTTATAGGTTCTGTTTTGACTTCGCCACAACCATCTTGAATTCTGATGCTATCAGAACCTGTCTTAAGAAAATTAAGGTCTTTATGAATAGAACTTAAGTGGGTTGGGTTTTCTGGGCAAAACTGAAGAATAGTTATTTCACAAAATACGTTTTGGGAGAATAGGAAAAATAAAAATAAAATTAATCTTTGAGTCATGGATTCTTGGTCTGTTTTACTAAATTTCTTATTGATAGTAGGATAAAAATCCTATGCCGATTTTACAAGAGATATCTATTTTACTAGTTGAGGATGAGAAAGATCTCAAACAACTCTTTTTATGGGACTTCGAAAAGTTCAAAGTAAAAATAGAAACGGCAGAAACTTACCAAGAAGCAAAAATGCTTCTTCAGACAGAAGTATTCAACGCCATAATTAGCGATATAAAGTTACCGGATGGCACTGGAGTCGATCTTTTTCGTTATATAGTTGATGAACAAATCAAAATTCCAAAAAAATATTTTATGACAGCTTTTACCAGTGATGAACTTGATTTAGAAGGTCTTAGAGTTGATCGTTTGTTTAAAAAACCTCTTAAGACGAAAGAAGTTGTTGAGTATGTCGCCAATGAGTTAGGATTAGACCTCGTTTGAAAAAGAGGAGCTAATGCTCCCCTTTTTTTCATAGAATGTGTTGGAGTTTTAAGCCATCGGCAGTCTGAAAGCTCTACTCACCAAACAAAGTAATAAAGAAATAACCATAAAATCTAAAAACATAGTGTGCCCCCTGTATTAATAATTTTATTTTATGAATTAAAATATATCGAATCAAAGTCAATGAGATTGGCATCACTCGCACTGAGTACTTCCACTAATTCTAGCGCAAGTTCTGTTGCCATAGATGATTCTAAGTTAAACCTCTGACTAAAAGTTCTTTGCATTTTGTTGAATAAAAGCTCTTCCATTTGCATGGTTGTTTCCATTGCGTCCTCCTTGACGTTTAGCATGTGTGTGAATGTTTAAAAGGTTGATTCAGTACGATCTATACAGACCGACCAATATACCTCTGATTTGAAAATCGCCTCCATCGACGTCGGATCCGTTCACGACGATAGGAGACATTGAACTATTTGCAGGATGTAGCTCAATTGCTTTTGATTTTTTGTAATAGCGTTTTACCGTAGCTTCGTTATTAATGGTGGCCACCACAGTTTGACCATTGACTGCAGTTCGGCTTTCTTTGACGATGATTATATCTCCATCAAAGATACCATCTTCTATCATTGATTCTCCGCTGACTGTTAGAGCGTAATGGGTTCCCTTTCCAACCATGGCCACTGGTACTTCAATCGTTTGATCTCCTTCCATAGCTTCGATCGGATTTCCGGCAGCGACAGATCCGTGTAAAGGAATCTCAATGGCTTGAGCTGTAGAACTGTTTGGATCTACTGGAGTGAGACCGCGAACCGAGTTAGGGTCATTCTCAAGAAATCCAGCATTCTTTAAATAACGAACATAATCTTGAACTGAACCTAGGGACTTAAAACCAAAATGCTCTTTTATTTCGACTTGAGTGGGAGAGTAACCATTTTCGTCAACATACTCAGAGATATAATCGAAGACTTGTTTTTGTTTTTTAGTTAGGCTCATTTTTCTTCCTTGATCATACGTAATATTTCCGTATATATTTAGATTATCCGTAAACCTTCCGTAGGTCAAGGAAAAATTTGAGGTAAAAATGAAAAAAATTATTCACGTAGATATGGACTATTTTTATGCCCAGGTAGAGGAGTTAGATCACCCTGAGTTAAAAACTAAGCCTTTTGCTGTCGGAGGAAGTTATTCGGGAAAAGGTGTGATTTGCACTAGTAATTATTTAGCTCGAGATTATGGAGTTAGATCTGCGATGTCTAGCTTTGCAGCGCTAAAGAAATGCCCACAGATTATTTTCATCAAACCAAATTTCTATAAATATACCGCTAAAAGCCAGGTCGTTTTTTCTATATTTAAAAAGTATACAGACAAGATTCAGAAACTTTCGTTGGATGAAGCGTACTTAGATGTAAGCGAATGTCCTTTGTTTAATAATGATGCAGTAAAGATTGCTAAAGAAATTAGAAAAGAAATCTTTGATCAGACTGGGCTTACAGCAAGTGCCGGAGTTTCCTACAATAAGCTACTGGCGAAAATAGGTAGTGATCTTTTTAAGCCCGATGGTCTCGCCATCTTAAGACCTGAAAATATTGAGAAGAATATTCAACACTTTCCCGTTCATAAAATCCAAGGAATTGGAAAAGTCACAACCAAGAAATTTCACAAACGAGATATCTTTACCTTCGGAGATCTACAACGTTTCTCAAAAGCAGAACTAGTGACTTGGTATGGAGATTATGGCGTTCAACTTTATGAGAATTGTAGAGGGATTGATCATAGAGAGGTTTGTTCTTCACGAGTTCGAAAATCTTTATCAGTTGAGAACACATTTTTTGAAAATCTCCAAAATGCGGATGATATGCTTTTTAAATTAACCCATACATTTGAAGAGTTAAACACTCGGCTACAAAAGCATCAAGATAGACATATTAAAAATTTAGTCGTCAAACTGAAGTATCATGATTTTAAGACATCTACAGTTGAAGGTGCTTTGAATTATGATGAAGATTCTTTTCGAAAATTATTTTTAAAAAGGTGGGAGGAGAGACAGGAACCAATCAGGTTACTAGGGCTAGGAGTAAAGTTTAAAATTGGTATGAGCCAAGCAAGACAACTAGCATTTAATTTCTTGTAAAAAACCTTAAATCATCAATCATTTTTTGAAATTCATCTTTAGGTGTTTGCAAGTCTTGGGGGAGGTTCAATAGATCCTCGCTAAGTTTTTGCCAATCTCTAGATTCAAGAGAAATTCTCAAAACGTCATGGTATTCAAAGGGAAGCTTTTCAATAAGATTATTTATCTGAGCGATTAGCTCGAGTTTGTCGTTTTTAATAATTCGTTTTTTCTGAAATCGATAAAATAACAGAGCAATAAGAGCAAGAAATACGAGATCAAAGAGAATAAAGTACCAATTTTCCATAGGTTTATCATAATTCAGCTTGGACAGTTTAGAAAGTTTCAAGCTGAAGCCTTGATACCCCGATAGGTTATATAAGGAGAGGCCCTATGTATTATGCCTTCGGTCTTCGGGACCTGTTAAGTGTTGCAGAACTAAATAAAGAATTTTTCGAAGAATTAGATACTTTTCAATTGAATTTTATCGAAATGGTTTTTAAGCAGATGATTGATAGTCAAATGGGTCTTCTCACAGAGACGGAACATTATAATTATGAACTCTTTCTAGAGTTTTCAAGAGAACATTTTCAAAGAACATACGGAATTGATCAAGACCTTATCAAGAAAGCTGGGTAATAAAGTTTACTTTGAGAACTTTTTGAATAAGCTCCATTTCATGATTAACTCCAATGAACTCCCCCAATTTTACATCGGTCCAGATATTTTCACCTTCGTGTTTTTCACTGGAGAGCAGTAAGTGGTTTATTTTTTCTCCGGACTTTGATTTTGATTCGCAGTTTGTCTGAAAGTGAGGGCATGTATCTCTATCAGGACAGGAAGATTTATGGGTACTGTATTTTAGATGTTGACCACCATTAAATCCTGCCAGAATACTTCCCGTGGTGAGAATAAATGTGAGATGACTTTCTTGGGGATTAGATTCAATTCCTCCATAGAGATCACCAGTATACTCACTTACAATATCTAGAAAAGATTGAGTTGCATCGATTATAGTTTCCAGTTTGGCGTTAGGCTCATTAAGTGGATGTCGCTTTTCTAGTTCAGATAACAGAAGGTAAAACATAACCTCTGAGTCTGTGGTTCCTAAGATAAATGGTCTAAGTTTTTCTGAAACTTTGTCCATAAGCTTTGATTTATATTCATGAAAGTTTTTTAGATTTCCGTTGTGAGCAAAAACCCAGTGTCCATACTGAAAGGGATGGCAATTAATTAAAGTGTGTTCTCCCTGAGTCGCTTTTCTAATATGCGCAAGCACAGTTTTGCTTGAAACAACTCCACTGACTTTGTGGAAAATATGATCATCAATGGCTCTGTCGGTGGACTTGATGACATGGGGGATATTTTCTCGAAAATAGGCGACTCCCCAGCCGTCCGGATGCTTGGTGCTCTGATCGGCTAAGGCATTGTCAGCTTCGATCAGACTTCTATGAACTTGACTGTCTAAGACGGATTTAAATCCAAATAGGCGGCACATAAGTGAATTATCTCGTAAAGTCATATTTGATACAAGTGATCAATTTTCGCCTGTTTCAGATAACTTAAAAAGTGTTAGAATGATTTTATGAAGCGTAGTGGTCTTATATTTTTTGCCTTACTTGTGGTTGGGGCTTCATCATTTTTTGTGATCAAAAACTCGGGAAGAACTCCCAATGAATCGATCAATTTAGCTGTTAATACCTTTAGTAAAACTTTTGACCCAGCGATTGTTTTTAATGATGACTCGTTGACAGTTCTTGGTCAATCTATGGAGAGTCTTTATCAGTATCATTATTTAAAGAGGCCCTTTGAAGTGATTCCTGCCTTAGCAGACGGGATGCCAAAAATTTCTCCCGACGGTTTGATTTACACAATCCAAATTAAAAAAGGGATCTTTTATCATCCCCATAAAAATATTTTGAAAAAAAATAGAGAGGTCATAGTTGATGACTTTATACTGCAAATAAAACGCTTAGCATTTGCCCCACTAAAAAGTACCGGAGCTTTCCTTTTCGAGGGGAAGCTTAAGGGATTCGAAGAGTTTCGAAATGAAGTCGGGTCTGACTTTGAGAAGTTTCTCTCTACCGAAATGGAAGGAGTGGTAAAGTTAGATGATTATACCTTTGAAATACATTTGGAAAGGCCAGAACCAAACCTAATCTATTTTCTAGCGATGACTTTTGTGACGCCAATTCCCTTAGAGTTAATAGAAGCTTATAAAAATGATCTGACAGAAGTCCTGGTTGGTACCGGGCCATATATTTATGAAGGACTTGAGAATAGAGTCTACAAATTTAGAAAAAATCCTCATTTTAGAGAAGAATTTTATCCCACTGAAGGTGACAGAGATGCCAATACATCTAACTTAGTAAAATCATCAAGGGAGCGCTTACCCTTTATAGAAAAATTAAAGATTCATGTTATGACCAATGAAGATGAAAGGTGGCAATCTTTTCTTGACGGTGAGGTTGATATTCTAGATGTGCCTAAAAAATTTCTATCTGAGGTAAATAGCCCTTCAGCAGAGGAACTACAGGTATTCGATGAGCAGGGAATCGAGATCAAACATTTTCCGAGTCAATCTAATCGATGGCTGGGATTTAATATGAATGATCCTGTTGTGGGAGATAACTTAAACTTAAGAAAGGCTATTGCTCACGCTATAAATTACGAACGGTATATTGAAGTACTTACAAAAAACACTAATCTTCGCTCAAACTCTATTTATAACCCTTCTATCAACGGATACAATCCCTCACATTATCCTCCCTATGAGTATAATCTAGAAAAAGCAAAATTGTTCTTGCAGAAATCTGGATACAAACCTGGGGAGCTGACGATTACCTATTCAACCAGAGGGACTCAGGAAATTCACTATAAAGAAGGAGAATTTTTACAAGCTCAATTAGCCGAAATCGGGATTAATTTAAAAATAGAAGTCATTACATTTTCTGATTTTTTAAAACTCGGTAGGGCTGGGAAACTTCAATTTTTTACGGATAGTTGGATCTATGATTATCCTGATTCTGAAAATTTAATTCAACTCTTAATTTCAAAAAATCATCCTGGAGTCAATAAATGTGGATATTCAAATCAAAAGGTTGATGAACTCTATAAAAGACTTTCGAGAACTCTACAAAAAGATAGGCGACTTGAAATTATGCGTGAAGTGGAACAAATTGTAGAAGAAGATCTCCCGTGGGTGCTTCTTGCTTATGATAGCGCTTATGTCGTTAACTACCAGCATATAGAAAACTATCGAAAATCTTTTTTTTCTAGAAACTTTGTCAAATATCTCGAAACATATTAGGAGCCATCCAACAGCTGGGTTGGCGATATTGCTCTTGCTCACAGGTTAAAAAGATAGAGTCCTCAATGAGGATTTTTTTAGAGTTTGAGCAGGTAATGGCAGCGATAAAAGTATCTAAACGACATTGTGGATTTGGATGTACTAATTCTGTTGTGTGTACGGTATTTAAATCTGGTGAATGGACTTCAAGTTCATAAGGCCAAAATTTAATCTCTGCATAAATACTCGTGAGATCTAGCGCAGCTTGAGTTAGGGAATGACAACTCTTATGACTCCCGCATTGTTTAAACTTTTTATTCACCTCTTCTAATTGAAGCTTTTTTGCACATTCTAAAATAGAGTAGTAGTCAGCTTGTCCCTCTGCAGTTGACCAGCTTTTTAATTCAGAGTTTCCTCTGTTTTGTTTAGGCAAGCCCCCAAAAGCATGTCCCAATTCATGGCAGACCAGAAGTTTTAATACATTATTATTCATCTTATTATGTGAAAACATTCCGTAGGTTATATTTACTTTTGGATTTCCTGAATCATCTAGAGTCGCATAGGCATTAATTTGAGGGGATAAAACTATATTGAGCGAGAAATTCTTTTTTATCTGTGATGAAATTTCTTGTTTTAATAAGGCAATTTTCTTTTCGTCAGCTTCAGTGAGAATGAGCTGAGATTTATTTTTTTCAGTATAGCTCCATAAACCAGACTCTTCTGAAAAAGAGGCCCAAGTTTGAGAGTGAAGAATACAAAGCAACAGAAACAATTTCATGGATAACTTCTAACAAAATTAAAACAAGACGAACCTGATATGTATCATCTTTTCTCCTGATGACATTCACTTTGCAACATGATTTGTGGTGTAGGCAATTCATAGTGTTGAAAATATTGTTGCACTATAAATAACACAACCCATGGGAGGGACATATGAAGTTACAATTTTTAATGACACTTTTTTTATTAGCCTCAATTGTGCAGGCTTCTGTACCTGAGGAAAAGTTGGTTCCTGTAGATCACCTCTACGTTCCAGCTGGATTCGACACTAACGACAATTCAGAGATTGTGATAACTGGGTTTCTTCCGAACCTTTGTCATAAAAGTCCTTCCTCAGTTGTTAAAAGGACTGGTAAGAAGATTAATATTGAGGTGAGTTCTCTTTATTACCATGAGTCAAATCCTTTTTGTCCAGAAATGGTTGTTCCGTTTGTAGAAACTGTAAAGTTAGGTCTATTGGATAAAGGAAATTATGAGATTACTGTGAATGGTAAATCTCCTTGGGAATTAAACGAAAAAATTGCGATTTCTGAATCGACTTCGGCATCCGTGGACGATCATCATTATGCCTATGTAAGTTATGTTGATAAAGAGACAGCTAGTGGAGAAGTTGTTTTACGAGGTTATAACCCTTCTGATTGTTTTGAGCTGGATAGAATTGAGTACCTTTCCAATAAAAAAGATGCTCTCTCTGTTATGCCAATTATGAAACAAGTTAGGGGATTTTGCCCAATGAAGATGGTGCCGTTTAGCTATAAATGGAGAGTACCAACTGAGTTAAGTGCAAGAAAAGTACTACTACACGTTAGAACTATGGATGGGACTTCTGTAAATTCAGTATTTTATCATCAATAAGATAACCCGGGGTCTCCTCTTGAAGGAGGCCCTGCACTACCTTCATCTGATCTTCAAATGTTTTTGACCTTAGAAATGAACTTTTAACCTGATTACCTTCATTAAAATCATCAAAAATATACCGACTCACACTTTTAAGTCTTCTTATCCGAGAGGCCTCTTCTATTTCTTGCGCCCCGGTTTCTTGGTAGAAAGCGCTAAAGTAGCGTAATATCTCTTGGCTTCGTAACTCAAGACTATCTTCTTCATTAGACTTCACAAGTCTTGCCATCCAGGGTGTTTTGAGTGCAGGTCTTGCTAACATAATCGAATGACAGCCTGTGTAGTCGTAATAGCGCTCTATGTCTTTGGTGGTCCAGATATCTCCATTTCCCACGACTGGAATTGTCGCAACCTTGACCGCCTGTTTGATATAGTCCCATTTCGCTACACCTTTATAGAGTTCATCTCTTGTCCTAGCGTGAATAATGACTGCATCGACTCCACAGTCTTGGATAAGTCGAATAATGTCTTCAAAATTATGATCATCTTTATAGCCCACTCTGATTTTACAGGTGAAGACTCCTGGAAAATGATCTCTAATAGTGCCAAGAATACTTTTAAGCTCTGGAAGTTCGCTGAGAAGGTAAGAGCCACCTCTATGTTTACAGACAGTTTTTGAGGGACATCCTAAATTTAGATCAATCCAATGAAATCCAAGATCTCGAACTTGTTCTACTGTTTCTTTTAAAAAAGCTCCTGGACTAGTAAGAATTTGATAAATAGATTTAGCCTTCAATTCCTCAGGAAAATGTTCTCCAAAATGTTTTCTAACATGTTTTAAAGGGTAGGGATTGGGGTTTGGAACTCGCAGAAAATCACAAGAAAAGCTATCCCACTCGGGGTAGAGAGCCCCAATTACTTTTCGATAAGTATCGTCGGTTATGCCTTCCATAGGAGCAAACATAAGAGAATTGGATGGAAGGGGAAATTTACTCATAGATAGTCACAATCAATGTTCGAGGTTTAGAAATATTTCTAAACTCACAAAAATAAATTCCCTGCCAAGTTCCAAGTCCTAACTCACCGTTGATGATGGGGATAGTGAGCTCTGGACCTACGAGCGTCGACTTTATATGCGCCGGCATATCATCTTCTCCCTCGGCCGTATGGGTGTAGAGGGATTCATCCTCTGGAACTAATCGGTTAAAAACAGTTTCAAAGTCAACTCGTACAGAAGAATCACAATTCTCGTTAATTGTTAAACCTGCTGAGGTGTGTCGACAAAAAATATTTATAAGACCAGATTTGGGCAGTGAACCTATTTGGCGAGCTATATCAGCTGTAATGAGGTGAAAACCTCGAGGTTTAGTAATATTGAGGTGAAATTGGCGAATCATGAGCCATATCTATATAAATTTTATCCACTTGTCATCGACTCAATTTAACTATGAATTTTTTTTTGATACCACGCGTGTATCAAGGGGAATGAATTATGAGGTTTTTAGCTCTAACACTACTAGTGTCTGGTTTTGCCCAGGCCAAAAGTATCAAAGATTACGATTTTTACAATTATGACGTTTTCTTCACGAACCCACAATGTGAAGGCTATGAATATGACGAGACTGTTTATTCCAACGAGGGAGACGTTCTTCGTAGTAAACCTGAGAATGTTTATTGTAAACGAGGGGACAAAGAAGGGAATCAAAAGCGTGAAGCTTCACCGCATTTTAATCTAAGAAAACTTATCGAAAATGAAGATGTTAATGAGATGTTTTTAACGTTTTTATCATTTTCAAATAGTGATATCGCAGACGCGCTTTGTGACGCCATTGAGAGCAGAAACCTTAAAGTGACTTTTATTATCGATAAAGGTTCTAGAAGCAATGAGGGAAAAAGAAGAAATCTGGATAAAGTCGCTGCTTGTAGAGCTAAAAATACTCCTGAGAATGAAATGAATATTCCAAGAACTGAATTTAGAGGTCAAGTTGGCGGTCTTGGATATGCTCATAATAAAATTATCATCGCGAAATATAAATCAGAGCCTAAAAAGACAACTCTCGTGTTCGCATCGGGAAATATGTCTTCAGGTACAGTTCTTCACCATGAAAACTGGCACTTTCTCACCACATCTACAGAGTCCTATATTTCTCAAGTTCACGAGTGTATTGCAGAAGGAATGTTAGATCATTCACATTCTATTAGAGCTTCTAGAAGAGCAAATAGAAGTGCAATGTCAGCTATGGATAATTTTAAAAACTATATGACTGAGTGTCGTTCAAAAATTGAAACTCCCGAAGAGGATGATATTAAAACCTATGTTGTGCCGAGTGATGGTGACGAGGCGATGGAAAATATTGTGAAGGGGATTAAAGCTGCAGAAAAGGTTGATGTCGCCGTTCACCGATTTACACATCCAGACTTAAGAGAAGCTATGAAAGAAGCTGCTAAAAAGGGAAAAAGAGTCCGAATGGTTGCTGACGATGATATTTATTGGGTAGGAGAGAATGCTCCACGGAATAATGGAAATATCACATGCCGAGGTGCTCAGAACGTTGGTGCAAATATGTGCTTTGAATACTTTAATATGAGAAGTGTCGATCGATCAGGCGTTGATGTTAGATTTATGGAGACGAATCATAATGTATTCCTTCTTCATCATAATAAATATATCATATTTGACTATGCTGAAGAAAACGAGAGAGCAGATGGAGTACACTGTGGTGCAGGAAACTTTACTCAAGCTGCATTCTCGAAAAACTTTGAGAACTTCTATTATATAACAGTGCCGGAAGTGGTTGAAACGTTTAAAGCTCAGTACGAGTATATGTTTACAGAGCTTGCGACTGCTGAGGAAGAAATGCCTGATACAATGGTAATGCCTTAAATTTTAAAATATGTGGGGGGACTTCTAGTCCCCCTTTTTTCTTAACCAAATCTTTTTATTTCAAGCACCTCCCAAACTTAAAGTCAGATGATATAGTCCCTTAAAAAGGAGATCACTATGGATAAGTCACTACTAGAAGAACTCAAAACGCTAAGAGACGAAATTAAAGTTCAAAGTCATCTATTAGGAATGGAACTCAAAGATGAGTGGGAATCGGTTGAAAAAACTTTTTCGAAGTACGAATCTCAACTAGAAGATGTTCTAGCTGATTTTGGTAAATTTAATGAGGATTTTTGGGTTGGCAATAAAGAGGAAGTCGATCAGATGATCGCGACTTACTCAGCATTGAAAAACAAAATGTAATTAAAAATCGCCTGAATTGAGCATATGTTTTATTCTCATGACACCTAGGGCCCCCATTGACCAATCGAGCTTACCTGAATGTAGAAAACCTTCTATTTCGGGTATGCTATAGGCTTCAATCGAGAGGATAGTTTCTTCTCCGTCAGGGTTGGGGATTTTAGATTTTATGAGATCTCTTGCTATCACTTGATAAAAATTATTATTGACCGTACCGGATGATTTTCTATGGGAAAGTAACTTAAGACTCATTGCTTTAAAGCCAATTTCCTCTTGCATCTCACGATTTGCAGTTTCAAGGGGATCTTCGCCTGGGTCCATGAGGCCTGTGACGAACTTAAATCTAATGGGTTTATCTTCATGAGGTCTTGTTTCTTCAATCATATAAATTTTATTGTCATCGGTCATAGGAAAGACCATAACTCCATCACTTAGATAAACTCGCTCCCAAGTAGTGCCTTGAATATCTTCTTCTGTGACTTTGATAAATTTTCCCTGGTACTTTGTGACTTCCATATTCAGTACTATAATAGATAAATAGAAGTGAGGAAAGTATGGAATTAATACCTCTTGGAGTTATGGGTTTAAATGATGCAAAAGCCTTTCAAAAAAAACTGAAGGAAACAGGCATTGAGCTGGTACTCAATCATAATGAAGCTAGTTGTACTCGAGGTTGTGCGGTAACAGTAGAGCTAATGGGAAAAGAGTCAGATATACCGGCCATTCAGAAAGCTTATCAGGCAGAATATCAAAAATCTCTACAAGGCCATGATGTGGATTTTAACCAGATGGCGGCTGTATTTGATCCCTCAGCGGAAGAAGTAACTTGCCCTGCTTGTGGCCATCAATTCAAGCCAGAAGGCTCGGAGTGTCCAGATTGTGGACTTATGTTTTAATATTTTATTTATGAACTTTATTTAAGTAGGTCCGTATAATTTCTTGCTCAATAGTTCCCCTCCGTGCCACAGGGGCAGATACTCTTACTATCATATCGATTTCATTGGGAGATTTGAATTTTAGATTAATCCTAGGCTCTGTTTTAGGCATCTCTAATTGCCTCTTATCGGTGACTTTTTTGAAATAATCAAAAGCTTTTTCTTTGTAAGCTTCACAACATAACTCAGCGCTTTCTAACATTGTGTCATAATGTTTTTTCCACTCAGGAGTATTTCGAATTGGAACTTCAAAAGAGTGGAGAATAAAATCGCCTTCGTGATGAGCCGACTCGTTTTCATTGGAAACAGCTGTAGTAAGAAATGTGGAGTTGGGGATAGTAATGGTTCTTCCAGTGTAATTATGAGTTAAGTTACCTGGACCGACTTCCATAACTAATACTGACATAATACCTACATCTACAACATCTCCTCGCATTCCATTGACCTCAATTCGATCTCCAACACTGAATGGTTTGGCAAAAAGGCGATAAAAAGTTCCTCCAACATTCAGAAAAAACTCTTTGAGAGCGATCGCCACACCAGCAGCAAGAGCAGCAAGGGAGAGAATATACTGATAGATATCATCTGCCCAAAGAGTGACTGCAGAACCTGCAATGAGTACGATAAAAATCCCTCTTGTATTGGCTTGCGTTCTTCTCTTTTGATCCTTATTCATTCGAGACGACATGATAATGCGAACGATTATAAGGTAGAGACCTATTAAAACGAGAAAAATAAATAGGAAGGTATAGAAGCTGTTTATATCAAGTAGTTTTTTGACAAATTCCAGACTTATCCTTTTTCTTGCTCTGAGAAGAAGCTCAGAGGTTGTCTAACAGCAACTCGCCCACCACCTTTCGGCTTTGGAAAGTCTATAATTGCCAGAACATCCTTCATGCAATCAAGACCTTTTTTTGAAAATCTAGAGTCTTTGGCTTTTACGTTCGCCTTGGCCACTCTTCCCGAGGGAGAGATTTCAAAGTTAAGATCAACGATACCTTTAATATCGTCGGCGTTATAAGCCAACTCTTGTTGGTAACAATGCCTGAATTGTGGAAGGTATTGTTGTAAGATTTTTCTAAGTAGTTCTGGGTCCATTGAGCCTAGGACAACAGTTTCGGTTTGGATATACGCTGTATCTCTACCTGATTTACTAGAGAGACCTTTTGATCCAAAACTTGCTAAGGCCCTTCCCGCTTTGTCCGAGCCAAGTTTTCCAACTTGATTGGAGCTGGTTCCATCCACTTTAGTATTTAGGCTTCCCGATACACTACTATCTGTCTTAACTGTATTTGGAGTATTAGAGTTAGAAACGGCAACTGACTTAGAGTTTGAAAACAGTGAATTTACGTTTGTCGCAAGCTTAAAATTATAACTCTTAGTTTTTGCTTTAGCCTTTTTAGACTGTTTTGACTGCTGCTTCGCCACTTTTTGAGACTTAGCTTTTTTAGGCTGAGCTTTCTCTCCTGATTTTGAGTGAGCGATTTTTTTGTCTGGCTGTTTTTGTTCCTTATGACCGGTATTCTTTTTTAGGTCATTAGGATTTGTGCTTGCCATCTTTTTACCGTCAATATTTGCGTTCGTAGGCTTTTTATAGATAATCGAAAGTTCTTTTAAAGGCTTTTTCTTTTCTACATTAATATCCACGAGTAAAAGAAGTAACATGGGAAGGATTGCCAAGGCAAACTTCTTTGCTGTGTCTTTGTAAAAAGCGAGTTCCCTTCGAATCGAAGAAATATGTAGGAGGTGATTTGGCGCTTGTCCTACCTCAATAAAAACCTGATAGGTTCCTCTAGAGAGAACTAAAACAGAGGAATCGCTGAATTTTAAACTGTCTTGATTTAAACTAAAATCTTCACTTGGCTCAAGTATAATAGTATCTCCTTCCACTTTAAAAAGAGGTACTGGTTTATCTTGTGCCAAGATATCAATAATAACATTATTTTTTCTAGCTGTTTGGCTCGCGTAAACAGTTCCATCTTGAAGAGGAAAATAAAACTGATCTAACATGGATCCATTCATTGTCGTCGTAACATGGATACACTGTTGGTTGGTCTCTTCGAGAATATGGAAACCTTCTTCTAGCGAGTCTCCCTCAACAAATTCATCTTTTGAAACTTGCACACCTGAAAGGGGATTTCTATGAAAAGGAACAAATGTTTCATCATCAAATACGATATCACAGTATTCGTCATCAATAAGAACTTCAGAGTCAGAAGATTTTTCAGGAATATAAACTTTTTGTCCTTGTAGATCGGCAAAGATCTCAACTGTCGCATCAGTTTTCTCAATCTCTTGAACAGTTATAGACTCAACTACATCGCAGTGGAGTTTTCCAAACGTAATTGTGTCTCCATCAAAGAAAGTTGATTTAGAGGCGACTTTTACTCCATTTATGAAAGTTCCATTTGAGCTATCTAGATCCATTACAGTGATCGAGCTATCTGCATTTACGATTAACATCGCATGATAATGAGAGATACTAGAGTGATCGAGAGTAATATCGCAATTCTCACCCGAGCCTAAAATGACTTTATCTTTTGATAAAGTAACTTCATTCTCATTGATAATAAGATGCAGATTAGAATTCTTTGACATGATTAATTCCCGTCGATTTTTTCAAGTCTCTTAGTAATCTCAAGTTGTGAGCTCACATAAGCACCATTGCTCTTATCGGCATTATCTAGCGTGGTTTTAGCGTCATCGAACAATCCGAGCATGTAATATGTCATTGCCAGATTGGTCGCCACATCATCTCTTGTTCTGTAAGTCTTTGGAATTTTGTTAAAATAAACTAGAGCGTTTTTGTATTCTTTTTTCATTAACTTCAAGTGTGCCATAGAGTTCAGAAAGTCGATATCTGAGGGAGCTGATTTTAAGAGAATTTCAAGCTCGGACTCAGCTCTTCCATAGATTCCAAAATGCAAATAGATCTGAACTAAATTATACCTTGGAGTCAAAGACCGACCGTTTAGTTTAACCGCCTCTTTAAAAACTTGTTTAGCTTCCGGATAATTTTTATTTTCTAAATAAACAACTCCCAAATTATTGAGGATCACCGCTTTTTGTTGATTTGTCTTTGCCTGTGCCATGGCCAAGTCTAAGAAGTTTTTTGCTTTGGAATACTCTTTTTTAAGAATATAACAAGTACTTATTTGGTTCCAATAAAGATAATTATCTAAATTTTTATCTAATTTGTTTTTAAACTTTTCTATCGCTTCATCGTAATCGGCATTGTGACAGAGTGCTAATTCAGACTTAACCTCTAGATTTTTACCTAATCTTAAAGAATCATAACGAGTCAAAGATTCGTACTTTAACCCATCAAGTCCAGCCTCTTTAATCTCTCTTGGATTTTTATGGCTAGCACAAGAGGCTAAGATAAAAATAAATGATACTAAAAGTAACTTCATCTTAATTCCCCAGTCCAAAAGTAATAGCAAACTCAGATGACCTAGGTCGTATATCTGATATTTCAATAATCTCAGAAGCAAAATGACTTTCATCTCTTCTAACAGCAAGAATTTCATATTTTTCGATGAGCTCTTGAGCCTGTAGTTTAAAGTTATCTCGCTGCGCTTTAAAATTTCCTACGAGCGCATTCATTTGAGCGGAAAATTGTTTTTGAAACTCGGAGTCATCGATAGGAATGGAATAGCTCTGCATTTCTATTGCAAGACTCTCGGTTAGATCTGTCAATGCGTCGTAGACAAGAACTGAGATTTGTCCATGACCTTGTTCAAAAATTTTATCTGCATCATCGAGAACCGGTTGAAGGTTACTAAGTCTTATTTGAAGTTTTGCAGCAAATTTATTTGGGTCCTGATCTTCCTTGACTACAATACTGTCTCTTTTGTAGAACTTTATTTTTTCTAGAAACTTCTCATATCGGGGCAATGTTCTTGTGAGAAGTTTAGCTTTTGACTCATTCATTTTTTTCAATCTGTAGAGGAGTTTACTTTCCCATCCAGGATTGTTTCCGTAATAATCCCAGTAGAGTCTTTCATAATAGAAAGAAACTTCCTCAGGATAAATCGCCGCCATTTTGAAATCATCAATAAAGTCAAGAAGGGTATTCTGGTGACGGTTCTCAAAGTAATGAGTCATAATTTCTTTTTTGAGTGAATTAGGGAATGCAGAAATACAATGTTTGTACTTATCCATTGTATTTTGAACTTTAGTAATATAGTCATTTGCAAGATCATTCTTTATCGCAGCGGTAAATACTTTTACATTCGCCTTTTTTTCTTCACAGAAGTTTTGTAAAAGAAATTTATTCAGTCTTGCTGCTTTGATAAAGTCATGAAGAAGCGTCGTCCTTAGCGCCATCTTTTCTAGGAAGATTCTTTTTTCAGCTTTTTCTTTTTCAGTATAGAACTCAAAAGACTTTTGATACCATTTAATAGCGTTGTTATTGTCAGCAAGGTCAGTATAAATCATTCCCATGTTGAACGCTGCTTCAGCCTTAATAGAGTCCGGATAATATTCAGTAAAATGAACAGATTGATAACCACTAAGGGCCTCTTTTGTTTCTCCTTTTCTATTAAGCTCTTGAAAACTATTGAAGAGAATATTAGCTAGGATTGTTTCTGATTTTTTTACTTCCTGTTTTGAAAAGCTTAAATAGCCTTTTTGCATTTGGTTGATTTTTCCCGCTAGAAGCTCTGTTTTCTTCTTCTTAATAAGAAGATCAATCTGGGCCCTATAAAGATCTTGTTGTTTAGGTAGATCTTTAGGGAAATTTTTTGCATACTGATCAAGAGCCTCCTGCATCTTTGGAAAGTTTTCCTCAACAGAATAAAGCGCATAAAGCCTTGGATAGATCTCTTGAGCCTTTTTATCTTTAGGCCAATAGGAGAGATACTTAGTATAGGCAAACTCCAATTCTTTGGCCTTCTCTTTTTTGTTGAACTTAATATTCTCAATACTTGAGAAAATGGCATCCAGATTTAATTTTCTAAGATCTTTTTCTGAAGGTGTCTTGTCATAATCGGCTAAAGACACTTTATAAGATTCTAGTGCAGGTTTAAATTCATGAACGGAATAATAGGTTTCTGCTTTAAAGTATTCGTACTGAGCCTTTTCAACGGGATTAACAGCAGAGAGTATATCAAAATAGGTCACGATTTCGTTTAAAATCTCTTTATTATAAACCTGATCTTGCTTAGAAAAATCCTTTTTAAGAATAATTTGTTTTGCTCCTACTAACTCTGACACTTTTCTTACGGCGTCTTCTCTTTGGAAGTCGTTAAACTTAACTTTTGGAAACATTTTAGTTACGGCCAATAATTTGTCAGTTTTATGATATTGCTTGTAAACCTCGAATTGAAACAGTCTAAGATCCGCATATAGCTCAGGCCTTTTCTCAGGACTTATTCGATCCTCTAAATCTTTGATTATTTTTTCCGTTTCATTGTAATAACCTTTATTGGAGGCTTTTTGCGCGAGTCTCAATAATGAGTCTTGTTTATCTAAAGCATTTTTATCAATAAACTTTATCCCTCTATCAATTTGTTTGCCATAGACGTAGAAATTAATTAAGCCTGTCATCGCTTGATCTCGAACATCAACGTAGAAATCATCTTCGCTGAGTTTGTGGCTTTTCTCAAGACTTAGAATCGCGGTTTCAAATTTTTTATCTTTTAATTTACACCATCCATAATTGAGGAGATTTTTCGAATACCATTCATCATCTTCGTTATTAAGAACAATATCATATTGGTAAATAGCAGATTTCCATTGTTTTTGATTGTAATAATATTCTGCCAGGGATGTTCTTGCTAAATAATTTACTTGGCTTTGTCCATTAGAAAGGTCGATCGCTTTCCTTAAATAGCCAAGCTGTTTACCATCATAGGCAAAGTCTCTAGAATTTAGTGCAAGGGTGTAATATATCGCGGCTTTATAATGAGTCTTTGGGTATTTTCTTAATAGATTAGTCCCGTATTTATGGGCATCAGCATATAGTGAAAGGGTCTTTTTAAATATTTTCGCTCTTGAAGCTTTTTTTCCTAACTTCTTTTTTAATGAAATAAACTGCTTATTCTCTTTTTCTTTATAAAGCTTGATAAGTTCAGATTTCAACTCAAACATTCTATATTGAAGTTTAACTGACTTTCTCCTAGCTCGATTAATCGTAGCCATTTCCTGCTCAATCAGAGTTTTGATCTGCTGCCAGCGCTGTTGCTCAAACTCCTCTGGTGTCATGACCTTCTTTTGTCCTTCAGCAAAAGATGCCATTGAAAATAAAAAAAGAATAAGGTAAAAAAACTTCATTAATAATTCCCTCTGACAATAAACTTGAATTCTGTGTAACCCACCATCGCAGAAGTATGCATAACACCCTTCATTACATTGTAGGGAATCTCTTCGTCGAATACGAGATTCACTCTTTTCGCCGCCTTGACCTCGGCAATATCGGAGCTTTCTTTAATCGATTTAAGTGCTTCCATTAAGATGGGACTTTCTCCTGAACGTGTAATTAAACCAATTGGCTTATTATTTACAAATAATCTTTTATTTTTATCAACTTGGACGATGACAGCATGTTCTCCCAAAGTTCTCGCCGCAGAATTTGGAACAACGAGATCTTTTACAAGGTTTAATTTTAAGTTAGATGCGTTATAGCTTTTGAGAAGAAAGACTAATAGAATAACCAAAACATCTAGAAGGGATGTAATATCAAGGTCCATAGGTTCTTTCTTTTTTTTCTTTCCGTTAAAAAACATTCGTTTCATATCTTAGTCCTGAGTTTCAAAAATGATTTTATCAAACAGCTTTTTTGAAGGGTACTTTCTATTCTTTTCATCAAGAGCTGTAATATAAACATTTGGGTCCATAATTTCTCTTGTGTTGTCTATTACCTTCACTATTTTGTTATATTGAAAGTTATGCGCAGGTTTAAATATCGCAGACGACTCTTTAGGATTTTGCTTTTTAAGTTCAATAAGGGCCTGATTGAGTTCAGGTAATTGAGCCAGACTATAGGTCTTGTAAAGCTTCTCATCAAGACCTGTCTTGACTGAGATGTTTTCTCCCTTGAGCACCAAAGTTAAATTAAGCGGCTCTTTTTCCATCTTATTATTGGTAGTAGAGGTAATTGGAGCATCACTACCAATTTGATAGATATCAATAAACTGAGCCGACATTAGAAGAAAGAAGATAAAGATAAAGATGGCATCTAGTATCGGTATCAAATTTAACTTTTGCGTCTTCGCTATTTTCCTGCGCATAACTTACTCCTGCTGCTTAGGCAGCATTCTGGTTTTGTTCTTGTTTTTGTCCTTTACGAGTTGATAAAAGATCTACTAACTTCACAGAGAAATGTTCAAGGTCTCCCATGATTTTTTCTGCTTTCGTCGTAAGGATAGAGTGGATCACCATAATTGAAATGGCTGAAATTAAGCCAAATGCCGTGGTGTTCATCGCTTTTGAAATCCCAAGCGCAAGTAGCTCGGCTTTTGATGAAGGATCAGCAGAGGCAACAGCCGCAAACGACTGAATAAGACCATAAATAGTACCAAGAAGTCCAATCAACGTAGAAACGTTAGCGATCAATGCAAGATAGCCGAGTCTTTTTTCTACGTGTGGCATAACTTCAAGCATGCTAGATTCTAGTGTGTCTTGAATCTGCTCTTTAGATTGATTCGCTCTTTTAAGTCCATTTCTCATAACATTTGCGAGGTATGATTTATTTGTTGAGCAATTTTGAATTGCATTTTGAACTTCATTAGTAAGAACATCTTTTTTGATTTCGTTCATAAGACTTGTACCGTCAACGTCTGCAGCAAAAAGAGTTTTAAACCTTTCTACAGAAATAATGATACCGAAGACCCACATGAATAAAATAATCCACATGAAAACTCCTCCGTCGTCCATGAATTTTGCAAACCCCTCTATGGTTCCTACTTCTTTAGGCCCTGAAGGGATTTCAGTTACTGGTGTTGTTGGGTTTTCTACTACTTCGTTTTGGGTTGGGGTTGTTTCTTCCATTTTATGCTCCTTAAATTACCTCAAAAATTTAATCTCTTCGATGATCTTTTTATCGAAGTCATCTCTATGGTAAAGGTCTCTCTCGAAAACTTTCCGTCTTCGCTCCTTTACTGAGATGTCTCCAGGAGCAATAACACTCCCTTTAATTTCCAAATCACCGAGATCAAACTTCTCGTATTCTTTGTATTTGTAAACTTTTTTAACTTTTTGTGCCTTAACCGGAAACGTGCTGCATAATAACAAGGCTAGTAGTAACAATGATTTAGTTGTCATCCGGTTTAAGCCTCCTGGTTTTACATGAAGATTTTAAAGCGAGAGAGTAGTCACCCAGCTCATCTGCCCAGAACTCACTTTTGAACTTGTAGAATTCTTGATCAGGTGCAACTGTGATATTACTGAAGTCTCCACGGCTTCTATCTTTATTGAACGTTTTATTTTTGTATGCGAGATCCCTTTTTCGGGAGAGTATTTCAAGCTTTAGATTAAACATTTCACTTGAAAGCTCATGTATTTCATTGATAAACCTGTACATAGAAACTTTCACATAGTGATTGATTTGTTCTTTTAAGTCTTTTTGCATTCTCAATAGAAGCTTAAGATTCGCACCTTTGTTGGCTCGAAAAATTTCAGCGTTCATAGCAAAATAAGAATTGAGATCTAGGTTATACTTTATTCTTTTTGAAGCTTGAGTCACAAGGTTTCTAATAAACTTATTACCTTTTTCAGTTTCTTCGATAGGGGAAAACATTAAATCAAAAAAATACAATTCCTTACTTCCTTGAGACTTTATAAGAGATTTTAATTTCTCAGATCTAGGAGCATAAGTGTTGTAATAGCGATCTATATGCTCTAAGGCATCTTCATAAAGGCAAAGTTTAAAGTAATTCATTGCTTTTAAAACTTCCGCTTCAGGCATAAAGTAACTTTCAAGTAGAGGAGAGTTATAGGTCATTAGAATACCTAGTGAACGGTTATAGTCACCAGTGTAGTAATAGGCCCAGGCCTTCTCCATTAATGTGTATGGCCATTTAAAAGATTTTTTTGGAATCTCTTCATAATGCCTTATCGCAAGCTTATAGTCTTTTTGCTTGTAGTGAATTCTAGCAATATTCAAAATACAAGTTTCTTTGAGAACAGCGAAATAGTTTTTTTGTTTGTCTTCAGTCTGCTTTTCCCATCCGAAAGCAACTTCTGAGCATTCTTGATAGGTCTTAATGGCTTTATCATATTCTTTTTCTTTGAGATAAGCTGTTCCTTTTACAAGAAGTCCTTCTGAATAGAGTCTATGACCTTTAGGCATCCTCTTAAGTCTTTTATGAGTGTACTCAAATTTATTTAAATAAAGATTTCTCTTTGCCATGATCAAATCTGTTGTAGGAATATTTAGTTTTCTAAGCTCTAAGTCGCTAAATGTATTAAAATAATGAGTTCCCGTATGAGTAACCAATTCTTCTATGAAGTGCTGGATGTTTTGATCAGGAGTTTCATATTTATAAAGCTGAGCTATGGTATCTAAAGCCGTAAAATAATCTCGATCTTTATAATGCTTTTGAGCCTCAGCATATATTTTTGCTTTTTTCTCTTCGGTGGAAGCAGAGTAGGCTAAGCTTGTGAATAGGAGTGTGAGAATTAAGTACTTCACTAGAATGACACCCCTATGCTGAAAACGAGATCATTATTCTGTCTCCACTTTTCTGTGTTTGGAGAACTTGGAGTTGCTGTTTGAAAATTCGTATTGAGAAACTCTAGTCCTACATGAACTCTTTTGTTCACATGAAATTTAACATTCGTTTTCAATTGAACGGGAATGAAAGTCTCGTCTTTATAAACATTTGGTGAATTTGGTGATTCTATATTGCTATCTAAACTACTTTCGACATTAAACTGACCGGTACCAACACCGAAAGACCAATCGAAATAATAGATTTCATTAAAAGTATTAATCTTTCCATAGAATGGAGACCATATAAAAAAGACAGAAGCGTTACTAACGGGTCTTACAACGAAAGGTTCTGCACCATTTACGGCTCCTACAGATTTGAAAGCTGTGTTGTTTGAGTTATTCCATTGCATATAGCTGAATTCAATGGCGTACTCTTCCTTAAAGTAATATCCTGCTTTGAGCTGGGCCCCTGTGGTATCTTGAAAATTACTTGTTTGATTAGAGGCATATCCTAGATCAACATAAAAAGAATTATCTTTTGGGTGAACCTTGTTTTGAAGTACATAAACGGACTTATCTGGGTCTAGCCACAAAAATTCATAGAGATCTTTCTCCCCGGCGAAAGTAGAGGAGGTGGCCAATAGCACTAGCAATGGAAGTATCTTTGTTAACATTAACTAATCCCTTTTTTCAAAGTCATTAAGTTATTGAAAAACTAGATCTTCCATGAAGTTTTCAATGAGTTCGCTTAGTAAAAATATCGGACTCTTCTTTCTTCTTCTTTAGATTTTTTTAGTGAATTAACCATGCTCCAACTCAGTTAAATCACAACTAAAAATAGAATTATTAACTTAATACAAGGGATGTCTCGCAATATGATTTTCGATTCACGTTCAGTTTCAGCTTACGTACAGCACATATTCGAGTATTGAAATTTTATTGTCCTATAGATTTGAATTTTAATCAAGTGTTTTTGTCGGGAAAATGCTCAAGGCTTCGAAAATACGAGGAGGGCGTTAGCGCCCTCCTCGTATATAAATGGATTAGTATTCATACTCGATTGAGATGTCTGCCCCATCAGCTGGCGCCACATTAAATTTTACCGAGTTTGAATTTGAATTGTAGACCCAGTCAAAACTTTCTACACCATCAACATAAACTTGGATTTGCGCTGAGTCTGCAGGAGTTTGAGATAGTGGGAATTGCTCAGTTAGACTAGAAATCTCTTCACCCATTTGTAGAAGAGTTTCGTGGAAGTCTGACTTGATACTGGCAACACTTCCGCCGGTAAGAACACTCATTTCATTATAACGCTCATAGCCTCTTGTGATGGCACCTCTTTTACTGGAAGGAACCATATCTACAATTGAGTATGCCTTTATCAACCCTTGATTTCCTTTCCACTTTCCTATTTGCTTTAAATGAGCTTCAGGGTCCTTCTCTGATTGGTCTTCCTCATCGCTCACATAAACAATGGCATAGTAGGCATCATCACGCATCCATTTGTTTTGAAATCTGTCCGTAAAGACTTCGGATGCCTTAATTCCCTTCTCATAGCCAGAACCTCTCGTTCCAACTTTGACCATTTCAGCAAAGTCTTGCATGAACCTGGGCTTGTTTTCTTTAAGCTTAGTAGAAGTAAGCTTTGCAATAGAGTCTTTGTATTCTCTACCAGCATTGTTTCTGCTGGTATCAGTTGTTGTGACCGCCATTTGGAAATCTATGTCTTTTTCAACAAACTCAGTGATAAAAGCTTCGAAGTTGTCACCAAGGGCTTTTTGTTCATCGCCCATACTTCCTGAGTTATCAATAACCCATAAAATATCTAGCTTTGATCCAGTAGCTCTTTGAGTAAAGGTATCAACTTGGTCTTGATAGGTTACGTCAGAGTCGTCATCGTTTCCAGATCCGTCGTTGTTGTCACCGTCGTCACCGC
>CEQY01130672.1_pt1 | contig 27737 bp, 25 predicted proteins | sample 361391 | NCBI WGS metagenome assembly CEQY01 (sample SAMEA2621075, study PRJEB7988) | marine metagenome | isolation source: saline water (ENVO:00002010), including | reverse complement strand
CAGCACCAGCCATACTTGCTTGTCTAATTAATTCATTTATTAAATCTTTATTTCCATTATGATTTAATCCTAATTCTGCTATAAAAATTATCTTTTTCATCTTGTAAATATAAAGTTAAACATTATCATGATAAGTATCTGAATCATTTACATTGTAGTGTTCACTAATCCAAAATGCAGTAATTAAATCTTCTTTACCAATATTTTTAATATTATGAGTATACCATATAGGCATATCTACAAAAGATGGAGTATCACCACTTAAATGAAAGCTGTATTTCTCTTTGGTTCCATATTTTCTAAATTCTATAATAGCCTCTCCTTTTAAAACTGAAAATCTTTCAATTTTTCTAGTATGAAAATGATTTCCTCTTATTACTTGAGGTTTCGTTAATGAATATGAAAATTGTCCACCTACATTTTCTCTAATTAACTCTACAAAATTGCCCCTATTATCAACACTATTTTTATAAATTACTGGATATAAATTATAATTAAAATAGGATCTAAATGTGTTAAATAAATTTAATTCAAATTTAGACTCAAATTTTGGAATTTTATGATTAGTTATATATTCAAACTTAAAGATTCTTAATATTTTTAGGACCTTTGAAACTTTAATATTAATATCCTGTGTAATATTAATTTTATTTGATGATATTTTACTTTTTAATAGTTTTAAAATTTTAAAAATTAAGTTGTCAATGTATATGAGAGGAATATTTTTATCAACTAAAATTTTACATTTTTTATTATAAATTATATTATGTGAAAAAGTAGAAATAAATGAATTATAATTTGGTTTACAAAATGGACCAAAAACATTTGGAATAATTAAACCATGAAATGAAACACCATTTTTTGAACACCAATTCTGAAACAATAGTCTTGATTCTTTTTTAGATTTCCCAAAGCTAGAGGATGTGTTTTCTTGAATAGATGAAGAAAAAATTAATTTACCCTTAAATTGAGTTCTTCTAAAAGATGATATAATTTTTTTACACATATTAGTATTAGATGAATATATAAAATCCTGATTATCGTGTCTGTTTACACCCGAAAGATGCACTATCACATCAGATTTTTTTACAAAATCATCTAATAAATATTCATTATCAAAAAATGAACTTTTAAAATCAATAATTTTATATTTTTCATTTTCTAAAGACAACCAATTTTTCAAATGAGTACCTATAAATCCTGAATTACCTGTAATGCCAACTTTGATCATCTTACAATAAATCTTTTCTTATTTCAGGTAGTTTCATAAGAAGTTCTTTCATCTCATTAATTTTTAACCTATCTGTATTGTGAGAATTATACTCTTCAATTTTGTAATCAAGAATTTTACCTGATGAAATATAGTTTCCATAGTTTAAACTTCTATCATCAATAGTAATTCTATAATAATCCTTTAAATCTTCAGATTTGAGCATATCTTCCTTAGTAACTAAGGTCTCATAAAGCTTTTCTCCATGTCTAGTTCCAATTATATCTATTTTTAATTTTGAAGAATAAAGTTCTAGTAGTGCTTTCGCTAAAGTCTCTACTGTTGCTGCTGGAGATTTTTGAACAAATAAATCACCCTGATTGCCATTATTAAATGCATATAAAACTAAATCTACAGCATCATCTAATGTCATCATAAATCTTGTCATATTAGGATTAGTAATAGTTAAATTTTTATTTTCTTTAATTTGTTTTATAAATAAAGGTATAACTGAACCTCTTGATGCCATAACATTACCATATCTAGTTACATTAAAAATTGTTGATGAATTATTTAATGCTCTTGCTTTGGAGATTGCTATTTTTTCCATTAGTGCTTTTGACATTCCCATAGCATTAATTGGATAAGCTGCTTTGTCTGTGCTTAAAACAACAACTTTTTGAACCTTATACTTTTCTGCAGATAAAAGAACGTTGTTAGTTCCAATAATATTAGTTTTTACTGCCTGCATTGGAAAAAACTCACAAGATGGAACCTGTTTTAAAGCTGCTGCATGAAAAATATAATCACATCCATTTACTGCATAATCTACACTTGATGCATCTCTTACATCACCAATTATAAATTTAACTTTTGTGTTGTTTATTTTTTTTCTAAGATCATCTTGTTTTTTTTCATCTCTGCTGAAGATTCTTACTTCTTTAAATAAAAAATTACTTGAAAATTTATTTAAAAAAGCACTTCCAAATGATCCGGTTCCCCCCGTAATTAATAAAGTTTTATTTTCAAAAAGTGCATATTGTTTCATTATCTATTTTTTAAATTAAATTTATGTTTTAAGATATTAATTCATTAATTATATCTTTTAGTTTATACATTCCTTTTTTTGAAGAAAATTTTCTCTTGGCCAAGCTATGTCCATTAATGGCAATTTCCCTAAATATTTTCTCATTTAAAATAACTTTTTCTAAATTATGTTGAAAATTTATGTTTTTTCTTGGTTGCGATAAAAGAGCGTGTTCTCCATCAATCAAATTATCAGAAATCACGCCTGCTGATGAAGAAACTACAGCTAAACCAGATGCCATTGCTTCAATCAATGAATTTGGCATACCCTCATACCATGAAGGGAATACAAAAATGTCATGATTTTCATAAATTTTATTTAATTGAAAAGAATCTAACCAGCCAAGTAATTTAATATTATTTAAATTATTTTTTTTAATATATTCTTTTAAATATTTTTCAGCATTGCCTCCTCCTACAAAAGTTAAATCAAATTTTAATCCTTTTTTATGTAAATTATTTGATATTTCAATCAAATCAATAACACCTTTAGTTTTTTCAATCCAACCAACAAACAATAATTTATGATTTATTATATTTTTATTGTAATTTCTTTTTTCACCAATCTTTATCAATTCATCTGTAGCTGTCCAATTATTTAGAATTTTAATTTTCTTCTTGTTAAGATTTAAATTATTTAATGCAAAAGATTCCCATTTTTCACCTTGACAAAGAAAAATTGAAGCATTAGAATATAAAATTTTAATTATTTTATGCATTAATGTATGATTTTCAACTTGATTAATTAATCTTCCTGCTCTTGGGAAAATTAATGTTTTACATTTAAATAAATTACACATTAATATCATTACTCCTTTTTCAATTGCGCTAGCACCATCTGATGAAAAAATCAATGATGCATCTGGTTTACATGAAATTAGCTTAAAAAACAAACTAATAATTCGGTTTACTGCAAAAATGGATCTGATAAAAAAATTTGGTGGAGGATTAGAAATTTGAGATGAATTGATTTTTATAATCTCAAATTCTTTAATAATTATTGATTGTAAAATAATATTACAAGATTGTAATATACCACCATAAATTTTCTTATGATTTTTGGGAAAAGCTCCTATTATCAATAGTTTTGGTTTTTTCAAACTTTCATAATTTTATGAATGGTATTTTCCCATGAAGTAAATTTGTATTCGCCGATAATACTTAAAAGTTTTTTATTATTACCATAATGAATATGAACATCATCTTTTCTAAATCTTGTTTGATCTGCAATATGTAAAATTTTCTTACCTGAAAGATTTATCATTAATTTCACTAAATCACTTAATAACAATGATTTTCCTCTACAAATATTAAAAACTTGACCATAAGCCTTTTCATTGTTAATTAACTTCCACATAATTTCTACTACATCATTTACATCGATAAAATCTCTTTCAACATTCAGTCTTCCAGTCTTAAGTACACCTTCACTAGGAATAGAACAAATTTGAGAATAGAAATTTCCTATTGCTAAATAATTAGGCATATTTTTTCCAATAATATTAAATGGTCTAACAATCACTAGTTTTCCAGAATCTTGTTGCCATGATAAACAATCTAATGTTTGATTATACTTAGTTTTAGCATACAAAGTTTTAGGTTTTGGTTGGTGATTTTCAGTTACAGGCAAATCTTCAGGTTTAACATTACCATACTCAGCAGAACTTCCAACTACCAAAATTTTTGTATGATACTGTAAATTATTTTTATTTATAGATTTAAGTAGTATAGAAGAATAAGTTGTATTAACAGCTTTAATAGTTTTAGAATTTAAAGAATTATCCGCTGTTCCTGCCAAATGGAATAGATAATCAGGCTTTATTGAGGATATAGCCATATTAATTTGATTTTCATCAATTATATCATCTATATAATAATTTATACATTTTGATAAATTTTTAGTTCCTAAATTATAGATTGAAATCTCTTCATTTATATTTTCATAAAGAAAATTAATTAAATGGTGGCCTAAAAAACCTCCTGCACCAGTTATCGCTATTTTCATTTTTCGGGGAGGAATATACTTTTATCTTGAGAAAAAACTTTTTGTGCCACTTCATAATCATCAACACGTCCAATATCAAGCCACTTACAATCCTGCTCATGACAAAGGACTTTATGATTATTTTTCTTTAATTTCATCATTAAATCAGGTATATCTAAATATTCATTCTCCTTAACTAAATTTTGAATTGAAGCTTTGTTAAATACATTTATTCCCATGCTAACTTTATAATCAAAAGTTGGCTTCTCTATATATTTTTTCAAATGAGATTTATTATCTAATTCTAATACTCCAAAATCTATATTTACTTTTCTTGAGAAAGTAGCTATCGTTGCAGCAGCTTTTTCTTTAATATGAGTTTCATATAATTCTAAAAAATTAATCGTGGTTAAAAGATCTCCATTTAAAACTAAAAAATCATTTTCAAGGTCGCTCATGACTAAACTAATTGGGCCAGCAGTTCCTAATGGACTAACTTCAAGAGAATATTTTATTGATACACCGAAATCACTACCATCTTTAAAATAAGCTTCAATCATGTGATGTAAGTGGCCAACTGCCATAATAATTGATTTTACACCAAAAAATTCTAGTTGTTTTACAAGAACTTCCAAAATAGGAATATTATCAATTGGCATTAAGGGTTTCGGTAGATTAGCGGTATAAGGCATTAGTCGTGTTCCTTTCCCTCCAGCTAAAATTAAAGCTTGCATTTTTAAATGTTATAAGAATTTGTTTTGTAAAAATCTAAATTATTAGAAATGAAATCTATTGTTTTCATTAATCCTTTTCTCAAATCTATTTTTGGTTCCCAATTAATTAAATTTTTTGCTTTGGAATTATTACTTATTAAATTCATTACTTCACTATCTTTCGGTCTTATTCTAGAGTGATCTGAAATAATTTCTTTATTTATTCCCATAATTTCCATAATAATTTTTGATATTTCTCCAATTGATGCTGCTTTTCCATATCCCAAATTAATTACTTCACCAATATGTTTATTGTAAATGGCTGCATTAATAAAACCATCAACTGTATCCTCAACGTAAGTAAAATCTCTTACAGGTGATAGATCACCTAAAGAAAGATTTTTTTCAGTTAATAATTGTGAAATTATTGTTGGAATAACAGCTCTAGATGATTGTCTTGGTCCATATGTATTAAATGGCCTAACTGTTATTACTGGGGTTTCAAAAGAATTATAATATGCCTCAGATAATTTGTCAGCAGATATTTTTGATGCAGAATATGGAGATTGACCTTGCATAGGATGTAGTTCATCTATAGGTGTGTATTGTGCTGTACCATACGTTTCTGAGGTTGATGTATTAATAATCAATGGGATTTCATTTTTTCTTGCAGATTCTAGAACATTAACCGTCCCTTGAATATTTGTTTTTACATAACTTAATGGAGCTTCATAAGAATATGGAATTCCAATAAGGGCTGCAAGATGAAAAATTATATCCTGACCTTTAGTCTGAAGATCCATAAAACTAGAATCTTCAATATTTCCCTTAACAACATACAATGATTTTTTTATTTCAGTATCAATAAATTCAAGATTAGACCAATCGCTTCTAGAATTATAGTGAAGCATAGCGGTTACAACAGCACCTTCTTTTACTAACTTTGAACATAAGTGACTTCCTATAAATCCACCAGCTCCAGTAACAAAGACTTTTTTATTATTTAAATTCATTTTTTAATATTTATAAAAGAGGATTTGATATATAATGTAATTATGAGAATCATAAAGATACAAAATCTGTAACCATAATTCCATTTTTAAAGTTGTAAGTATGTATACCTAAAGCACGTTTAAAACCATCAGCAGATAACTCAAATTCTACGTGTTCTGAAAACTTTTGTTCATTTAATTCTATAATTCTCGCAACACCAACTCCCTCACCATATCTATCCCAACCTTGTATTTGATATGATCTATATATATTATCATTTTCAAAAATAATTCCAGCATTTCTAGATCTACGAGAATCAAAAATTAATGGATTCATAGGATGAGATTTCCATTCATTAGAAATTAAATTATCCGAATGGAAAGCATGAAGCTCTGAGCAATGCTCACCTGAATCTGAGCTATCAACATTCGTAAGAATCCACCATTTGTTTTTCAATCTAAATATATTAGAATCAACAGCGGACACATTTGGGATTAATACTGTTTCAAATTGCCATTTAAGCGGAAAATTAAGGCATTTATATAACCTTATTTCTTTTGCAGCAGATGATTCAGGTATCATATAAATTTCTCCATTGAAATCAAATACATTTGGATATGATAAATGAAAATTCTCTGACAGGGCTTTACCAATATATTTTTCTCCTTGTTTATTTATTTCATAAACTGAAATATGCCCTTTATTTAATGAAAAATTATATTCTTCTACAAAGCAATAATCTTTTTCATTATATCTGTAGAGAAATGGGTCTGCAATAAAAGAATTAGGCGGATTCTTAAAAATTTTTGATTTTCTAATTGATATATCTCTCCAATCATCAGAATATTGATATGCAACATTCCATTTTTGTTTTTTTCTAAGAATTTTTCTAACAAGTTTTATAAGTAGATATAAAAATGTTTTAAATAAATATATAATTTGCTGTTTGATTGTTGGTATTAAATATAAAGGTTTGTCATATGGTCTTTTTGAGTATGATCTTATTTCATTTTTTTTAAAAATATCTTCAAGAATTAAATGCATAAAAACATTTGCTTTCTTATATAGCTTAACCATATTCAATGTGTAAAAAAAACTTGTAGGTAAATTTCCTTTAAAAATCACATTTCCACCATCTAACTCCTCAGTTAATATTTGAATAATAAATCCTGTACTTTTTTCTCGATTATATACTTCCCAAAATCCTGGTGGAGTTCCTCTATTGACATTATTATCACCATGATGAAATGAAATTATGCCATTTTTACATATTGTTAAAATATCTCCTCGAAGAATTCCCGAGCCTCCTCTAATTAAAATATCTAGATTTTCCTCTTTAATTTTTTTAAGATCTTCTTTTGAAAATCTATGAACAAAACCACTTTTTGAAACTATTGGTTTTACATGAATTTTTTTTATATCAAATAAACTAATAGGGTATTTTTTAAAAAATGTATCTGTATTAATAAATCTTTTTACAAATATTCTTTCAAAAAATGATATAAACTTGAAACAAAATTCATTAATTGATTTAATGATTGTTTTTCTTTTATAATTATGACTTTCTTGAATTATTATACAAGATATTTCATAAATATTCGATTGATAAGATTTTTTGATAAGATCGAAAATATTCCATGCTTGAAGTTTATCATCTATAATTAAACCAACTCTAGCTTTTTTCATAGTGCTTTATTTTTTATTTGGAATTAAAAGAGTTTCATATTTATTTAACATTTGTTCTAAATCAAAATTTTTAATTGCAAATTTTCTAGCTCTTTTGACGATAATCGATTTAACTTCAGGATCCATATTATTAAGGTTTTCTAAGCAAATACATATTGATTCAGGTGATAAAGGATTACACAACAGCCCTCTTTCATTATCACCAATAATCATTGGATGATCACACACTGATGATGCAATTACAAAACACCCTGAAAGCATTGCCTCACATAAAACTAAAGGCAAACCTTCATAAATACTTGGGATTATTAGAGCGTCTGTTTTCTCATAAAATTCATAAATATCATCAACTGATTCAATCCATGTCCAGTTCTTTTTTATTGATTTATTCTGTTCTAAAAAAAAATCCATGTCTCTTTGCATTTTAATGGACATGTAATCCTTTGATGATCTAATATCATCATCTCTTCTACCAACCCACGTCACATTTGGAAGCCATCCATTTCTATATTTGAATAATGATAATGCTTTTAAAAAATTTAATCCATTTTTTGGATATGCTACACGTCCTACGACAAGTATTTTATTTATCCCTTTTGATTTATTAGGAGAAGGATTAAATTTAATAGACTTAGTATCAAAACCATTCCAAATAACCTTTGTTTTATTAAATCTTCCAGGAAGTTTTTTGATTAATTTTTTTTCATTAAAACTATTTACAATAAGATAATCAGCAATAAGTGTTGAAAAATAAAAAAGGTATTTTTTTAATAAAGATATTTTTGCATTAGAGGAGCTTTCTTCACAAACTATTAATTTTGGCTTATTAAAACCAATACATGCTAAAGCCGAATATATACTTGGCGCATGCAATGAACTTATAATAACATCAAATTTAGATTCATTAATAAGACTTCTTAGGTTTTTTAAAACATCCAATGAGAATCCACTAGATTTTCTTTCAAATAAATTAATTTTTATACCAGCATTTCTTAGCTGTCTTTCATAAAAGGGGTAATTGGAATCATAAATACACATTTCAACTTCATGATTTCTATTTAATAGGCCCTTTGCTAATTGGACCTTAAGTTTTTGAGCTCCACCACTTGCTAAAGTATCAATGACTATTAAAATCTTCATTTAAATGTTTAAATTTTTTGAAAGAATACATGTAAGTCCCAATGATATATGCGAGAATAATCCAACAAATTTTTTCATTAAGTCCCTGAAGAATTAAAATAAAAGCTAATGCGATTGGAATTATAATTGTTGGTAGAATTCTACTTTTTTGCTTATAAAGCTTATATGAGACAACAAATATTCTCGATAAAAACAAGATGTAAATTAAGAAACCTATTAAACCAGTATATAAAAAAACTTCAAGAAGAACATTATGAGGACTTTCAATAAAACCAAAAAACTCATATGAAAGTAAATCAAACCCAGAATATCCATTACCAAAAATAAAATTTTCAAAAATCAGAGAAAAATATCCAAGCCATAATGTGAATCTCCCAGTTTCACTGATATCAGCAATACCTCCTGTATTAGCTAATCTTTCAGCAAGAAATTGAAACTGTTCAGCTTGTAGTGCAATAAAAATTATTGGAGTTAAAAATATTACTAAAGTAAATAGTCCTAATAATAGTGCATAAAATTTATTATTAGAAGCTAATAATTTAAATCCAAACCAAGCTAACCCACAAGCGGGTAATATTAAAAATGCAGTTCTTGAAGCAGTACCTAGTATTCCTAGTATAAGCAATGGTACGCTAAAAATCAATAATAATCTTATCCATTTTTTTATTTTCAAGGTATTTTCATATAAAATAGAAATTATAATTGCTAAACCAGCAGACAATTTTAAGGCTAATTCATTTGCTCCAGCATTAAAAAATGTTTTTCTAACTATATCACCCTCAGTTGCAATTTCACTTACTCCAATTCCAAGAAATAAAAAAAAGGAAACTACTATTGAACCAACAGATAAAGCGAACATTCCTTTCTCTAAAACATATGAGTCTTTTCTGACATGATTAACTAAAACCATGAAAATTAAAATATTTTGTATAAATGCTATATCAAAAAATCTATTAGAGTAATCATTAAAATTTATAATACTAATTAAAGTCAGATAGATAATAAAAATTAAAATAGGCCAATAAAAATAAAGTTGTTTTCGATTTAATGAGGTAAAATTTTTAAAACTTAAAAAGGCTGATGCAATATAAGTTATACCTGCTAATTTGGAAATTGAAAAATAACCTGTAGGATTAAAATTCTCTACGTTGATTGAGAAAAAATATAAATACAAAAAATAATTTTGAATGGATAATCTGTCAATTTTTATTTTCATAAAAGTAAACTCAATACAATTTTATATCAATAAATTTTGAACCGAATGCTTTAGCATATCTATTTAATGATGTTAAAGATCCAATTAATGTTTTATTCTCATAAAGCATTTCAATCTCTATAATTACATTATCTGGACATATACCAATTGAATTAGAATTAATTTTTTTTATAATTGATTCAATTCTTGCTCTTTTATTTTTAATTGAGCTAAAACTGGGATGTAATTTTATTAATCCTCCATTAGGCATTTTATTTATAAGTTTTTGTATCATTAATTCCCATTCATTTTTTTTTAGTCTTCTTTCAGCACAAGTTAATCCAATCGTTTTAATTCCTTTTATTTTTGGTTTATAGAATTTCTTTAAAATATTATAATTTTTAATAATAAATTTTTTATTTGACGGAATCCCTGGAAAAGCATCAGATAGAAGACCTATAAAGCCAAGAGCATCATCTCTATATATATATTTTGAATCCATTATATAATTCGTTCTATATATATCCTTTAACTTCCCAGAATATGATTCATGATGCCTATAAGAAAGTTGGCCTTCTTCAATATATAAATGGCCTTTACAATATTTAGAACTTATTAATTTTTCAACTGATGGTGTAGAAAGAGATTCAAAATATGCCCATGAGCTATATAATAGAAATGATCTGTTTTTTTTGTTTATATAATTTAAAAGTTTTTTTGTTAGAATATTTAATTTAAAAAACTTAATTAAAAATCTATTAAATATAGAATAATTTAAAATTAAAGAATTACCATTAATGAAAGTGGTGTCTGTTTTTCTCAGGGGGACTAATAAATAATTATTTTTTTTTAGATCCAATACACTTATGATTAATCTTGTAACTATTGCTGAAGTTTGATTAGGTATTAAGAAAATATGAAAGAAATTTTCATTATTTTTTTTTGATAAAGTTGTAATGAGGTTTTTAAAATTCTTCAAAATTAATGTGGAAAAATTTTTAAGTTTTTAATTTATTCCAATAGTCAAGCATAGATGAGGTTTTGATTTGTAAACTATCTAAATTTGACATCTCAATATGGGCAATTTTTTTTCCGAAGAGGCTATCTTCCTTCAACACTTCCCACCAAGTTGCAATTAGAGATCCATTAAATCTGTAAAGTCGTTCTTTGTCAAATGTTAAATCTTGAAACCTTCCTTTATTAATTATTTGTAAACCATTTTTACCATAATTAAACATAGGTTCTCTTTCCTCTTGAACAGAAACAACACTATCACTTTCAGTTATTCTTAAAACATTCAAAGCATTATCAATATGTTCATAGTTACGATTTATTGCATGTAGACTTAAAAACATTATTATGTCAGGATATGATTTGTTAATTTCAGCATACTTTTTTCCTGCAATAAACATAAAATCTCTTATTGGAACACCTTGAGATTTTGCATTTCTTTTTCTTAACAATCTAACATGAGAAGGCACTTTACCTTGAATTTCCAATTGTAGAGCAAAATCGAGAACTTTTTGACTTTCTGATGAAACAATTATAGTATCTATTTTTTTTGATTCCGATGCGTTTTTAATAGCTATTTCCAAAATAGATTTACCATTAATTTCTTTATATGGAACATTTTTAAAATCTGGAAAAGACTCTTTTACAGGGATGACTGCTAATGTTGTAGGTTTATAATCTCCTTCCAATTTATTACTAATTTGTTCAAATATCTTTGATCTTGCCTTCAAAAGTCGTTTATTATCTCTGCTCATCGATTCTCCATGTTGTCTGTAATAAAAAATTGGAACTTGTATATTAACAGCACCAATTCTATCTGCTAATTTATACCATAAGTCCCAACCATCTTGAGCATTAACACTTTCTGAATAACCTCCAACATTTTTAAGAGCCCTAGTACTAAAAAGAGTACATGCTCCATGTGGAGGTAATTGGCCTGCAATATCTTCATCGCCTAATCTATACCTAAACTCTACATCTAAAATTTTTCCATCTGAATCTGTATAGTAATAGTTACCGTAAACTAATCCTGCATTTTTAGTAGCTTCTAGTTTGTTAACTAGTAAAAAAATAGCAGATTCATCTAACCAATCATCAGCATCAAGTCTCATCATATATTTACCTTTTGCAATTCTTAGAACTTTATTTGCTAGTTTTTGTAATCCAATAGGTTCTTTATTTTCAATAAAGGTTATTTTTTTTGGATAGATTTTTTGGTATTCTTTAGCAATTTTAGATGTGTCATCACTAGAACCTTCATCTACTATAATTAATTCCCAGTTTTCATAAACTTGACTTATAACACTGTTAATAGCTTGGCTTAAATAATGACCATAATTTCTGCAAGGAATGTAAATTGTTACTAATGAACTTTTAATCATATTATTTATTTTTTATCGATATGCTCAAAACTTAATGGAGTTCCTGTCTTTAAACTAGTTTTTGCTCTTTTATTTATTATATCATCAAAATATTTAGGGCATAAACCATAGCCTGGACGTATAGATCTAATATTTTTATTTGTAAACAATTCTCCTTCCTTTATATCTTCAACAACAAAAAGAGATCGTCTTCTCATTTTATTCTCATATGAGACTTTATAGTCAACTTTACCAATGGAAGATTCAGCTAGCCTTACATTTTTTACCATTTCAGCAAATTCATCCGGTTCCATTGAAAAAGAAGCATCAACACCACCATTATCTCGACTAAGGGTAAAATGTTTTTCTATTACTGAAATACCCATAGAAACGGCAGTTATTGGAACAACACTTCCTAAAGTATGATCTGAAATACCAACTTTTACATTAAATCGTTCTTTAATATCAATTAAAGAGATTAGATTAGCTTCACTAATACTTGCTGGATATTCCGAAGTACACTTTAAAAGAGTTATATCATCATTATTATTTTTTTTACAAATTTTTATGGCTTCATGAATATCTTTAGTTTCTGCAACACCAGTTGAAATAATCATTGGTTTTCCTTTGGAAGCTGTATATCCAATTAAAGGTATATCAGTTATCTCAAGTGATGCAATTTTGTAATAAGGAACATCTAAATTTTCCAAAAAATCAACAGCTTCTTTATCAAATGGTGAACTAAAAAAAATTAAATTATTTTTATCGCACAATTCTTTTATTTCAAGATGCCATTCATAAGGTAATGAAGCCTCGGAATATAATTCCCATGGAGTATATCCTTTCCACAATCCCTTTGTTCTTGGTTTAAAATAACCATCATTTAATTTTAGTGTTAGGCTATCAGGTTTATAAGTTTGAATTTTTACAGCATCAGCTCCAGATTTTTTTATTGCCTCAATAGTCTTTTTTGTAAGATTCAAATCATTATTATGATTTGCTGATATTTCCGCAATAATTAAAATTTTATTTTTCATTTTGTTATACTCATTAATAATATTTCATTTTCAGATTCATTAATGACTTTTATTTTATTAAATCCTAAACTTAAATTTAGATCAATATTTTTTGAATTTTTAACATTGGTTTTTACTATGATTTTTTTTAAGGATAAATTATTAAAACCAAAATCAATCCAAATTCTAAAAGCTTCTTTTGCATATCCTTTTCCCCAATAATCTTGTTCACCTATTAATTTGCCAGCTTCAGCTACAAATTTATTTTTTGAATTTAATACATAGTTAACTGTTCCAATTGGTTTTAATTTTTTTTTATCTAATATTATATAATCGTATCTTTTTTTTCTTGAATTAAACCATTTTTTATGATCTTCAACTGAAATTTTATTTTTTTTAAACATCCATTTTAAAATATCTTTATTATTCCTCCACTCAACTACTTTTTCAGCATCAGAGAGAAACATCGGTCTCAATAATATTTTTGGACCTTCGAGATTATTAAGCATTTAATAAAAAATTACGAATTAGGTTTGCCAATCTATCACTTCCTTTACCATCTATAAATTTATTTTTTCTAATTTTTAAATTATTACAATTAAATTCTTTCATTGAAAAATTAGAATCAATAATTTCTCCATATCCCATTTTAGTTAAGTTTTCTGCGTTAAATTTTTGATTGCTTGAATATGGAAAAATTAACATTGGTATATTAAGAAATGCCATTTCCTGAGAAGTAACTCCACCAGAAACTAAGGCAAAACTTAAGTTACTATACAATTTTTTAAAATTTAGATTTCCAAAAAAAATTGAGACATTCTCTTTTTTTATTTTTTTTATTTCAATATCAGACGATATTATAATAAAATTTTTAGAAATATTATTCACAAATTTTTTTATAAAACCTCTTACTTTTTCAGGATAATTTCCTCCACCCATTGCAATCAATATATTTTTTTTTGAGGCATTATTATTAGAAATTTTTCTAATTGATTTATTTATTAGCAAATATTTATTTCCAGCACATATAATAGTTTTATCTGATACTAGATTTTTATAATCTGATTCACTAAATCCAAGATTTGGATTAATTACTACATCAGAAAAAATTTTCTTATTAGCACCATGGTCATATTGAGCCCATTTAATATTATTTTTTTTTAAGAAATTATAATGGGTATTATTATGTTCATAATGATCGATAATTAAAAACTTGCATTCTATACATTTTTCTTTTATAATATTTAAATCTTCGACAGTTGAAATTGAATCTTGAATCAATTCATAATCTATTTTTTTATTTTGTTTAATAAAATTTTTAATGAAGTGAAAGTCATCCGACTTGATTATAAACTCAGTTTGAACTCCTTTTTTATTTAAAGATGTAGAGAGAACTAAATTTCTTGATAAATGTCCAATTCCGTATAATTTACCAGCATTTAGTCTAAAAATTACTTTCATTTATTTTAGACTTTAGAGTAATATCATAAATTATTATGTTTTACTAATCAATATATTTCCAATTAATAAGTGATGTAATCCACATCTTTTAAGTGTATCAATTGCATCAAATGGTGTTGCAACAATTGGTTCACCATGAATATTAAATGACGTATTCATCAATGCCCCAACACCTGTTAAATTTTCAAATGCTTTTATAAGACCATGATATCCCGGGTTGTCATCTTTATGAACAATTTGAGGTCTAGCTGATCTATCAAAGGGGTGAAGTCCTGCAGGTAAATGTTCTTTTGCTAATTCAGTCGAATCCATACCAATAGCCATAAATCTACAATCAATTCCTTTTTTATTTATCATGTAATCATTCTCCCTCTCAGCCAATATACTTGGTGCAAAGGGCATCCAAAAATCTCTCATTTTTACAAGTTTATTGATATGATGAATAACATCAGGTCTTCTTGGATCAGCTAAAATTGATCTATTTCCTAAAGCACGAGCTCCAAACTCCATATTATCTAATCCAAATCTAGCTACAACATCTCCTTTAACTAAAACTTTTGCAACATCATCAAAATTTACCTTTTTAACTTTCCAGCTTTTTGGCACTTCATTTTTAATTGCATTTTCAACTTGTTTTATTGAATAGCTTGGTCCAAAATATCCATTAGAAATTGAGGCGATTTTATCAATAGATTTTATATGTTTTGTAGATTCGACAAAAGCTGCACCTATTGAAATAGATTCATCTCCTGGACCAGGTGGAATGTATAATTGATTTAAATTATCAAGTTCAGTAATTATTTTATTTGCTTTAATATTTTGTGCAACACCACCCGACATAATTATATTACCAATTCCTGTTTCTTTAATACCATTATAAACCCATTCTGTCAATAACTCTTCACATCTTTTTTGAATTCCCCATGCGACTGCATCAAATCTTTGACCCTCTAGTTTGTCTTTAAAATAAAAAAAGTGATCTTTTATAACTTCTTTATACTTAAATTTTAATCCATCTACCTGTAGTGTATTAGCATAAACATTATACGCTTCTTTACCATATTTTTCACTATTGTAAGCAGCTAACCCCATCAATTTGTACTCGTGATCAGCAGGTCTCATCCCTAATAATAATGTAGCATATCTGTACATTCTTCCTATGTTACAATTTGAGGATCTTGAAATTTCATTTAACTTTTCGCCTGGCATTCCTATTGAAACAGTACCATTAGTATTGTCACCACCACCATCCATAGTATAAACTAAAGATGGCTTATCTCTATAGGGAGATGTCATGTAGCCATAATATGCATGACATAAATGATGATCATAAAAGGTTATTTTACTTTTATCAATTTCTAAAAAACGAGAAGCGTGTTCAATTCTAGCCTCCAACATTCCCTTATCATCTTTTTCATCCTTAATTAGCGATAAGTCATATGGTAAATTTTTCTTATTTACATGATGTTTAAATACATCTAAATATTTTGGGTTTTTATTTTGATAAAATTTTGGATACCAATATTCCTTTTGTTCTATCCAATAATCTTTAATTGTAAATGTTGAATTTCTTGATGTAAAAAAATATGCAGGAGGTAGAGTTGGGGTAGCCATAGCTACCTTATCGATATCTTTTTTTGTTATCCCACACTGACTCAAAACAACTTCAACTGATTTTGATGGAAAACCATATTGATGTTTGTCTCTTGAAAACCTTTCCTCTGCCACGGCACACTTTAATTTTCCATTAATAATTAATGCAGCACTTGAATTGTGCCCATCATGTATTCCTAATATTACCATAATTTTAAATTTGAGTTTTTTTATTATTCCATTCCTTTGCTAATTCAATAATTTTATCCAAGTAATTATCGTGTTTTTTATTATCAAAATCAATTTTTGAGGCAATCCATTGGGAACGAATTAAATCTTCATTATTATCAACAGTTAGAGATAAATTATCAATTTTATCTGAACCCTCATATTTGATATTAATAATTGAAAACTTTGATGGATTATTATAAATATATTTTGTTAAGTGTTCCCTATCATCATAATTCTTTGTCAAACTAATTATTTTCTCGAGGGCTTTTTTTGATACTATTTCAGCTGTGAATCCAGGGGGGTAGGTCCTTGGGAACATATTTGTTACAACATCTACATCATTTCTATTATGTACGCTAATTAAGTGGGTTATTATCTTGTGGCAAAAAAAAGGTCTATCTCCACATATTCTTACAAACTTATCAAAGTTGTATTTATTACATACATCTAATGCTCTAACACAAACATCATTAAGATTACCCCTAAACAATGTTATTTCTTCATTGTTTACAAATTTTTTTATCGGCTCATCTTCTGATTTAGTTGACGTAGCAACAACAATTTCATCAACTCCTTCAATTAATTTCGTTATGTCAATAACCCTCCCAAGAAGAGATCTGCCATTTATTTCAATTAAAGCCTTAGAGGGTAACCTACTAGAGCTCATTCTTGAAAAAATTATCGCACCAACTTTCAATTTTTATTTCTTTTTAGCATGATTAATGTTGTTGGATTTTCTGGTTTTATACCAAGTCCTAAATCAATAATGTCAACATTAAACCTAGGATGCATTAATCTTTTACAAGCAGTAATTAATCCCCATAGTCTATCCTTGTTAATAATTCTAATAAATCTTGCTATATCTAAGAACCCTCTTTTAAAACTAAAGATGTATGCTGGTTCAAAAAATGCAATAGTTTCAACTTCACTTTTACTTAAAACTGAAACTGGAATTTTAAAAATTCTTGGCATTTCTTCAAGCGTATGCATTGAATATACAAAACAGTTCTTTTTTAATAAATTATTGTATGATTTTTCCATAGTAAGATCCGTTTGAAAAAAACTAATATTTTTAATTCCAAATTTTTTAGCGGCAAGAATAGACAATTCAACTGAACTTTGGGATAATTCCAATCCTATAAATTTAGTTTTAGGATATCTTTTGGCTAAAAACAATAAATTACTTCCATCTCCACTCCCAAACTCAATTACTGTTTCTGCATTTGATTCTAAATAAATACTTTCTAAAATTGAGAGTTTTCTTAAATGAACTGTTTTTTTTATTCCAAAACAAACTTTATTATCTAAAAGACACCATCTAAGAGAATTACCCCCATGAATGTAAGTTTCAAAACTCATTTTCTTAAGATTAGTTAGCTTATTTTTTCTAATTTTTTCATAAATATCAATAATTAGCTCTGGAGTTCTTTTAACTTTTTTCATTCTCCTCAATTGAAATTTTATAAAAACTTTTAATTCATTGAGTAACATCTTGAAACCATAAAATGATGGGCTTTGATAATTAATTGAATTTTTTGACATAATATATATTTAAAATTTTAAAGACTAATTATTATTTATATAGTTTTAATTAGGTTATTAATTAAGTGGAAAATTCCCTTAATTTGAATATTTCTAAAACTAGGACTGTCAAATTCATTAAACCTCCTTAATTTACTACCGTTTTGGAAACCTAATACACAATAGTTATCTATTTCATTATTTAAAAACTCATTTATAGAATCTACATTATGAATTTTTGAAGATATAATTTCATCATAAGTTAAGTTTTTATTCCAGTTAAAAATATTTGGACAACCGTCATACCAAGTAGTTCCAAACACTATTGATTTTTTTCCAAGTAAAGCGGATTCAAAAGCTATAGATCCTGAAATTGTTGCTGTGAGCAATGATTTATTTAAGAGATTGTAAGAATCCTCTTTTAAATCTACTATTTTTACATTGCTAATATTTTTTACCATATTATAAAAAAGAGGGCTTCTGCCTCTAGATCCCTTGGCTCCTACAAGCTTCTGTGACGGATGTTCTTTTAAGTAAATAAAAATATTTTTTGGAACAAGTTTTCGAAGCATGATTAAAGCTATAAGTTGATCATGAAAAAAACCTCCATCAGGATTGGTTGTCCTTTCAGGTTCAAAATGTAGAGGAAAGTAAACAAACTTTTCCTCCAAACAATAATCATCTTGATATTTATTCATTTGACGACGGAGATTCAATTTTCTATGTTCTTTAAGCCTTAATCTCGAAAAGTATCCAACTCTGAAAGGATTGATTGGATTATATTTTCTTCTTAAAATCATTCCAATGTTATGTCTTATGTCATAATATTGGTCTCTTATACCACCATGACCACGAATCGAATTACCTTTAATAAAAAAAATATATAATTTGTAAAACCATTTAGATTTTAACTTTTGAGTTTTCATATATGAAAACTCAAACTTTTGTCCTTTTCTAGCTACTGAGTTCACATAATCATCAACATCTTTTTTTATTTTTTTGTCAAAACTAGATTTTAAAGAAATTGTCTTTTTAATTTTTTTTCCATTAACCATGTTTTGCAAATAAATTAGTGGTGATAAATTCCACGTATTAAATTTATAAATTGGAATTTTCAAAAATTTACAGATTTCGTATATAATATATTTGGCATGATCGTGAGGAGCTTCTGCTGCCAAAAGAAAATCTGGCTTACTAATTTCAATTTTTTTAAGTGTCCATGCCGTAATTTTATTAAAATAGACTTCTCTATCTATTCTTCCAAAAAAGCCATATAAATCAAGTCTATCCATCATTTTTAAGCATCTATCTTTCGCTCTTAAATAATTTTTGGAAAAATAAAAATCATGATTTTCACTAGCATAGTTGATTCCATTAATTTCATAAGGTCTATTAACAAAAGTGTTCATAAAGACCACATTATCTCCAAAATATTCTTTTGCTTTATTATAATGACAATCATCGCCAAGCCATAAAACAGGTTCAGCAATTTTTTCATTATACAACTTTATTGAAACATCAAACCATTGATGTCCCTCAGTCATGAAGTAAAAATATTTTTTCATATTTAATTTAACCTTTTAAATCCACTATGACAGATAGGAGATTCTAATAAATCCATAATATTTAATTGATCTAATTCACATTTAGATATTAATTCAAAAATTTCATCTAAAGTTTCAAAATAAATTTTAAAGTGACTATCATTATGTTCCGTGCATGCATAAAAATGAGTACTACCTAAAATATTCTTTTTAAGCATTTCCTGACTTATTAAAGTTTTATATGCTAGTGCATTTTTTGAATTAAACTTATATGAAGTAACAGCAGGAATTGCCGAAAAAGTTATTAAAAGATTATATTTTTTTGCTAAAATTTGGACTTCTTTTCTAAATTTAATTCCCAAATTTGTTATTATTTTCCAAGACTTTATATTTTCCATTAGCTCTAAAGTTTTAAGAGCAGCTGATGGTCCAATTCTTTCTGTCCAAAAAGTACTACTTATAAAAGTTCTTTGCGCATAATCCATCACACTTTTTTTACCAACAACAGCAGTTATTGCATATCCGTTCCCTAAAGTTTTACCAAACATTGCTAAATCTGGCTCAATTCCAAATTTTTTAAATATACCACCAAAAGTCTCGCGAAAGCCAGACGTACATTCGTCAAAAATCAATACAATACCTTTCCTAGTAGCTAAATCTCTAACCTTCTTTAAAAAATTATTTTTTGGACCAAAATTTCTCATTACTTCCATTTTAATTGTACCAATATTATTGTTTTCTACAATTTTAGTTAATTGATCAAAATCGTTGTACTGAAACGGATGCACTGTGTTTTTTAAACTTTTTGGGACACCGAGAGGCTCAAGTCCTGGCAACAGATGATTTGATAATTGATCTTTAGAATTGTTATGATTAACTGAAATATACCAATCATGCCATCCATGATAACCACAAATAGCAACACCATCTTTCCCTGAAGCTGCTCTGGCAATTCTGATTGACATAGCATTTGCCTCACCTCCAGATCTAGCAAATCTTACCATATCAGCCCATGGATTAATTTCAATTAATTTTTCAGCCAATTTAACTTCTTCAGGACAATTTAAAGTTGACATATTGCCACTATCAATAACTTTTCTAACAACACTATCAACTTCATTATTAGCATAACCTAATGAGTTAGTGCCAATTCCCATTATTGTCATATCTAAAAACTTATTTTCATCTAAATCCCAAACATTACAACCACTAGCTTTTGAATAATATGAGGGCCATTTTTCAGGCAGAAACATTTCTGGTCTTTTTGATAATAACATTGTACCCCCAGGTATCAATTTTTTTGCTTTTTTGTATAAATTTTGTCCAGTGTTCATTTTAATCTTTTTTTAAGGATTTTAAATACCCTTCATTTCTAATTATATTTTTATTCAATGAATTGATATCATTGTCTTGAATATAAAGCTTTGTATAATCCAACCACGACTTATCAATTCCAATTTTACTAATCAATAAATTAATGACTTTAAAATCATTTTCTTCATCTACTGTTAGTCTGACATCTTTATAATTTTCATTAAAAGCATATGTGTCTGATGTAAATAGTTTACCTCCAAAAAAACTAGAGTTTTTCCTTATATATGGTGTAACATGCTCTCTTTCAGATTTTAATTTTGCATTCTTCCAAGCAATTTTTAAAGATTCAAATTTTATAACTTCAATATCTTGACCATCAGGAAAACATTCTAATAAAGTATTTGAATAATAATCTAAATTTAAATTAATAGCATTCCTAAGTACATTGTCAATTAATAAAGGGTCTATTAAAGGACAATCTGATGTTAATCTAACAATAAAATTTGGTTTATAATTTTTAACAGCTTGGTAAAATCTATCCAATACATCATTCTCACTTCCCTTAAAATAAAACACTCCACTTTTTTTAGCTATATTACAAATAACATTGTCATTTTTTTTTGTAGTTGTTGCAATTATTACCTTATCAATCAATTTACTTTTCTTAATCCTTTCAATGTGAATTTCTAGCAAAGTTTTACCATTGATTTTTTTTAAAACCTTGTTAGGTAATCTTGTTGAACCAACTCTAGCCTGAGTAACTAATATAACATTCATCTAATTCCAATTAGTTGGATTAAGTAACTTTGTTTCCTTTACGATTATTTTATCAATTTCTGTTTGATAATTTAAATTGTTGTCCTTTATATGATTTAAATTTTTTTTCAACTGACTTAAACTGTCAACGCCTATTAGAACTTTATCTATATATTTCTTACTTAAACAATAATTTAAGGCAATAGAATTTATATCAGTTTGTGAAGAAACTTGAATATTTTTTAGTTTTTTAATATATTTTTTTAATGGATTTAAGTTAGAAGGAAAGGAATTTAATTGCTTAAAAAAAAGTCCCTGTAAAAAAGTTGATCTAGTAAATATTTTAATATTTTTCTTTTTTGCTAGTTTAAGTACTTTACCTCTTCTTATTTCATTATCTAAAATATTGAAAGGCACCTGTATAAAGTCAAAATTGTTATAATTATTTATAACATTAACTATTTCATCATTTTCATAAAGAGATATCCCAACTATATTTATAAATCCTTCTCTTTTAATTAACTCAAGTTCTTTTAATAAATATTCATTTTGAATAAAATTTTTAAAATCGTGAATCATATAACCATGAATTTGTTCAATATTAAATTCTTTTATTGTATTTATTAAATGAGATTTTAAGTTCCCTTTATTTAAAATTTTTCTAGAGCTTAATTTTGTTATTATCTTAAATTTTTTTGTTGGATTTTTTTTTAAGTAATCACCTATAATTGGGTGAGCATTTCCATATGATTCTGCTGTATCTAAAGTTTTAATTTCATTTTCATATGCATAATCCAAAATTTTGTAAATATTTTTAGTTGTAGGTTTTCCAATATTATTGTTAATACCATAATCTAATCCAAATTGAACTGTTCCAAGAATTAGCTTTCTAATCATTTCTAATAAACATTCTAATTGATTCGTTACTAACATTTTGGTAAATATCTTGATTGCCCTTTCTGGGAATAACATTAAAACCAAGCCTGTCATATAATTTAATTGCTGAATAATTTTTTTTCTTAACACCTAATGTTATTTGAGATAACTTTAATGAATTAAAACAGAAATTTATAATTTTTTTTGAAGCTTCATAACCATAACCTTCCCCCCAACTATTTTTATCTCCAATTAAAATACCATACTCGCCAGAGTTACTAATCTTATCTATTGGATCTATTTTAATATTTCCAATATGTACTTTTGAATTCTTTAGAATTATAGCCCAAAATAATATTTTATTTTTTTCATGCTTTAATAAGAACTCTTTTAACATCTTATAAGTATAGTTTCCACCAGATTCTAAATGTTTAATTACTATATCATCATTCATCCATCCCAAATATTTTTTTGAAAGATGCTTAATACCCAGTGGTTCATAAATAAGTCTATCAGATTTTAGATTGGGAGCTTCCAATATGTTACTTTAATAAAGATTTAATTAGTTTTATAACTTTACTCTGATCATTATTGGTTAATGAAAAGTATAAAGGAAGAGATAAACATTTTTTATAATATTCAATTGAATTCTCATAATTACAGGTTTCATATCCTAAACTCACATAATAAGGATGTGAAGTTACTGGCATGTAATGAACTTGAGTAATAATACCTTCATTTCTTAATTCAGTCATTAACTTAGCTCTATTAATCTTAAGGTTTGAAAAATTTATTTCTACAACATATAAATGATGTGAACTTGATTCTCTATATTTTTTTTGGATTGGTTTTAAGTTATTAAAAGTTGAAAAAGCTTCATCATATCTATTTACTAACTCTAATCTTCTTTCAATAAATTTATTTAACTTTTTTAGTTGTGATTGCCCCAATGCACACTGAATATCTGTAATTCTGTAATTGTAACCTAATTCTTGCATTTCATAGTACCAAGGATTCTTTAAATCATTAGTAAATGCCAATTGTCTATTAATTAATCGGTCATCAAGCTTATTTATTCCATGACTTCTTAACTTTAATAACTTTTTATATAATCTTTTACTATTTGTAGTAATCATGCCTCCCTCACCAGCTGCAATTGATTTTACAGGATGAAAAGAAAAACCAGTCATGTCAGAGTATTTACAATTACCAACCATAGTACCATCTTCATACTTTGCACCCAATGCATGAGCTGCGTCTTCTACAACAGTTATTTTATTTTTATCGGCTATTTTTTTTATCTCTTTCATGTCACAAGGTAAACCTGAAAAATGTACAGGTGATATTATTTTAATATTATTCAGATTTTTTAATTTTTCTTCTAATTTTTTTGGACATAAATTAATTGTTTCTGAATCAATATCTACAAATACAGGTTTTGCATTGCAATATAAAGCAGCATTTGAGGTTGCAACAAAAGTTATAGGAGAGGTTATTATTTTATCATTTTCTTTTAATCCAGCAGCTAAATACGCCATATGTAATCCAGCTGTCCAAGATGACATTGCAACGGCATACTTGGCTCCAACATAATTTGCAACAGCTTTTTCAAATGATAAAACAGTTGGACCTTGAGTTAAGTTTTTGTTTTTTAGAATATCAATAACTGAATTAATATCATCTTCATCTATGTAGTGCTTTCCGTATGGAATAATATTTTTCATATAGTAAATTAAAGTTTTTGAAGCTCTGTAATTCTTCTAAAATATGAATCTCTATTTATTAATTCGTAGAAAGTACCTTCTTCAATCAAAGAACCATTACCTACAATAAAAATTTTATCAACATTTTTTATTGTTGATAATCTATGTGCAATTATGATAATTGTAATTTTACCCTGCAAAGAATCAATACTTCTTTGAATTTCTTTTTCAGATTGAGAATCCAAAGAGCTAGTTGCCTCATCTAAAATTAGTAACCTTGGGTTTCTAAATAATTCTCTAGCAATAAAAATTCTTTGTCTTTGACCTCCAGACAGTTGAACTCCTCTATCACCAACATATGTATCAAAGCCATTTGGTAAAGATTCTATAAAATCTAGTATGTTCGCATCTCTGGCAGAAGTTTTAATTTTTCTTTTTAATTTCTTGTCATCTAAATTAGAACTATTCCACATGGAAATATTATTCTTTATTGTGTCATCAAATATTACTGTTTCCTGAGAGACATATCCTATTTGATTTTTCCAACTAGAATGAATTATATTTTTACTATCAATTCCATCGATTAGTAATTGTCCGGAATTTGGTTCTAATAAAAGAGAAATAATATTCACAATTGTGGATTTTCCAGATCCAGAATCACCAACGATTGCAATTGATGAATTCGCATCAATTTTAATAGATAAATCTTTAAAAACTGATTCAGATTCATTATACCTAAAATTAATTTTATTCAACTCAATTGAATTGTTAAGTTTACCCAATTCAGTATTTCCGTCATTATTTTTGTTTTTTATTTGATCATTAAATTCAGTTGAAATTAATTCTAAACTTCCTATATATTGAAATGTTCCCTGAAAAAAACTTTGAACACCCAACATAGATCCTAAAGCTCTATAAAAAAGAATTATTGATACAATTATAGGCTCAAATTCCTGATCAAAAATAACAATTTGAACAAAAATTAATGACATTATAAATACCACTGCAACCGGCTCTCTTACAGATTGTGTAAAGGCAGAAGCAACACCAGATTTTATTTGATTATCAGTTAAAATATTTATAGATTTTAAAATTCGTGATTTTAATAAAATCATTTGATTTGTTGCATTTAGATATTTGAATGATTGTAATGCTTGAATCATCCACTTATTTAAAATTCCATTTTCAGATGCTGTTATTCTAGAAAGAGAACGAACATAAGAATTAAGTTTAACAAATAATACAACCACAATTAATCCGAAAATTAATGCCATTAAAGCAAAGTCTGGAGCAGTAGAAAATGCTAAAAACATTAAAATAATAACACTAATTAAGTGTCCGAACATAATTGTAATTTGTTGAAAAGCATTAATTGCTTTGTTGGGTTGCTCATTAATTAAGTTTATGAGCTGACCAGTATCTTTAATTGTATAGTATTTATAAGTCATATTACTATAGTTTTCATAAAGATTAGCTTTAAGTTTTAATAGAAGTTTACCCATTAATCTAGCTATCATACCTAAGGCAAAAAAATTTACAATACCTTTTAAGAGAAAAACTAAAACGATAAAAATAATAACAGAATTTACTGAGGGAGACATGCCAACAAACTCTATCAAATCATAAACAATTAAGACAAAATCATTTGTAGATTCTTGATTTTGGGACTGATCAATTGATTCAAAAAGTGGTAAAACCATCAGAATACCAAAACCCTCTAATACTGATGCTATTAAACTAAAAGTGAAAATTAAATAAATTGATTTACCTAAAAAATTTTGAAATAAAATTAAATAACTAATTAAATCTTTAATTTGTTTAATCATTATTGCATTTTTAATTTCTTAAAAAACCAATCCACTGTTTTTTTAATTCCTTCATCTATGTAAGTTTTAGGAAAATATTTTAATAATTTTTTTGCTTTCTCTATGGATGCTTGAGAATGAGGAACATCACCACTTCTTACAGGACCAAAAATTGGATTAATTTTTTCAATTTTAGAATCATATTGAATAAGGTGTTTTTTAATCAAACTAAACAATTCTAAAATAGTAGTTCTATCACCAAGAGCAGTATTATAAACAGAATTAATTGCATTTTTATTTTTTGTAGTCATTGCTAAAATATTCATGTGTAACACATTACTTATATGAGTGAAATCTCTCGAATAGCTTCCATCACCATTAATAACTGGTGATTGATGTTTCAATAGTTTATCAATAAATTTTGGAATAACTGCAGCATACGGTCCATTTATATTTTGTTTTTTTCCAAATACATTAAAATATCTTAAACCAATTAATTCAATTCCATAAGTTTTAGAAAAAACATTAGAATATAGTTCATTTACATATTTAGTTATAGCATATGGGGATAGAGGGTTGCCAATCTTATCTTCAACTTTTGGTAAAACTTTTGAATCGCCATAGGTTGATGAACTTGCTGCATATACAAATCTCTTTATATTATTTTCTTTTGAAGCCATAACCATATTAACAAATCCAGAAATATTTACATCATTAGTTGTCTGGGGATCTTTAATAGATCTAGGCACTGAACCTAATGCAGCTTGATGTAAAACAAATTGAATATTTTTTGTGGATTTTAAACAATCACTGTAATCCCTTATATCACCTTCAATAAGTTTAAAATTAGGATTATCAAAAAATTGCTTAATGTTATTTTTATATCCAGTTGAAAAATTATCTAAACAAGTTACATTAGCCCCTTGATCAAGTAAATACTCACATAAATTACTTCCAATAAATCCAGCTCCACCAGTCACTAAAATATTTTTTGATTTAAATTGATTCATAATCTTTTTGTAACAAAATCTACATTAAAAAAACCTTTAACATCATATACTACAGATTTTTTTGATGATTTTATCTTGTTTAAATTGATTTTTTTAAATAAGTCGTGTGAAACAGCCAAAATAATTCCATCAAATTTTAGTTTTTCAATATTATCAGTTATTTTAAGACTATACTCTTCTTCAAAATGTTTTTTATCAACCCAAGGATCATATAATGAAATATCAATATCATAATCATTTAATGATTTTACCAAATCAACAACTTTGGTATTTCTGTGATCAGGACAATTTTCTTTAAATGTAAGTCCAAGAATTAGAACTTTTGATTTTTTGACAATATGATCACTTTTAATCAAAAGTTTGACAAAATCACTAGCAATGAATTCACCCATTGAATCATTTATTCTTCGGCCTGCTAAAATAATTTCAGGATTATAGCCCAATTCTTGTGATTTTTGTGCTAAATAATAAGGATCTACACCAATACAATGTCCACCAACTAGACCTGGTTTAAAATTTAAAAAATTC
>CEQY01011031.1_pt1 | contig 27745 bp, 30 predicted proteins | sample 361391 | NCBI WGS metagenome assembly CEQY01 (sample SAMEA2621075, study PRJEB7988) | marine metagenome | isolation source: saline water (ENVO:00002010), including | reverse complement strand
GTTTGCTCTTCTACAGATAATTTGTTTTCTCCAATAGGTTCAACTGATATTGAATGAGAAAACCCTAAACTAAGTTCCAAAGATTTTCCCTTAGGCTGAGCTCTGTAACCAGTTCCTATTAGCTGTAATTTTTTATTAAATCCATCCGTTACTCCAGTAACCATATTATTTAATAATGATCTATAGAGTCCGTGAAGGGCTTTAATTTCAATTTCTTCATTAGATCTTGAAACAATCAATGTAGATTCTTCAACATTGATTGATATTTCTTTAGAATTAATTTTCTCTTGCAAGGTTCCTTTTGGACCTTTAATAGTCACTAATTCTTTTTCAATTTTTATATCAACCCCTGAAGGTATATCTATAGGTTTATTTCCAATTCTACTCATAATTCCTCTTTACCAAATATAAAATAGTACTTCTCCACCAAGGGATAGTTTCTTTGCTTCTAATCCAGTCATGATCCCTTTAGATGTTGAAACTATTGCAACACCCATACCTGAAAAATATGAAGGGATTTCATCTTTTTTTACATAAATTTTTAATCCAGGCTTAGAAACTCTTTTGAGTCCTGTTATTGCAGATGAGCCATCATCATAATATTTCAATTTAATAGAATAATTTGGGGTCTTTTCAGAAATATCCTCTTCAAATTCTGAGATAAAACCTTCATTTGAAAGAACTTCTAAAATTTTATTATTAACCTTAGATTTGTTAACCGCCACTGTACTGTGTTTAACTAGCACAGAGTTTCTAATTCTTGTTATCATATCTGATATTTGATCTTGAACTGTCACTTTTTACCTCTACAAGCTTCCTTTTCTAATACCTGGCAAATGCCCTTTTAAGGCTAACTCTCTCATGGAAATTCTACTTAATCCAAAAAATCTCATATATCCTCTTGGTCTTCCAGTCTTCTGGCATCTATTTCTTAATCGAACAGGGCTAGAATTTTTTGGTAACATAGCTAACTTTTGCCTTGCTTCCATTTTTTCTTCAAATGAAGTTTTTGGATCATTAGCAATACCTTTCAATTCTGTACGAATATCCATGTATTTATTCACCATTCTCATTCTTTTATTATTTCTAGCAATAGCAGATTTTTTAGCCAATATTTTCTCCTTAGCTTTCAAATGGCATGCCTAGTAACTCTAGCAATTTTCTGGACTCTACATCAGAGTCAGATGAAGTTACTATATTTATTTGCATACCTCTTAGTTTATCAATTTCGTTGTAATCTATCTCTGGAAATATAACCTGTTCTTGTAATCCTAATGAATAATTTCCATTACCATCAAAAGATTTTTTTGACACTCCTCTAAAATCTCTAACTCTAGGCAAAGCTATATTCAACAATCTATCCAAGAAGAACCACATTCTATCTCCACGTAATGTAACAGAAAGACCTATAACTTGTCCTTCTCGTAACTTAAAATTTGCTATAGACTTTTTAGCTTTTCTTTCGATCGGTTTTTGCCCAGTAATAAGTTGTAGGTCCCGTGAGACAATCTGAACAACATTTGAAGAATCTAAAGCTTCACCTAATCCTATGTTTACTACAGTTTTTACTACCTTAGGAACCATAAGATTATTTTTAAATTTGAACTCCTTGACCATTTCAGGGACAATTTCATTCTTAAACTTATCTTTAAGTCTTGGTTTCAGTTTTTCAGGATTCTTATTTTCAGTTTTATTAGCTACCAATTTTTTTCTCCAAATTAGCTTCTTTTAGATTTTTTTACAATTCGGTTATATTTACCTGAATCAAGTTTTTCATATGTGATTCTACCAATATTTGAATTTTCAGGATCAATGAACATAACATTTGAAATATTAATTGGTGATTCAGTATCTACGATTCCAGCTTGTGTTACATTAGGAGAATTTTTAATATGTTTTTTTGAGATATTGATACCTTCTACAACCAGAGTGTTTGCAGATTTATTAACTCTTAGAACTTCCCCTTTTTTCCCTTTATCTTTGCCTGAGATTACAAGCACTTGATCACCTTTTTTTATCTTAATTTTAGCCATAATTTAAAGTACCTCCGGAGCCAAAGAAACTACTCTCATAAATTGTTTATCTCGTAATTCTCTAGCCACAGGTCCAAATATTCTTGTTCCTCTTGGATTATTATCTTCACCTATGATTACACAAGCATTTTCGTCAAACCTTATATAGGACCCATCATTTCTTCTGTGTTCTTTTTTGGTTCGAACTATCACAGCTTTTACAATTTGATGCATCTTAACGTTTCCGCCAGGTTGTGCATCCTTAACTGTGCAAGTGATAGTATCTCCTATCTTTGCTACTTTAGTATGGCTGTTACCGTTTATGTTTATACATAACACTTCTCTTGCACCAGAGTTATCAGCAACTTTTAGTCTTGTTTCTCTTTGAATCATTATTTTTCCAAAATTTCTACTAGTTTCCATTTCTTAGTTTTAGAGATTGGTTTTGAGAATTCAATAATTACATTATCCCCAATTTTTGCTTCATTATTAGGATCATGTGCAACAAGCTTAGTCAATCTTCTTGACGCTTTTTTATAAAGCCTATCCTTTTGTGACCAAGACACACCAACGATGATAGTTTTCTCTGTAACATCTGAGAGCACTTGACCTGTTCGTCTAACTTTTTTATTCATTCTCGTTATCTTTCTCTTCTTGTTCGATTCTACTTAAGATTTTTCTCTCGTTAAGTACTGTTAAGATTTTAGCCTTATCTTTTCTAAGCTTATTAATTTGACTAGTGTCACTTAATTGCATAGATTTATGCTTGAATCTATTTTCCATGATGTTTCTTATTAAGGCTTCTTGTTCCTTAATAAGTTCCTCATCATTCAATTTTCTGATTTCTTCAATATTCATTTAAAATGTCACTTCTTCTCTTGATATAATCTTAGTTGGAATAGGAAGTTTATGACCAGCTCTCTTCAAAGCTTCTATTGCAATATCCTCAGGGACATCTCCAATTTCAAATAGAATTCTTCCTCTTTTTACTACTGCTACCCACCTGTCAACAGCTCCTTTTCCTCCACCCATTCTGGTTTCAGCAGGTCTTGCACTCACAGGTTTATCAGGAAATACTCTAATCCATATTTGTCCGCCTCTTTTTACATGACCAGTTATAGCTCGTCTTGCAGCTTCAATCTGTCTTGATGAAATCCAAGCAGAGCCTTGAGCTTTCAAAGCAAAGTCACCAAAAGAAAGAGTCGATCCACGAGTGGCCATACCTCTCATTTTTCCTCTTTGCTGTTTTCTAAATTTTGTTCTACTCGGTTGTAACATTAATTATTTCCCTGGTTATTTTCTAAGTTTTGGTCATTTTGATCAGATTTTTCAATTCTAGCAGTTTTAATAGCCAATAAATTCTCCGGGGTTGGAATTATGTCCCCTTTATATATCCAGACTTTAATACCAATAACTCCATAAGTTGTATTTGCCTCGCTTATTTCATAATCAATCTCTGCTCTTAATGTATGCAGAGGAACTCTTCCTTGCATATATTTTTCAGTTCTTGCAATATCAGCTCCAGCAAGCCTTCCAGAAATCACTACTTTTATACCTAATGCTCCAACTTGCATCGTTCTTTGCATTGCAGTATTTACAGCTCTTCTAAATGCGACTCTTCTTTCTAATTGTTCTGCTATTGATTCACCAACTAATTTTGCAACAAGTTCAGGTACTCTTATTTCATTAATATTTAGCCTAACTTTATTCTGAGTTTGCTCTTCAAGATAATTCTTAAGCTCTTCAACTCTTGTTCCTCCACGTCCAATAATTATTCCAGGTCTAGCAGTATAAACTGTAACTGAAATATCTTGAGATCCTCTCTCAATTTCAATTTTGGATATAGCCCCATTATCCCCTAGCTCTTTCATTATGATTTCTCTAATTTTCCTGTCTTCATTTAAGAGAAGAGAATAGTTTTTTCCATTATTTGCATACCATTGAGATTGCCAGTCAATAACACCGCCAAGTCTAAATCCTGTAGGATGAGTTTTTTGTCCCATTTTTATAATTCTCCCGTAGTTACTTCTATAGTTAAGTGAGATGATGGCCTATCAAAAGCCCCAGCTCTACCTCTTGCTTTAGGTTTAAATCTCTTTAATCTTGGACCACTATCTGCAAAAATCTTTGTGACATATAATTCATCTTCTGAAATTGATTCATTATTGCTTGCATTAGCAATAGCAGAATTTAATATTTTTAATATCTCTTTAGCAGCTGGTGTTCCCAACATACTTAATTGCAATCTTGCATCGTTTACAGATTTAGAACGAATAAGATCTATAATCCTTCTCATTTTGTAGGCAGAATAGCCAATATTTTTGTTATATGCTTTTGCCATTAGCTACCTCTTGAATGCCCTCTAAATGATCTTGTAGGAGAAAATTCTCCTAGTCTATGACCTACCATATTTTCACTAACTAAAACTGGAACAAATTTTCTTCCATCATGTACACCGAAGGTTACTCCAACCATTTCAGGCATTATCATTGAGGATCTTGACCAAGTTTTAATAACTTCTCTACTACCAGATTCTTTAATCTTCATTACTTTTTTCATTAATTTTGGGTCAACATAAGGACCCTTTTTTATAGATCTTGACATGTATTTACTTCTCGTACCTTTTTCTTAATATCATCTTATCCGTTTTTTTATTTCTTCTAGTTCTTTTTCCTAAAGCAGGTTTACCCCAAGGTGTTTTAGGATGAGCCATACCGATACCCGCTCTTCCTTCTCCACCACCATGTGGATGAGCATTAGGTGACATGGCAGACCCTCTTACAGAAGGCCTTCTACCTAATCGCCTAGAAGTTCCAGCTCTTCCTAATTTTTTATTTTTATTATCTGGATTAGAAACTTGACCAATCGTAGCATTACATTTACTAAGAATTCTTCTCATTTCTCCGGATGGTAGTCTAATTAATGTGTATCCACTTTCATGAGCCATAACCTGAGCAGCAGTACCTGCAGATTTCACCATGACTCCGCCTTTGCCTGGAGATAGTTCAACATTATGGATTAAAGTTCCAGTTTGCAATGATCCTAATGGCTTTGTATTCCCAAGTGTGTTTGATACTGATTCACCAGTTTCAATAACATCTCCTAATTTCACATTATTTGGAGTAAGAATATATTTCTTGGTACCATCTTCGAATCTTACTAGTGATATTCTTGAGGATCTATTTGGATCATATTCTATTGTTTCAACTATTGCTTTACCTTCTTTAGATCGAATAAAATCTAGCATTCTATATCTTCTTTTATGACCGCCACCTCTGTGTCTAACAGTTATTCTACCTTTATTATTTCTTCCACCTTTTTTTGTGAGAGGTGCAAGTAAAGGTTTAAAGGGTTCGTGCGTTGTTATATCAGCAAAATCATCTACTGCAGAGTCTCTTCTCCCAGCAGTTGTAGGTTTACTTTTCTTAATTCCCATTTCCTTATGCTCCTTCGTATAAGCTTATTGAATCTCCCAATTTAAGAGTCACTACAGCTTTTTTCCATGATGGAGTAAGAGTTCTATTTCTTCCATACATTTTATTTTTACCTTTTACTTTCATAACATTCACGTTTTCGACCACAACGTCAAATATTTCTTCAACAGCTCTTTTTATTTCTATTTTATTTGAGCCCAAATGAACCTTAAAAACATATTTGTTGCTCTCTTGTAGCATTGATGATTTTTCAGTTATTATAGGACTTAGTAGTATTTCTTCATTAATCATCTTTTTTTACTACCTTCTTTTTTGCAGTTGTTTTAGCTTTAGTTGTTTTTTTTGCAGTAGTTGCTTTCTTAGCTGAAGTTGCAGATTTAGAAACGGTTTTAAAGTCTGGTTCACCCCATAAATCATGTATTTTTTCAACTGCATCAACTGATATAACTAAATTTTTAGGTCTAATCAATGCGTAGGCATTAAGTGATGATGCTTCAATTACCTCAACATTATTTATATTTTCACAAGATTTTATTAGCACCTTATCATTATCAGGAGTTACAAATAAAATAGACCCTTTTAAGTCTAAATTTTTAATGTAATCATTAATAATTTTTGTAGAAGGATTGTCCTTAATTGGCGACTGATCAATAACATTCAATTCTTTGTCATTAAATTTAGCAGAAAGTGCTATTTTCAAAGCTTTAATTTTCATTTTCTTATTTAAAGATTTTCTAATATTTTTTGGTAGAGGCCCATGGGCTACACCACCTCCAACCATTAGAGGAGATCTTCTAGAACCAACCCTAGCTCTTCCTGATCCTTTTTGAGGCCTAAGTTTTTGATTTGCATACTTTACATTTGATCTAGTTTTTGTAGACTTAGTCCACTGTCTTTGGTTAGCCAAATAAACATAGATTGATTGATGTAAAAGATCTTCATTTAATTCCAAATTCCACACTGATGGGTCAAGTGTTAGATTTTTTGTTGAATTTCCTGATTTATTTTTTATATTTATTTCCAAAGTCTTAACCTTTATTGAGCTTCTACTCTTACAGTGGATCCATTAAATCCAGGGATAGCACCCTTAATCAATAAAATATTATTAGTAGAATCTACCTTAACTAATCTCAACCCTTTTACTGTTGTTTTTGCATTTCCAAAATGTCCAGGCATTCTAGTTCCTGGCCATACTCTACCTGGCGATGAACCAGCTCCAATTGATCCAACTGCTCTATGACGATCTGATTGACCATGAGTTTTAGGTCCACCTTTAAAACCATATCTTCTTACTCCACCTGCAAAACCTCTTCCTTTGCTGGTTCCACTAACTTTAACCTTTTTTATTTCGGAAAAAATTTCAGTGGAAATTTCTTGACCTACTTCAATTTCAGCCGAATCATCAATTTCAAATTCTTGTAATATTGAAAACTTTCCTCCAGATCTTTCTTGATGACCTTTTTGAGGAGCATTTAAGCTTTTAGCTTCAGAAAATCCAATTTGAACTGAATTATAACCATCTTTGTTCTCTGTTTTAACTTGAGTTACGGTACAAGGTCCTGCTTTGATAACAGTTACAGGTATAGCTTCACCATTTTCACTATAAATGGTGGACATACCTAATTTTTTTCCTATTATTCCTTTAATTGACATAATTTCCTTTAGTTACTAGAGCTTTATCGCTATATCTACTCCAGATGGGACACTCAAGCTTGTAAGAGAGTCGATTGTTTTTGAAGATGGTTCTAAAATATCTATTAATCTTTTATGAGTTCTTAATTCAAAGTATTCTCTTGAATCTTTATTCACATGAGGTGATCTTATTACCGTAAACATTCTTTTAGTAGTTGGCATAGGAACTGGTCCTGCAACTTTAGCACCTGTTCTTTCTGCAGTTTCTAATATCTGTTGCGCAGACACATCTAAAACTCTATGATCGAAAGACTTTAGTATTATTCTCATTTTTTGGGTTGGTGGCATTAGCTTTCCTTTCCTTTACCAGAAATTTCTGTTGCAATGTGATTAGGAACTTTTGCATAGTGATCTAGTTCCATAGAAAAGCTTGCCCTTCCCGTTGTTAAAGATCTTAATGTAGTTGCATATTGGAAAGTTTCTCCAAGCGGAACATAAGCCTTGATAGCTTGTGAATTAGCTTGTTGATCCATTGATAAAATTTGAGCTCTCCTTGAGTTCAAATCTCCTAAACAGTCACCTAAAAATTCTTCAGGTGTTACAATATCAATTTTCATGATTGGTTCTAGCAGAGAAGGAGATCCAGCAGTCATAGCAGATTTGAAAGCCATTGATCCAGCAATCTTGAAAGCCATTTCAGAGGAGTCCACATCATGATGAGAACCATCAGTAAGAACAGCTTTTACATCAACTACAGGATATCCAGCAATTACACCACTAGCCGCAGCTTCTCTAAAACCAGATTCAATAGGTTTATAATATTCAGTTGGCAGTGTTGCACCTGTTATTTCTGACTCAAATAAAATACCTGAACCAGGTTCCAAGGGTTCTATTCTCAAAGTACAATCTCCGTACTGCCCCTTACCACCTGATTGTCTAATAAACTTACCCTGCTTTTCAGAAGCTACTGTTATAGTTTCTCTATATGCAACTTTAGGAGCTCCTTGAATGGCATCAACATCAAACTCTCTTCTGAGTCTTTCAACAATTACATCGAGATGTAGCTCTCCCATTCCAGCCAAAACTGTTTGCCCAGATTCTTCATCTGTCCAAGTTTGAAGAGTGGGATCTTCCCCAACTAATCTAGCAAGAGATTCTCCCATTTTGTCTTGGTCTGAACGAGTTTTTGGTTCAACTGCAACAGAAAGCACGGGATCGGGAAAATCTATAGATTCTAATAGTAAAGGGTTTGCTTGATCACACAAAGTGTTACCAGTAATAGCATCTTTTAATCCAATAGCAGCTACAATTTCTCCAGCCTTCGCTTGCTTAATTTCTTCCCTAGAATCAGCATGCATTTTCATTAATCTTCCAGCTCTTTCTCTAGATCTATTGGAAGAATTATACACATTGGCTCCAGACTCTAATGTTCCAGAATATATTCTTAAGTAAACTAGTCTTCCAACGTGTTGATCTGTCACAACTTTGAAAACTAATGCACTAAATGGATCTTCTTCGGATGGCTTTCTTTCAATAACCTTTGAATCATCCGAAGTATCTGTTCCTTTTATTGAAGGAACGTCTATAGGCGAAGGTAGATAATCTATAACAGCATCAAGAAGTGGATGAACACCTCTGTGCCTTAATGCAGAACCACAGAGAACCGGAAAAATTTCTAGATTAATTACTGCTTTTCGTAAAGATAATTTCAATTCCTCAACTGACAGTTCTTGATCATCAAAAAATTTATCCATCAAGACTTCATCTGTTTCTGCAATTTTTTCAATTAATTCATTTCTATATTTTTCTACATCTTCTTTATATTCATCAGGTACATCAATAATTTTGTGTTGCACAGCATCTTCTGATTCATAGATATAAGCTTTTCGTTCAATAAGATCTATCATTCCATTGAAACTTGATTCTGCACCCATAGGGATTTGTATAGGTACTGCGTTTGCACCAAGTCGATCATGTACTGTTTGAACTGCATTATAAAAGTCTGCACCTAATCTATCCATTTTATTAACAAAGATCATTCTAGGAACACCATAATCATTTGCTTGTCTCCAAACAGTCTCAGATTGCGGTTGAACTCCTGAAACTGATTCTAAAACTACTACTCCACCATCTAATACTCTAAGAGATCTTTGGACTTCAGCAGTAAAATCAACGTGACCAGGAGTATCAATAATATTAACCTGATGATTATCCCATGATGCATTTGTTGCTGCAGAACCAATAGTGATTCCTCTTTCTCTTTCAAGAGACATGAAATCCATTACAGTTGTACCGTCATCTATATCACCAATTTTGTAAGTTTCTCCAGTGAAATACAAAACTCTTTCTGTAACTGTTGTTTTACCTGCATCAATATGAGCTATAAAACCTATATTTCTTGTTTTGGATAAATCTTCTGCCATTACTTTCTCTCAGTTTTTACCATCTATAATGAGCAAAAGCTCTGTTAGCTTCAGCCATTCTATGGGAATCTTCTTTCTTCTTAATTGCATTTCCAGTATTGTTAACAGCATTCATAAATTCATTAAATAATGCATCTGTTATTGTTGTTCCTTTATTCTCTCTTGCTGCTTCAACAACCCATCTGTGTGCTAAGGCAACCCTTCTTTTTGGTCTGATTTCTACAGGAACTTGATATGTAGCTCCTCCAACTCTTCTTGGTTTAACTTCTAAGGTTGGCATCGCATTTTTCATAGCTTCATCAAAAAGCTCTAATCCTGGTCGCTTAACTTCTTTTTCTAGTTTTTCTATGGCAGAATATACAGCTTTTCTAGCTACTGATTTTTTCCCACCAATCATTAATCTGTTGATAAATTTCGAAAGTTCAATACTTCCATATTTTGGATCTGGATTAATTTTTCTGACTATAGATTTTCTTCTTCTAGACATTATCCATTACCTTCTTTAATTGCACCGTATTTACTTCTTCCTCTTTTTCTTCCTTCAACACCAGATGTATCGAGAGCACCTCGAATAATGTGATATCGCACACCAGGTAAGTCTCGAACTCTACCACCTCTAATTAGAACAACCGAGTGTTCTTGAAGATTATGACCTTCTCCAGGGATATATGCTGTTACTTCCATACCATTTGTTAATTTTACTCTTGCAACTTTTCTAAGAGCTGAGTTAGGTTTTTTCGGTGTTACTGTTCTAACCTGCAAGCAAACTCCTCTTTTTTGAGGGCTTCCCTGAGAATCATTTGTCATTTTTTTAGTTAATGAATTATATCTAAACCTCAAAGCTGGAGATTTAGCTTTCTTCCGACCTGAAGATCTAGGTTTCTTAATTAACTGATTTACTGTTGGCATTATTTAAATTCCTAATAAGTTATCAATACATAGCTTCCCCGATAAAAAAATATGTTTATCAAAAGCTAATTGTTGTCACAAACTACTAGTATACGAATTTTCTTATCATAACGTCAACGAAAAATTGTTAATTTTGCAACTATTTTCAGTTTTTTTAATTTATAGAATTGATTTTTCGTAGTAGAATTGAACTTAAACAATTGAGTTGATTCCCAAAATTTATGTTCGAAGATATATTTTTATTAGGATTTAATTTTAGATCAGAAGATCATCTAGTAAATTTACTAGATGCAAATTTTCATTCATCAAATGTTTATTTAGTAAAAGACTTCAGATTTAATGGAGACGAAGTTTTGGCTACAACAAAAGCTGAATCTCATCCTTTATTAAAGTCTTCAAATGAAGAAGAGATAAATATTTCTCTTGATAATAAGCTGACAATCATTAATCTACCCCAAATATTTTCTGAAAAACATCAAGAATTATTGAATTCTCAAATATCTAAAATTATTTCTATAGAAAATTTTTCAATTTACGAAAAATATCTCTCAAATACTAACAAAAACATACAAATAATCACTCTTCCAACTAATAACAATGATTTGTCAATGAGAATACAAATTGCTAAAAGTATTTCTAATGGCGACATAAATAGCTCTACAAATAATGAGAAGATAATAAAATTTGAAAATTTAGTTATAGATACAGAAAAATATTTAGTGACACTGGAAAACAAAAAAATAGATTTAACTTTCAAGGAATTAGAACTTCTGAAAGTTTTAGCAACTAATCCAGGAAGAGTTTTTTCTAGAGAAAATTTATTAAAAAATATTTGGGATTATGATTATTATGGAGGTACTAGAACAGTTGATGTTCATGTAAGAAGACTACGAAGAAAAATAGAAGATCATAAAAATAATTTCATAGAAACAATATGGAATGTAGGTTACAAATTTAATGAAAATAAAGCAGGAAATTCAAATGAATGATTACTCAGATACGAAAGAATTTATATTAAAACAAGCTAGTGAACATGATGTGAAGTTCATAAGATTATGGTTCACGGATATTCTTGGTAGACTCAAGGGATTTGCTATTAATATAGAGGATTTAGAAGATTGTATAGATAAAGGAGTGATATTTGACGGAGGAGCTATAGAAGGATTGGCGAGAGGAGATGAATCAGATACTTTAGCAATACCAGATCTCTCAACTTGGCAAATTCTTCCGTGGAGACCTAATGAAAATTCTGTTGCAAGACTTTTTTGTAATTTGAAGAGCTTTGACAATAAAGAATCAATAATTGACAGTAGAAAAGTTTTGCAAGAAAAGTTACAGGAAGTAAATGAATTAGGATACAAATTTTATGTAGGCCCTGAAATTGAGTACTACTTTTTAGATAGTGACAAAAAAAATGCAGATATGGATGATGCTGGATACTTTGACCAAACATCAGACGATAATAAAGGTTCAGACCTGAGAAGAGAATGTGTATTGAGTTTAGAAGAAATGGGAATCCCAGTTAGAAGTTCTCACCATGAAGTTTCTTCAGGTCAACATGAAATAGGTTTGAAACATACAGATGCTCTAACAATGGCTGATTCTATAGTAACGACAAGACTGGTAGTTAAGCAAACAGCAACAAAACTTGGTGGATTTGCAACTTTCATGCCCAGGCCATTTGAAACTCTTAATGGAAGCGGGCTTCATTTTCACCTATCTTTATATAAGGGTGATAAGAATGCTTTTTCATCTAAAGGAAAAGATAGACTGTCTAAAATAGGTAAAGGTTTCTTAGCTGGTTTAGTGGAATATTCACCCAAAATGAGCTTGGTGACTAACCAATGGCTAAATTCATATAAAAGACTATTACCTAATCTTGAGGCTCCGATAGCTGGTACAGGAAATGAACTACAAATTTCAAATATTGTAAGAATTCCACATATCTACGATAGTGACTATGATAACTCAAGAATTGAATTTAGATTACCTGATTCTGCTTGCAACCCATACTTGGCTTTGGCTGCAATTCTTCATGCTGGAATGTTAGGTATAAAAGATAATTTACAAATTCCAAATAATTGGGAGTCAAATATTCCAAACACTCTAAACGAAGCAATTAAAGAATCTCAAAAAGGTAATTTTCTACAGGACGCTATAGGCATAGATGCTTATAATAGTATTGTAGTCAATAAAGAAAAAGAGTGGATAGATCATAACTCTATAGTTACTGATTACGAACGAGATTTTTACTTAAAGTTTCTTTAAAAGAATTTATAAACTTTTGGATTTTTTCAAAAAAATAAATTAAATTTTAATTACTATAATTTTAATTACTATAAATGTATAACAAAAATAAATTACTTAAAAATTTAGATGATCTTAAAAATAATGGTCTTTGCCAATACCATCTAGATAAAGATGCTTGTGGTGTTGGTGTAGTTGCAAATATCAAGGGTATAAAATCTAATTCTATAGTTAAAAATTCTCTAGAGGTTTTAGTAAATCTTGAGCATAGAGGAGCATGTGGATGTGACCCAGAAACTGGAGATGGAGCTGGGATAACTATACAAATGCCACATGATTTTTACAAAGAAATATTGTCTAAAGAAAAAATCAATTTACCAAATGAAGGTTTGTATGCCAGTGGAATTATTTTTCTTCCGAACGATAGTAAGTTACAAAAAAATATACTAGATATTATAGAAAATGAGTTGGTTTCAAAATCTATGAAACTAATTTACATTAGAGATGTTCCTACTTCACCTAGTATGATTGGTGAATGGTCCAAAGATGCTATGCCTAGCATTAAACAAATATTTGTAGAAAATACTAATAAAGATAAAGACTTTGAAAAAAACTTATTTCTTTCTAGAAAAATTATAGAAAATAAGATCAATTCATTAAAAGATGAATCGAACAAACTAATTCTAGAAAATGAATTTTATATCTGTTCGCTATCCAATAAACTGATAATTTACAAAGGCTTACTCAGAACTGAACAGCTAGCAAATTTTTATAACGATCTTCAATCAGATAAAATAAAAAGTTGCTTCGGTTTAGTACATTCAAGATTTTCAACTAATACCTTAGGATCTTGGAAATTAGCTCACCCATACAGGATGTTAGCTCATAATGGAGAAATCAATACCGTAAGAGGAAATAGAAATTGGATGAAGGCTAGGGAAAAAAATCTACTTACAGATGATTTTTATAGTGAGTCAGATATTCTTCCAATATGCGAAGAGGACGCTTCAGATACTGCATCTTTAGATAACGTATTTGAATTATTATTCCACGGGGGAAGACCAATTGAGCATGTTGCTTCAATGATGATTCCTGCAGCATGGGATCATAATGATCAAATGGATAATAAAACAAAGTCATTCTACCAATATCACGCTGGTTTGATGGAACCTTGGGATGGACCAGCAATGATTGCATTTACAGATGGTGATAAATTAGGAGCCTGTCTTGATAGAAATGGATTTAGACCTTTTAGGTATACAGTAACTGACGATAATGTATTAATTATGTCTTCTGAAACTGGTGTTTTAGATATTGATTCAGAAAGTATAAAGCTCAAATCAAGAATGACTCCTGGTAAAGGCTTCTTAGTGGATTTTGATCAAGGAAGAATTATTGATTCTGAAGAAATAATGGAAGGTCTTGTTAATAAGAACCCTTATTCTAAATGGATCAAGAATAATTCTATTAATCTTGATGATATCGAAAATTCAAAAGAAGAAATTTCATACAAAGATTCAGATTTACTTGAGCAACAGATATCATATGGATATTCAAACGAAGATATTGGTGTCATAATAAAGCCAATGAGTGATAGTGGTAATCAACCTAATGGCTCAATGGGTAATGATGCCCCACTTGCAGTTCTATCTGATAAACCGCAAAATCTTTTTTCATATTTTAAGCAACTTTTTGCACAAGTATCTAACCCACCATTAGATCCTATAAGAGAAAAAATGGTTACCCAGATGAGTATTCTGGTTGGAAAAAGAGAAAACTTACTTTCAGAAACATCTAAGCATTCTGAGTTATTAAAAATTGAAAGACCTATAATGCTTAATGAAGAAATCTCTAAATTATTAGATATTGAAAACAAAGGTATAAAAGCTAGAAGAGTTTCTACTCTATTTGATGTCCAAAAAGGTAAAGAAGGATTTGAAGAGGCACTAAGTGAAATAAAATCTAAAACTGAAGAATTAATACAAAAAAATGTATCAGTTATAGTGCTTTCTGATAGAGGCGTAGATAAAAATAAAGCCGCACTGCCTTCTTTGCTTGTTGCTGGAGCTCTTCATCATCATTTAATTAGATCAAACTTGAGAGATAAAGTAGACCTTATCTATGAAACAGGTGAAGCAAGAGAAGTACATCACTTCGCGGTTTTATATGGATATGGGATTTCAGCTATTAATCCATTCATTGCCCTTGATACAGTAAGAGATTTCTCAAAACCAGAGGATTATAAAAAAAATCAGGAAAATTTTTGTAAGGCTTCCATAAGTGGAGTTCTCAAGACTATGTCAAAAATGGGAATTTCAACTCTTCAAGGTTATATGGGCGCACAACAGTTTGAAGCACTTGGTATTGGTGAAGAACTTATAGAATCATCATTTAAATGGACTCCTTCAAGAATAGGTGGAATTGGAATTGAAGAGATTTGTGACGATTATTTACTTTTTCATAAAAATGCATTTTCAGACTCAAAGATTCCATCAAACTTAAAACTTGACCTTGGAGGACTTTATTTATGGAGAGGAACTGGAGAAAGGCATATGTGGTCTCCTGAAACGATATCATTACTTCAAAAATCATCAACTCAAAATGACTCTGAAACATATCAAAGATTTGAAGAAGCTGCTAATAAAGATTATTACGGTGATATCACTATAAGAAATTTACTTGAAATAGATTATGAAAGTTCTAAGCCCATAGAGTTAGAAGAAGTAGAATCAGAAATTGAAATTCTCAAGAGATTTGCCACAGGAGCTATTTCTCTAGGTTCAATTTCTAGAGAAGCTCATGAAACTTTAGCTGTTGCTATGAATAGAATTGGAGCTAGATCAAACACTGGAGAAGGTGGAGAGGATGAGTCAAGATACACTCCAGATCCTAATGGTGATTCAAGAAATTCTGCTGTAAAGCAAGTTGCATCTGGCAGATTTGGAGTAACTACAAATTATTTAGTTAACTCAAAAGATATTCAAATAAAAATGGCTCAAGGTGCAAAACCTGGAGAAGGTGGAGAGATTCCTGGTCATAAAATTTCTGACTATATCGCCTCCATAAGAAAAACAACTCCAGGGGTTGAACTTATCTCTCCTCCTCCACATCATGATATTTATTCAATTGAAGATATGGCTCAGCTAATACATGACCTAAAAAATGTTAATGAAGATGCAAGAATACATGTCAAATTAGTATCAGAAGTTGGAGTTGGGATAATAGCCGCAGGTGTATCAAAAGGAAAGGCTGACGTAGTTTTAATATCAGGATTTTCCGGAGGAACTGGAGCTTCTCCATTATCATCAATAAGGCATGCAGGATTACCATGGGAATTAGGAGTGGCAGAAACTCAACAAGTTCTTGTTGAGCAGGGCTTGAGGGATAGAATAACTGTTCAAACTGATGGGCAACTGAAAACGGGTAAAGATGTTGCTATTGCAACAATGCTAGGGGCTGAAGAATGGGGAGTAGCTACAGCTTCTTTAATTACTATGGGATGCATAATGCTCAGAAAATGCCACCTTAACACATGTTCAGTAGGTGTAGCAACACAAGATCCAGAACTAAGAAAATTATTTAAAGGAACCCCTGAAGCAGTGGTAAATTATTTCAAATTTTTGGCACAGAGCTTAAGAAAAGAAATGGCAAATTTAGGTTTCAGAACAGTTAATGAAATGGTTGGTAGAGTAGATAAGTTAAAACAAAGAAAAGATATAGATCATTGGAAAGCAAGTAAAATAGATTTATCCAGAATTCTATATAAACCTAAAGGAATAGAAGGTTTAAAAAATTATTGTTCTACTTCACAAGATCATCAACTAGAAATAGCCTTGGATAAAAAAATATTATCGAAATTAGATTTAGAAAAGATTTCGAAACAGAATAATGAATTAAATTTCAGTATCAATAATACTAACAGAACAGTTGGTGCAATTACTGCTGGAAAGATTACTAAATTATATGGTGATAAAGGGATACCAGAGGATAGTTTAAAAATTAATTTTGAAGGATCTGCAGGTCAAAGTTTTGGTGCATTTTTATCAAAAGGAATTCATTTTAATCTTAAAGGAGATGCTAATGATTACTTTGCAAAAGGACTATCAGGCGGAAAAATAGTAGTTAGCCCAAATATTAAGAAGTCATCATTTATTGCGGAAAATAACATCATAATAGGTAATGTAGCACTCTATGGATCAACTGGTGGAGAAGTCTATATAAATGGAAAAGCTGGAGAAAGATTTGGGGTTAGAAATTCTGCTGCAAAAGCAGTTGTAGAAGGTATAGGAAATCATGGATGCGAATATATGACAGGTGGAACAGTTGTTGTGCTAGGAGAAGTTGGAAGAAATTTTGGAGCAGGAATGAGTGGTGGTATAGCTTACGTATATGATCCTGATTCTACATTTTTAGAAAATTTCAATCCTGAACTTTCTGATATTGAAAAAATATTAAAAAAATCTGAAGATGAAAAACTTTTACTAGAATTAGTAAATAATCATCATAATTATACATCATCCCAAGTAGCTAATAGAATTATAAAAAATTGGGATTCAGAATTAAAATATTTCAAAAAAATAATTCCTAGAGCATACGCTAAAATATTAGTTAAAGAAAAAAATATTAGTAGAGAAAAAGTAAATGGGTAGTATCTCAGGTTTTAAAAATCAAAAAAGAAATACAGAAAAGCGAAAACCCGTTAATGAAAGGGTACAAAACTGGCAAGAGATTTACGTACCTTGGACAAAAGAAGAAGCAAAAATTCAAGCATCTCGATGTATGGATTGCGGGGTCCCTTTTTGTAATAATGGTTGCCCATTAGGAAATTTAATTCCAGAATTTAATGATTTAGTCTACAAAGAAGATTGGGAATCAGCGTATTTGAGACTTTCTGCAACAAATAATTTCCCAGAATTCACAGGAAGAATTTGTCCCGCACCTTGTGAAGCATCTTGCACACTTTCTATTAATAATGACCCTGTATCAATAGAAATGATAGAAAAAAATATTATTGAAAAAGCTTGGGAATCTGGTTTAGTAAAACCAGAACCACCAAAAAATAGAACAGGTAAAAAGATAGCAATAATAGGTTCAGGTCCAGCTGGTTTAGCAGTAGCTCAACAATTAAACAGAGCTGGTCACGAAATTACTATTTATGAAAAAAATGAACATCCTGGAGGATTATTAAGGTTTGGGATACCTGAATTCAAACTAGAAAAAGCAATTGTGGAAAGAAGGATAAATCTTCTGGCTGAAGAGGGGATTAATTTTGAGTGTTCAGTAAATGCTGGGATTGATATAACGGCTAATGAGTTAATGGAAAAATATGATTCCATATGTCTTGCGGGAGGATCAACTGTGCCTAGAGATTTACCTATAAAAGGTAGAGATTTAGAAGGAGTTCATTTTGCTATGGATTTTCTTTCAGAACAAAATAGATGGAATGAAAATCCAAAAGATAGAGAAATCACAGCTAAAAATAAGAATGTTGTGATTATTGGAGGAGGAGATACTGGAGCAGATTGTTTAGGAACCTCAATAAGGCAAGGAGCAAAAAGTATTACTCAAATAGAAATAATGCCTGAGCCTCCTGAAGGTAGGTCAAACGATAATCCTTGGCCTGAGTGGCCAATGATATTGCGAACATCCTCAGCTCATGAAGAAGGTGGAGATAGACAATATAGTATTTTGACTAGTGAATTTAGCGGAACAAAAAGTTTAGAAAAATTGATTTGTGAAAAAGTAGAGTGGAAAAAAGATAAATCTGGTAGATACAATATGGAGAAAGTTGATAATAGTCACTTTGAAATCAAATCAGAACTAGTACTTTTAGCTATGGGATTTGTACACCCTCTTCAAGAAGGTTTACTATCAAATCTTGATGTAGAGTTTGATGAAAGAGGAAACGTTAAAACAGATAATAATATGATGACAAATGTTAGTAAGGTATTCTCTTGTGGGGATATGGAAAGAGGGCAGTCATTAGTTGTTCATGCAATTGCTAGTGGAAGATCTTGTGCTAAAAACATTGATACTTTTCTTCAGGGAAGTTCGAACTTGCCCGATGTAAGAGGATATTATAGAAAAATAAATTAAAAATAATGGAATAAAGATGTCTATTATCAGGATATCAATGAATCAGATTAATACTAAAGTAGGTTCTTTAGATCTTAATACAAAAAAAATTGTTGAAAAAATATCTGAAGCTGAGAAAAAAAATTGTGACATTATTTGCTTTCCAGAGCTTTCCATTACAGGCTATCCTCCTGAAGATTTAGTATTAAGTAATCAGTTTATAGAAAATAATAAAAAAGCCCTAAATGAAATAATTGAGTCAACCAGAAATATTACTGCCATTATAGGATTTATCGATAAGGATATTAACGGAACTTATAATGCAGCCGCTGTAGTATCAAATAAAAAGTTATTAGCTACTTATAGAAAAAACAAGCTACCAAATTACGGAGTATTTGATGAAAAAAGATATTTCACTAAGGGTAAAGATTTAGTTGTATTAAAAAATTCAAAAATCAAAATTGGATTAAGTATTTGTGAAGATATATGGGATGATTATGAAATTTGTAAATTACAATCAGAATTAAACTGCAATTTGATATTAAATATCAATGGATCTCCATTCGATTTAAACAAAAAAGAATTACGAAAAAATCACCTTTCATCAGTTGCGAAAAATTGCAATTCCTACTTGATTTATCTTAATAGTGTTGGAGGTCAAGATGAATTGATTTTTGATGGAAGTTCATTAGTTATAAATAATAAAGGAGAAATAATTTCTTCTTTACCTAGCTTCAGAGAAAGTAATGAAATTATAGATTTACAAATACCAGATTATAAAGCTATAGATAAACTTAAAAAATCCGAAATTGGCGAATATAAGATTATTGAAAAAGAGATAAAAATTATCGAAAAAAAAGATTCTAAATATATTCCTAATATTAACAAATCAAACAGACTAGAAGATATTTTAAATGCATTGATATTGGGTACTAAAGATTATGCGTGGAAAAATGGTTTTGAAAAATGTCTAGTAAGTTTGTCGGGAGGAATTGATTCTGCATTAGTAACTTATATAGCTACAATGGCTGTCGGTAAGCAAAATGTAAAAGTAGTTACCTTGCCATCTAAATTTTCATCTACCCACTCGATAACAGACTCAGAGCAATTATGTAAAAATCTTGGAATTGAGCTTAATAATATTCCTATAAAAGAATCTCATGAAATATTTTTGAAGAGCTTGAAAAATATGTTTGATGGAACTAAAGAAAATAATGCAGAAGAAAATTTGCAAGCAAGAATTCGAGGTAATTTGATAATGGCAATATCAAATAAATTCTCTTGGCTTGTTTTATCAACAGGTAATAAATCAGAAATGGCTACAGGGTATGCAACACTGTATGGAGATATGGCAGGAGGCTTTTCAGTTCTTAAGGATGTCCCTAAAACCTTAGTTTATGAATTATCTAAATTTATAAATAAAAATTCTGAATCAGAAATGATTCCAAAAAATATAATCAATAAAGCACCTTCTGCAGAATTGAAACCAGATCAATTTGATCAGGATTCATTACCTGATTATTCAATTTTGGATAAAATAATTGAAAAATATATAGAACAAAAAGAAAGTATTCAAGAAATTCTTAACTCTTCCGAGATAACATCAATAATATCTGAAGAAAAAATTATAGAAATTTTAGGTATGATTGATAGAAATGAATATAAGAGAAGGCAATCTCCACCAGGCATAAAAATAACTTCCTTGGCTTTCGGTAGAGATAGAAGATATCCTATATCATCAGATTATAAGTTTTCTTACAAAAATTATAGTTCTTCATAAGATTTTCATATTTATAATATAGGATTAAATTATGACTAGTAAATTTTTTATATTAACAACATTTTTTTTATCTATTTTTTTTATATCATGTGACAACACTCAATGGGAACCACCTGATGAGACCGAAGTTAAGATCGAGAAAAATTTATCAATTGAATTAGAAAATAAATACAGAGATATATTTATTAATTCAACAAAGTCAGTTGTTCAAATTAATTTATATTCAAGAGATGTTTTTGGTATCCCTGATAACAAAATTGGTACAGGTTCTGGATTTTTGTGGGACGATGAAGGCAATATACTCACAAATTATCATGTCATTCAACCTGCTATAACAAGCAATCCAATGATAGTAGTAAGGACTATAGATAATGATGAATATATGGCAAAAATAGTTGGATTGGACTCATCTGCAGATTTAGCAATAATTAAAATTTCTAATGAAAACATTGATAGTAATGAAGCAAATTTATATCCCTTAGATCTTCATGATTCAGACTTAATATCTCCCGGAGACCTTACAATTGCTATAGGCAGTCCTTTTGACCAAGAATTTACCATGACAACAGGCATAGTTAGTGCAATAGGAAGATCTTTGGATTCAACATTTACCCCTTATAAAATACCAAGTGTTATACAGACTGATGCAGCGATCAATCCAGGAAACTCTGGAGGCCCCTTACTAAATAAGGATGGAAAAGTAATTGGAATTAATACTCAGATAAAAAGTAGTTCAAGGCAAAATTCAGGAGTAGGTTTTGCAGTACCTATAAATCTAGCTAAAAGAATAGTTCCTAACATTATTAAAGGGAAAGATCATGAATATTCATACTTAGGCATAACAGCTCTAAATTTAGATTTAGGCACAAGAATAAGAGCTGACATAGAGGAAAATTTTAAAGGGATATTAATACTCAGTGTTTTAGAAAACGGTCCCGCAAGTAAAGCAGGAATTATGGGAGATTCTTCAGCTAGAAGATCTGAAGTCAAATATGATGGAGACATAATAACAAAAATAGATAACTACAAAATAAATAGTTTTGAAGACTTAATATCTTATTTAGCACTTAACACTGACCCTGGGGATATAGTAGAAATAGAAGTAGTAAGAGATTATCAATACTTAACCCTGCAGGTTAAACTTGAAGCAAGACCAGATTAATTGCAACCTCTTAAATGTCGAAAAGACATGTGCCTTGAATAATTTAGAACATTTGTGCTATATTAATCATATATTAGTTATTTGGAGATAAAAGTGGCAAGAAAAAAAACAACTCAAAAAATCGAGAATGGGACAATTGAATTAACATTAGAGCAAATAGAAAAAAGCTTTGGTAAAGGCGCAGTAATGCGAATGAGTGAAAGCTCTGAAATTGATGAAACCATTCAATCTATTCCTACTGGATCAATTGGTCTAGACTTAGCTCTTGGCATCGGAGGATTACCAAAAGGAAGAATTGTAGAAATATTTGGAGCAGAAAGTGCAGGTAAAAGTACACTGGCTCTATCTTGTATAGCAGAAGCGCAAAAAAAAGGAGGACAAGCGGCTTATATCGACGTAGAGCATGCTATGGATCCTAGTTATGCTAACAAAATCGGAGTAAACAATCAGGAGTTACTAATATCACAACCTAACTCTGCAGAAGAAGCATTAGAAATAACTGATCATTTAGTAAGATCAGGAGCATTAGATATTATTGTTGTGGATTCTGTGGCCGCATTGGTACCTAGATCAGAACTTGAAGGAGAAATGGGAGATTACCACGTAGGTGCACAAGCCAGATTAATGTCTCAAGCATTACGTAAATTAACATCAACTATCCACAAAACAAATACTACTTGTGTATTTATAAACCAATTGAGAGAAAAGGTTGGAGTAATATTTGGATCTCCAGAAGTGACACCTGGAGGGAGGGCGCTTAAATTTTACAGTTCTGTAAGAATTGATCTAAGAAGATCAGAATCTATAAAAATTGGAGAAGATTTAGTAGGAAACAAAGTAAGGGTAAGAGTAGTAAAGAATAAAGTAGCTCCACCTTTCAAAAAGACTGAAATAGAGATTCTGTATAACGAAGGTATTTCTAAAGAAGGAGAACTTTTGGATATAGGTGTGATAAAAAATATTGTAGAAAAAAATGGTTCATTTTATTCATTTGAAGGCGAAAGACTAGGTCAAGGAAGAGAGTCTGTTAGAAAATTCTTAAAAAATAATCAAGAATTAGCAAAAAAAATAGAAGACCTAATCATGGATCCATCAAGCTCTGTAGAGAATGACACGCTTGATGCCCTAGAAGCGTAATGCAAAGCCTTTATTGAAAATTTATATTTTGTTGTAAAATCATAATGTGTTAGTTTTAATAATAATTATATTTTTTGCATTACTAGGAAGTGCATTCATAAGTGCTTCCGAAGCATCAATAATAGCCGTTAATAAGGTTAGAATAAAACATTTATCAGATCAAGGTAATAAAAAAGCACAGGCGATAGAAAAAACTCTAAATGAAAACGAAAAGTTTTTTGGTACACTACTGCTTTTTGGTAACTTATTAAATGTCCTAATTGCAACATTAGTAGGTGCATTAGTTCTAAATATTTTTGGCCAAGGATCGGTCAATGGTGTAATTGTTGCAACGATTATTTCTACTGTCATAGTAGTAAGCTTCGGAGAATTAACTCCCAAATCTCTATCTACAAGAGTTGCTGATCAGTGGTCACTATTTGTAATTAAAGTCATCCGAGGCTTAATGAAAATTTCAGGACCAGCAGTTTGGACTTTTACCTTAATACCTAAGGTAATTACTAAAACATTACTCAAAGAATCAATAAATGAAAACCCAGCAGTTACAACTGGTGAATTAAGAAAATTAATTGATATAGGAGAAGAAGAAGGAACGGTAGAATCTGCACAAGGTGAAATGTTAGAAAATATTTTCAGGTTTAGTGAAACAGAAATAAAAGATATTATGACACCCAGACCTGAAATTATATGGGTAGAGGAAAATATATCTTTAAATTCTTTCTTAAAAATTTATAAAAAAAATCCTCATACAAGATTCCCTGTTTGTAAAGATTCATTAGATGAAGTTGTAGGAATAATTAGCGTCAAGGATGTGATGTTATATTTATCAAATGAAACATCTGATAAATCAAAACCCATTAGTTCATTGATGAGAGAAGCTATGTTTTCACCGGAGATGAAACTTCTTGATGAATTACTTGAAGAATTCCAAAATTCTGGGCATAAAATGACTATGGCAATAGATGAGTTCGGAGATATTTCAGGTGTACTAACGTTATCAAGATGTATAGAAAAAATAGTAGGTGATGTTGGAGAAGAAGGGCAATTACCAAAGAAAAAGATAATTAAAGTTGGGAATGATACATACATGGTGGATGGAGGCATTTCAATAGATGAAATAAATGATGAAATAAACTTAGAAATACCCGAAGGCAGATATGAAACTTTAGCAGGATTCATAATAGATAGGCTGCAGACAATCCCAGAAATTAATGCTCGTACAAACTTTAGAGGTTCAAGATTTACTATTTCCGAAATAAATAAAAATAAAATTGTAAAGGTACAGATTAGAGTTCCTTCTATTTCTACGAAAAAAAATGTTAACAAAGTATAATCTTGTTCATGAAATAAGCAAGAATATCCCTACAAATGTAAAAATGGGAGAAAAGAAAATTATAGTAGGATGTTCTGGAGGACCAGATTCCACTTTTCTTTTAAGGGTTCTTCTTGAAACAATAAAAAATCCTACTGAGAATATTTTTATATGTCATATAAATTTCAAATTAAGGGGCAAAGATTCGGATTCAGATGAAAAATTTATTAGAGAAACTGCAGAAGCACTTAACTTAAAACTATATTCATTTGAGCAAGACTTAAGTGCCTGCAATTCTGGAATTCAAGAGAAAGCAAGAGATTATAGAATTGATAGATTTATAGAACTATCAATAAAAGAAAATACAAATTATATTTTTTTAGGTCACAATCTTGATGATCAAGTAGAAACCATATTATTAAATATAGTTAGGGGTTCAAACTTAAAGGGATTATCTGGAATCAAGAAAAAAAATACAATACAAAAAAAAGGTAAAAAAATAATCATTTATAGACCTTTAATTAATATTAGGAAAAAAGAAATCAAGAATCTTTGTAGTGAAAATAATATAAATTTTAGAATTGATAAGTCTAATAATTCAAACTATTATTCAAGAAATTTAATAAGAAATAAAGTTTTACCAGAGCTAGAAAAGATAAACCCAAATGTAACTGAGTCCATTTTGTCTTTGTCAAATATCGCGAATAAGGATACAGAAAAAATCAAACTATCAAATAATGAATTTGAAGGTATGAAAATAGATGCTGCAAAAGCTGTGATTTTTGAAAGATTCAAAAATATAGTCAACTCTAATGAAAATTATTTTTTTGGAAAAAAACATCATACTATGATAGAAAATATTCTCCAAGGAAAATCTAAATCAGAAAATTTACCATCTGACATCATTCTGACTCAAAAAGATGGGCAGTTTATTCTAAAAGAAAAACAGGATAAAAAAGAAACTATAAATAATCCCATTCCAATTGAAGTTCCAGGAGCTATTCAAATTAATGAAGAATTGAAGATAGAATCAAAAATTATAAATAAACCTGAGAACTTAAATATTTATGATGAAAATATAATTTTGGTAGGAGAAAAATTTATAAATAAAAAGTTATTCATTAGAATAAAAAAAGATGGAGATAGAATAAAACAATTCAAAAATTCAGAAATTTTAACACGAGTAAAAAAGGTTTTATCAAATTATAAAAAAAATAACAATAAAGAAGCCTTGCTTCTATGCTCAGAAGAAAATATTTTATGGGTTATTGGTGTAAGACAATCTGTTGACTCGTATGTGCAAAAAAATGATAAAAAGGTTATAGAATTTTCAATTTTAAAAAATTCTGTTCAATCTTGAGGATACATTTATTCCAGGCTTTCTTCCTCTTCTAGCTATATCGTTACCGTCTATTTGTTTTATATCAGCTCTAAAATTAATTTTAGAGCCTCTAGCTATATAATTATCTATTCCAAATCCTGAAACAGGAGATTCCTCATCCACATATTTCTTAATATCATCAGGGGATAAATCTCCACTAACATAAATTTCGGCTCTATCAATATTTTCACCTTTTAGCTTTAATGAAATTTCCTCAACTAAGCTTGGTGTTATCCCTCCTCTTTCTAATGGAGTTTCAATTCTAATACCCCTTAAAGATTCATTAAGTGCTTTCCCTACTTGAATCGCTTCTTCTACTTCATCCTTAAATGTATCGATTAAAACAACTCTGGGAACATTTTTTTCCATATGTCTATCAAAGGCTAATGCAGCTCTGACAGTTTCTCCCATTATTAATACTAGAGAATGAGACATTGTTCCTGAAGGCGTTGTATTAGTTAACTTACCTCCTATTATAGAACTTACAGCAGAGCACCCTCCTATATATGCTGAATAATCAACCTGACCAGCTACTGATGGGTGAACAGATCTTGAGGCAAAACTAACAACAGGAATTCCAGATGCAGCAACTACACATTCATGAGCAGCAGTCGCCCAAGAACTACAAGAAGTTAAAGTTCCAAGCATTGAGGTTTCATAAAGACCAAAATTTGCAAATCTTGATCTTATTCTTAATACAACTTCATCTTTAGCAACCTCGTTTCCTTCTTGTAAAGCCCAAACTTCTCTATCTGCTTCAGGAAGAACATTTTCAAGGAGTTCAATGATTTGATTGATTCCGCATACTATACCCTCTGATGTAGATTCTATTTCATAGGTTACAAAAGGATTTAATCCTTCATTACGTAATATATTCAAAGTTCTGTGGTGATAAACTTCTGAGGTATCTCCGACAATTAGAGATCTATTTATAGGTATCTTTTCATTATTAGTCATAAGTTTATAATTATACTATTTTTTTAAATAACTTTAATCTAAGCTTTATTAGCCCAACAATATCTTCAAGGGCTGTACTTACAATATTTACACTTGTATTTGGATCATCAGTCCATTTAACCGGAATTTGATCTATTTTATAATTCTGGCTTCTTGCCAATATTATTATCTCTGTGTCAAAAAACCATTTATTATTAGTCACATTTTGGATCAAATTGAGTGCTTTTTTTCTGGAAAATGCTTTAAATCCGCACTGCATATCATCAATCCTACTAAATGGAAAGAAAAACTTAATCAAGATATTGTATGATCTTGAAGTTATTTCTCTAATTTTCTTTCTTCCTATGACCTTAGATCCTTTAGATAGCCTTGAACCAATGGATATATCATTACCTTTTTTGGAAATAGATTCAATTAATGGACGTAAAAAAATAAGTTCTGTTGATAAATCTATATCCATGTACGCAACTATGTCCGAATTAGATTTATTAATAGCTACCTTAATTGCCCTCCCTCTACCTCTCTCGGAAAGATAAAGATATTTATCAACTATATTTTCTTGAATAAGTTTATTAACTATAGATTTTGTATTATCTGTTGAACCATTATCAACCACAGTTATTATAAAGTCATACTCAGGTATTTTAGAAATAAATTCTCTTACTTTAGCTAACTGTTTGGCTAATGAATTTGCCTCATTTAATACAGGAAATATAAGTTCAATATTCATACTAATGAGAAAAATGCCTTCTGTTAGTTAACACCATGGTTATATTATGGTGATTAGCCCTCTCTATAACTTCACTATCCTTAAGCGAACCACCTGGTTGTAAAATAGTCTTAATATTATTTTCAGCAGCAATATCTATACTATCTGGGAAAGGGAAAAAGGCATCAGAAGCTAATATAGAATTATTTGTTAGCAATTTACCTGCTCTAGATAATGCTAAATTGACACTATTTATTCTATTTGGTTGACCTGATCCAATACCCAAAATAGATTTACCTTCAGTTATTACAATAGCATTAGACTTAATGAATTTTGTGGTATTCCAAGCAAAGAGTAATTCATCAAAAGAATTTTTATCAGGCTTGGAATTTGTAACAAAATCCCAATCTTCAATCCTTGGAGATTGATTATCTTTTTCTTGATATAGTAAACCTCCATTAATTGTTCTGTATTCATAATTTTGCTGCAAAAAATTTGATGATAACAATCTAATATTTTTTTTCTGAGTTAATATCTTAAATGCATCCTCAGAAAAAGATGGAGCAATAATTACA
>CEQY01201804.1_pt1 | contig 27803 bp, 29 predicted proteins | sample 361391 | NCBI WGS metagenome assembly CEQY01 (sample SAMEA2621075, study PRJEB7988) | marine metagenome | isolation source: saline water (ENVO:00002010), including | reverse complement strand
TCTTGATCAAAGGGTATATCTAACATCGCAATTCTTTCGGCCCGAGAGTCTCTTGCATTTGAGTCTTGAGATTGAGCTGCTGCGACTTGATCCAAAAATCCTAAATAGGCTCTGGCATCGGGCTGAGCCGGTCTTGTCCTGTCAATATTAAATTCAATTACCGGAGATCCATCATCATAATATTCATCTTCAACTTCAGTGGATGTATGATGCATTTCAAGCATATCATCTCTTGAAGGGACGACTCCGGCCCAAGCTCGGTAGGTATCCCAATTAGGACGCATGCTAGGTTCTTTATGGCAGGCCATACATTTACGACCACTAAGATCAATATGAGGAGCTTCCCCTTGATCACCAAAGTTTATTTCTTGGAATTCATAGCGACCTTGCCGGCCATTCCAGCGCATAATTTCAATCGAGTTATAGCCTGGTAGGCTAGGGTCTGTTGAGAAAGTCACCATCAACTCTGAGTTGGGAGACTTTAACATAATTCTTGGATTCATGCCGTTCTCATCAACACTCGTTTGTTGCAAACTTTCGCTCTCACCAATGGAAACCCAATTGAGTTGCCCATTATTATTATCTCGCATAACATTGATGATATTTTGAAGGACATCATTGTAGGGAGGCATAGGATTTTTGAATGTTAGATTTGAACCTTCTGCTTCTAGATCATCTCTGAGGTTTCCCCAATGAGAAGTTGATAAATCTTCAACGGTTAAGTTATCTAAGATTTGATTAAAATCATTTTGTAGATTCTCTTCACAGGCTCCACAAGCATATCCTTCTTGAGAGCATCTTGCCTGGAGTGAGCTATCAGAATCTGTATCTTGAGCAAGTAAGTTGCCTGATACTAAGAGAGATAGAAAAATGATTAAAGAGTTCACTTATTCTTATTCACATCTAAGATTAAAACGTACTTTCTTTTCACCAAAACTGATGACTAAATTATCTTGAGTGAGCTGAACCGGGTTTTGATAGGAGAAGCCTTCGAGTTTGAAGTTTTTTTCTAAAACTTTTTTCTGACCCATTTGAAACTCTTCAATTTTTAAATGAAGATTTCCACTAGGGGAAAGCTTTATCTTGCTCGTGTGCCAGCGCATAGACTTTCTCATCTCAATATCTTCTTCCATATCTTCTTGCAGTGGAAACACAAACCTTTTATTGAATTCGTATTTCAATTCACTTTGGCGCTCCAAGGTACAACTATAAAAGTAGATACTACTTATTTTTCTCTCTGCAGCTAGCGCAGAAGTCATGGCCATCATCATGGTTAAAATTACTAATTTATTTTTCATCATTACTCCCTAATTACTTCTCTTGGTGAATCAATAACTTCTCTGGTGCGCTCAGATGGAGCTTCAGCTCGTCTTGGTGAGGTTACACCTGAACAAACTTGATCCCAGTCAATAGCACCTTCATTCGAATATTCTGCAACTGCGGTTAAGTAGTTGGCCACAATAAGTCTTCTTTGGTTCTGAACATTGATAGGGTCGAGTCCTTTCTCTTGAGCGTAAGCGGCGTTACCAGGAAAGTCTGATGGAGGCATCGGCCCTCCATACATAGGGTTGGTTGGTCCGTGAACACCAAGTTTATGTTCGAACTTCACATAAAAAGGAACCATATTATCTGGATCTGCGGGGTTATAAACTAAGCGATTAAGGGTCTCAGAAAAAACTTGAGTATCTCCGGTTTCAACTAGTTCAGTTAGACCTTCAAATGTCATAAAGCCATTATCTCCGTGACAGGAATTACATGTAGTAAGCATCTGTCTGGCATCTTCTGCAAAAAGGTTTTCATTGATAGCTGCAATAGGCCCTGCTAACTCACTTCCAGCTCTTGGAAGCATAGCCGCTTCTGCGCTACGACTAGCACAGACTTGTGCGATCACACCATCAATTTGATCTTCAGCTGCTTGGTCATCAGGAACTTCCACTTCGAGTGCCGCAATGGATCTCGCGCTAATTTCATCACATGTAGCAGTCCATGGAAGAGGTTCATCCGTACTTGCTTCTAGCTCTGCTTTTACATCATCATAAATATCATCAAAAATCTTTTGGTCTAAAAACAGGCTAAACTGATCTGAAAAAGAATAGCTGTGATATGCATTGTCTCGACCATTCACCATGGACCAATGATTCACATTCACACCAAATGGCTCTAACAAAAATCTTAAATCCGCGAGTGTATCTCCAGCATCTTCTGGTACACCGGTGACCCCTCCTTCATCACCAATCGCATGAAATTGAACAGGGTAGCGTCTGGTGGGAGTGACGACTTCTTGAGCATAAAAACTTGCTTGCTCCTCTGCGACAGCGGGATCCACTCCTTCGGCCGTGGTGAGGTAGTTTCTTAAAAAACGTCCATGGCGATCATGTTTAAAATCATCTGCGCGTCCGTGGTTACGGGCTACATCATCACTAAGCATACTTAAAATCTGATCAGGACTTGCTTCTTCCAACCCCTCCAAATCAGATTCTTCTGAATCTAGAAAGGCTTCGGTTCCACGATCTCGAAAGTATTGAGCTGCATATTGTTTGAAACTTTCAGGCATAACGTCTGAAGCTTCTGTATAACATTTAGCTGCAGCAACCAAGGCATATTTAAACTTATCAAAATTTTCATCTTTTGCGAGATCATTGGCCACACGACACATATTTTGTCCCTGCATTTGATCAAATGCAAATTGGGAAGGCCCCGCCGCATCAGCTGTTTTCTGATCGAAATTAAAACTTAAGCGATCATTATTATAGGTGTCTAATTGCGTGAGATCTGGATGGTGTCTAATGCGATAAAAGCCATCAGTCTCCACTCTTCTTCTAATAATTTCTACTCGCTCTTGAGGAGTGAGGTTTTCCGCAGCAGCCCTGACTGCTTCCATATCAACTGGAGCTGACTTTTCTTCTTCTTGGTATCCAAAATAGCTGCTCATAAAGTCCGGAACATCCATGACATCTGGACCTTCTTTAGATACATCAGATAAACTCATAGGATCGACTTCAGCTATATCTCTGGCACCACCACGTCTGGCCTGAGCATCAGGCTCAGCTTGTTCAGGAGCAGGGGCAGGGGGATTATTTCTATTTTGGTAATCGAGAATGGTTTGTGCAAGTTGCGTTTCTTGATCAAAAGGAATATCGAGCATCGCAAGCCTCTGTGCTCTTTGATCACGAGCACCTGGATCTGCTGATTGAGCTGCGGCCACTTGATCTAAGAAACCAAGATAAGCCCTGGCATCTGGCTGCATGGGTTGTTCTGAGTTTATTTCACTTCCATTAAATTCCATCTCAAGCATATCATCACGAGAAGGAACAATTCCGGCCCAAGCACGATAGGTATCCCAGTTAGGACGCATACTCGGAGACTTGTGGCAGTTAGCACATTTTCTTCCGCTTAAATCAACATCCGCATCACCACTTCCATGATGAGTACCGTGGACTCTGTCATCAGGAGCGCCATTTTCAGCTGCCGAAGCTTCTGCTGGAAAATTTAATTCTTGAAATTCATAGCGAGCTTCTTTGGCATTCCAGCGCATAATTTCTATAGCATTATACCCTGGCAGAGTTGGGTCAGTAGAAAAGGTCACCATAAATTCTGAGTTAGGGGATTTGAGCATTATTCTTGGGTTCATCCCATTGGGACCAACACTGGTTTCTTGTAAACTTTCACTCTCTCCAATCACCAACCAATTGAGTTTTCCATCATTATGATTTCTCATCATTCCCATGATATCACCGAGGACATCATTATATTTGGGAGCTGGACTTTTCCATTGAATTTGAGAGCCTTCTTCGGGAAGCGTATCTCTGAGGTCCCCCCAATGTTCTGCACTGAGATCATTTTCAGTCAGACTATCTAGGTATTGATTGAAATCATTTTGGAGTCCTTCTTCACAAGCCCCACAAGGATATCCTTCGTGGGCACAAGCTGTTCCTAAGCTTCCAGAACTATCTTCTTGAGCGAAACTTGTCAGACTAAGTAGTGCTAATAAAATAAGTGTTTTCAATGGTGCGCTCCATGTGGCATCGATCCCAGATCCCTGGTATCTGTGTATATATCTTTTTTAATTATAATTTGATTCGAGAGAGTAGAGAGGAGATCACTGGCAGCAGAGCGACTCAGTTGATCTGGGTCACTGCACACAGCTTGTTCATTGACGATAGCATCTTGTTCTAAAGCTTGGCAGTTTTGAGGTTTTGATTCATCCAGCCCATCCATATTTTTTTCAGTATCATCAGTGTGACAAACTAAACTTTGCACGGACACGTTTAAAGGAGTAGGGTTGACTTCTAAAATTTCATCAATCTCCGGCGCTCCATGAGCCACGTGTACAAGATATTGATGCTCAGTATTTCCAAACTGAATATATTTTTGAGCACTTGGTTCTGGGCTAGGTTCATGAGGGTTGAGTCTTTTAAAAAAAACAAGTTCGCTAAAGGTAAAAGTCCCTGAGGTTAACTCGGTACCATCTCGTTCAAAATGATTGGCATAAGCCGTTCCCTCAAAACTTGTGACGTCGCCATTAGCTAAACTAGGCAGACCAAAACGAGTGTCTGGTGCCATGGAAAAGAGAGCGACTCCGTTTTGTTTTTGTTTTTGAATCGCTTCATGAATATTAGCACTTACGCTGACTTTGATAATCATTTGATAGTTATGAGGTTCCATCCACATAGGGAGATGAGAGAGGTAGTATTCAGGTCCTTCACCAAATAAAATCATGCCATGAAAGCCAGGAGGATCATCAATATAATCAGCAGGATCATCGGCCAGGACAAAATTGCAGCTCAAAATAAAAATGTAAAAAAAGGTTAATTTATTCATCGTTCCCCGTCGATAAGTTCCCTGTATGCAAAAGTTATCGGTATTATTTATTTGTTTGTTTAACTTAAATTTGGCCTTAGCTCATCTCAGTGATGATGAAAGTCACAGGCGCCTAAGCGATCCACTCAGGATCGAATACAATAAACAAACAAAGGATTTAGACGATCCTGATGATACTTCTCAACTATGCCGTGACACCCTAGAATGTGTACGAACTCAAGAAATTTCCGATTTATCTGGTAATGTGATCCAAGCCACTCGCTGGTTAGCAGAGTTAGAAACAGACATGGCAGTTCGACATTCTCAAGCTGACCTAGAGCGTATTTATAGAAGCTGTCGAGACTTAACTCATTCAGAAGAAGTTGCTGAAGTCGCGAGTCAAATAGAAAATACCCATTGGATACATGGGGCACAAAATTGTAATGAAAATGATGATCCTGAGATGCAAGTAGAATCAATGGGGATGGGTCTGACTATTATCAGACAAAATAAATGTGAGACAGCTGAAGCTCCTTTTCTGTATTTATTTGAAACAGAAGATAAAGTCACATTGATTGATACCGGTGATATTTGGGATGAAAGCAGTCTTTATGATCAAGTGGCTGAGATTGCGGGTGACCGAGAGATTGTCATCGCTCACTCCCATGATCATGGGGATCATACTTTAGGTGATCACCAATTTAGAGACAAAGAAAATGTCACATTCATCGACGCTTCCATGCGAGATGGAAAACATTCTGTCTATGGAATTGAAAACTGGCCAGAAGATATTGGAACCTTGGATATAGGTGGCGGTAGATCACTCCAAGTGATACCTGTCCCAGGACATGAGAACTCAAGTGTGGCGTTTTACGATCCAGAAACACAAATGATGATAACCGGGGATGTAATGTATCCAGGTAGACTTTATATTAATGACTATCCCGCATTTGTGAATAGTCTAGCTCGTATGCGGGAGTTCTCGCAAAACAATCCGGTGTCTGGTTATTTGGGGGGACATGTTGAGATGAGCACCGAACCAGGAGAGGATATCCCTTTTGGTAACTATGCTCCCAATGAGAGAAGTCTGCTCTTAAAGAACAGTGATCTGGAAGAGTTATACCAAGCTGCTCTAAGGAACGGCCAGGATCAAGATGTCGTTACGTTAGATAATTTTATCATTAGACCTTAAGCTGGGTGTCTAATCTTTAGACACCACTATAAACCTTACTTCAGCGATCGCTAAATTTTCTTAATAATTCTAAAATAGGGGCATGAAAACATTAATCTTTATTCTATCCCTACCAGTACTTTGTTTTGCAAGTGAGAATAATCTCGAGCGCTTTTTTGATCTCCCGGTCAGTGAGAGATACTCTTACAAAGAAGAATTGGAACACCATTATCATCTAGTCTCAGGAGACCGTGAGTGTTATCAAAAACTTGTTTTTAAAAGGTATCACCCTAGCGAAACATCACCAGAGCGATTTGAGAATAGATACTCTCTTTTTTTATTCAGTCATAAAGGTATTAAAAGAATTTTTTCTCTTGAGCGAGGAGAATTATCTGATGTCCATTATAGAGAAGATCCTGTTCGTAAGTTTGATAGTCGCGACTATCGTTACCTAAAGATTAAAAGCAATAAGATAAAATATAAGTTTAAAGAAGAGAAAGTGAAAAGCTTTGGTTATGTGAATCATACTTATTATCCCGCCAAATCGACAAAGATAACCCTCAAAAAGAAGAGAGGCGGATACGAAGTAGATTATAAATTTGAAATAAAAAAGAGTGATTATAAACAAAGTTTTAAGTGCTTGTATAATTAATGAAAATCAATCGTGGGTTTATATTTATCTTACTTCTCGTCATCATCGGCTGCGATGGCAAAAGAAATATTGATGAGAAGGCCAGGCGCAAAAAGCTCTCTCCTAACTCACAAGCAGAAGGGGAGCAGTGTAATCTCAATAAACTTCCTCCCTATGGTAGAGTCACCTCTCAATCACTGGGACGCTCTCAGTTTTTAACAGAAAAAATTATCGATATCGAGACCCGTAATATTTGTCATGGCATTATTCGTAATGAATATGGCTGTTATAGCAGCTGCACCCAACAAACCACCAGACTGATTTTAGAAGATAATTATCAAATCACTGATCAATATGAAAATTATGATTTTGACCTAAGTGTTAAGTGCAAAAAATATCAAGGTCCTGAATGTGTGAGTTTTCTTATCACCCATAAGGTTTTAAAAGACAAAAAAGAAGTAAGCCATGTGAATACGACTATTTCCAAAAGAGGGACTTTCACTCTCACAGGAAAAATTGATAAAACAGAGTTAACGGCAAATACAGGTGAAATTTGGCTCTTACATGAATTAGGAAATCAAAAAACTAATTTCTTTTTGGCCACAAATCCAAACCCTTTAGAAAATCTTGAAGAAGTCTATACTTATATTGGGTTTAATCACGACAATGGATCAATGATCACACCTATGACAGGATCTATTCTGCTTTACTTACCGCGAAGATCCCCTGGAGATGAAATCTTGGATTATAGTTCTTTGGGGATCGTTAAAGACTGGCAAGTACCTGTGAGTGGGGCATTTGAATTAAAGCAAATGATCGGGGTGTTGAATGCTGAAGAAAATTTTCCTCTGAAAATAGAAATGGAGTATGAAGTTGAAATTTAGCACGCTCTTCTTACTTTTTCTTTTAAGCTTCCCAGTGTTCGCCCAAGAACAAGTGATGACAACTGAGATCACGTCTGAAAAGTCTACAGCTGACATGCTTCAGTATAAAAAAACACTGGGACATAATATGTCTGGAAACTCCTACACCCTAAACTCAGGGGATTGTGTGCTCAGTCCTTATTTAAGTGCTTGTGGAGTCACAGATAATTTTATGGTGGGAACGAGCACATGGATGTATTGGGATTATAACACTCATTCTCTAGCCGCGAGATACTCTCATAAAATAGATAGCGAAAATACTTTGGGTGTCCAAAGTGTGTATATGAAATCGTTCAATACGGATACTGAGTATTATCAAATGGAAAATATTCGCACTCAATTTATTCTTTCTCGTAAAATTGATAAGTATATGACTCATCATTATAACTTAACCTACGAGTATTTCTATGACGAGACCGTTCCTCATTCATTTAGGCGAGATCCGCTCAATGATGATGCCTATCAGGTTTCCATCTCTAATCTCTTTGAAGTGGATTATACCGATAAATATATTCTCCAATATGAAATCGGCGTGCATGGAATTAATTATTTCTACCCACAGATTCTTACTGGATTTAGTTTTGGCAGGCGTTGGAAAAATGCCTATTTCCAATTTGGCTTTTCTGCTAATGGAACACCCAGAGCTTTTGCCAACCTTTCTCGTAGTGATTCAAATCGAAAAGTTGAGCGCAACTCTGATTTGCTTCGCAATGACTTTGCCATTCATCCGGAGCTGCAATACCAATATTATTTTTAATTATAAAACTTCTAACGAGATATCTGCGTTAAGAAGTTTAGAGATAGGGCAGCCATCTTTAGCTTGAGTGGCCATCTCTTTTATCTTTTCGGCACTCGCTTCCGGAGCATCAATAGAAACCGTTAACTTGACCTTTGGAATTTTAAAACCATCATCCGTTTTCGTCAGTGTCACTGTAGAATTCGTTTCAATATTTTTTGGCTCAAAACCGGCTTCCCCAATTATCTTTGAAAGCGCCATTGAGAAACAACTGGCATGAGCCGCTGCAATTAACTCTTCTGGGTTGGTTCCTTTTTTATCTTCAAAGCGAGTGTTAAAACCGTAAGGCTGATCAGTAAAAGCACCGCTTTCTAGACTGATATGTCCTTTTCCCTCTTTTACTGATCCTTGCCATTTCGCCGATGCATTCTTTTTGATTTCCATGTTCAACTCCTTATTAGTGTTAACATTGAATAATAGTAAAAGAAGCGATCATAAGCCTCTTGAATTCTACACATATAATTTAAGAAAGTTAGACAAAGGCGAGAGTTTCCCCCCGCCTCAGACTCAAAAGCAATCCAAACTTAACAGTAAAACTGTTAGAATTAAGAAAACTTTCAAGATTTTACATAGCATCTCCTCCATGAGTTCTCCTTTGGAGTCGGTCGTCATTGACCTTGAAAGAGATGCTGTGTTAAACTTCAATTACGCCTAAGACTTTAGTCAAGGTTTTACATAGCTAGAACTTAACCCCGAGCCATCGGGGTTTTGTTTTGCAAGTAGATGCCAATAACGAAATCGCTAACTCATTAATATTACTTTAGTCCAACGGACGTCTAAGTACATAAGTAGCTAAATATAGATAAACCATGGAAACTTTGTTATACTAACTCTTCAATTTCGGGGGTGCACTGGTTTCGCCAGGAGTACTGAAGGATTGAGTGCGTGTCTGGGTTGGTCGGCAGGCCCAGTAAAAAGCCGCCCAAATGTATTCGGAAACGAAACAGAATTTGCAATGGCAGCATAGTCCCAACGATTATGCGCATGCTGCGGGGCCTACACCAATAACAAAAAGTAGGTAAAGAGGACTGAGGGTCCTCGATAAAATAAGCCTCGCGAGGCAGTCGGGAATCCTCGTAAAACAGTCACCGAGGTTTGTAAGTGGCACGAAACTTTCACAGCCGTTCCTTGCTCTAATGGAACTACACACGTAGGACTCTCTACTGGAACTGCTCTTGCACGTCGGTTCGATTCCGACCACCTCCACCATCCGACGAGGATGGTGGAAGCACCTTTTCTCTAAACATCTTAAAATTCAGACACTTGATTACGGTTGGTTAGGCTTTTGTGGGGTTAATAGCACTTGTCTAGACCTGTCTAAAACTGTCTCGGCGTGGCTATTTGTGGCTATTCTTTGGCTACCCCTAAATTTTTTGCAAAACCTTGGACTATTGTCCGTAACTGGCGGTGCAGAAAGAGAGCCTAAGTAAATGTAATTGTTGGACTACCGTTCGTAACTTTTTAGAGCTTTTATAAACCTCATTTTTAAGGAGAAAGTGATGAAAAATGACGACAAAAAACCATTAAGAACTAAGCGAAAGAAAAAGAGAAGATCAGACACAAAAGTTATGACGAAAGAGGCGAGCCTTTTAAAATTCATGCGAGAGTCTAGGCATTTATCGATGAGGCGAGTTGCACCAATCCTTGGTTTATCTGAGGCTACTGTCAATCATTCAGAAAATGGAAGAAGAGATCTAGATGAGGCTTTAATTAAACGCTTCCTTAAGGTTTATGGATACACTTGGGATCAATTTCAACTGATGCTATCTGGTGAAGTTGAGGTGCCTGAGCACACTCGTTCTGAGTGCATTGATATAATTAATCGCCTTGAAGATTCAAAATTAAAAACAGTTAAGGCATTTTTAAACACGTTCTAGCAATTATAAGGAAAGCATCATGGGAATTAAATATAACGAAGCTAAAAAATATTATGAGGTATCTTACTCAAGAAGACATCCCTTAACAAAACAATCAAGAAGTATTAGGAGAGTAGGAATTAGAACTAAGGGGGAGGCTCAAAAAGTATTCAAGCAAATAAAAAATGAACTGCTTAGAAAGTTTTACGATATGGCTCATCCATATTGGGCTGAAGTCGTGGAAAGATTTATTACTCACTTTGTTAATTCAGGCATGGCAAACAATACTGTAATTAACTATAAAACCACTTTAAGAGCACATACCTTTGAAAAATGGAAATTTAAAAGGATTAATGAAATTACAACCTCTGAGATAAGGGATTTTATCCTTGAGGATCTTGCAAGTTACTCAGAAGCTCATAGAAAAAATATGCTTAAGTATTTGAGAGCTGTTTTTAGGTTTGCAATAGAGAATGATTTTATTCAAAGAGATCCATGTCCTAGGCTTAAATTTAAAAGAAATGAGAAAATCAAAAAAGTACTAGTTGAAAGTCAGATTAAGACTCTTTTAACTAAGGCTAAAGAACAGAATCATCCTTGGTTTCCAATATGGGCACTCGCCTGTTACACAGGGATGAGGAATGGAGAACTCTATGCTCTAAGATGGGAACGTGTAGACCTTGAAAAAAGAGTAATGGTTGTGTGTGAGTCATGGACAAAAGAAAATGGCTTTAAAGATACAAAGTCAGGTGATGATCGTTCCGTGGAGATCGCTCTTAGCCTTATGCCCCTCTTTGATGAGCTTCATAAAGATAGAAGAGATGAATTTGTTCTCCCTAGACTTAAAAATTGGATAAGTGGAGGTCAATCCCAGATTCTAAAGTCCTTTCTAGATGAGATTAGTCTACCTGTTATTAGATTTCATGATCTTAGAGCTTCCTGGGCCACTGTAATGCTTTCTAAAGGTGTAGAACCTATTAAAGTCATGGCAATGGGGGGATGGAAGGATCTTAAAACAATGCAAATATATATAAGAAAATCAGGAATTCACATTCAAGGAATTACTAATGATCTAAATTTCTTATAACTGAGGGGAGAAATGAAATCTTGGAAAATCTATCTGACTAGTTTAATGTTAGAAATCGCTTATAAATTTTTACTTTTCATAATATGCAAATTAAAAAATATTATACGAATACCGTTGTTCATTTTATTCGTATTGTATATTTACAATCTATCCGAATTTGTAATCAATCTGATTTGATCAAGTAAAAATGCTCAAGGCTTGAGTCTTTAGCTCAAGTCTTGTAAGTCATTTATCCGCATTCGTGGACCTAAACTGCTTTGGCTGATATCATAATATTATATTATGAATATTTAGGTACTTATGAGAAAAACTACAAAATTAAAAGTCAAAGACGAATTCTATTCTTGTGTTGTTAATACTATCGAGAGGTTAAAAAAATCTAAAGGTAACCACAGGCCATTTCATAGTCAGTTACTTAGCGAAGAAATTTTAAAAGCAAGTTTGTTTGAAAGATCTTTTAGTACTAGTTTTGGACAAAGAGTCATTGAACAGATTTCCAAAATCATCGCTGAAGATACAAAGGGAACAACCGATGTACAAAATCAAAAAATAACAATTATCGATATTCCTCATGATACAACTTTATCAATTCATCTTCATTTACAATTATTGAGGGATAATAAATTAGGAAGATCTGCTGACTGGCTTGAGGATATAAAATCTATTACCGTTGCCAAAAATAAACTGGAACAACAAAGAGTTATCAGTGATCTATGGTTTAGGAGAGGAAATATAGATCATTATTTTAGTATTAAAACAGTTAAGCCTAACATTGATCAAACAATGGAAGCGAAAAGGGATATTCTTCGTCTCTATTCCGTTTTTCCCGAGTGTAAAGCTTACTTTGCTTTACCTTACAACCCATATGGTGAAGAAAAAAAATTATACGCCCACAATCCTCCATTTAAAATTTTTAACATGATAAAAGATGAAGTGGTTTTGATAGGAAAGGATTATTGGGATATTTTGGGAGGCAAAGGTACTTATTCGAATTTATTACAAATAGCAGAGGAAGTAGGTGAAGATACTCGAAAACTGTTAGATAATATAAAAGTAAAATAAATGAATAGAGTAGAAATTGAATCTAACTTTAACCAAATAACTATTCCTACCAATGTAAGTCCAGGAATGCATAGAGCATATCAAATTTCTAGATATACTCATGATTATATATTGAGCATTCTAACCTTAAATATCAGAAACAATCTTCCAACAAGAGAAAATTTTCAGGAACATGTTGTGCAAAAAATGGACGAGTTCTATGAAGAAATTCTTCCTAAGCTAATTTTAATTAGAGATAATCCTATTCATCCAAGAAATTTTAGAAAAAACGTATTCACATTTTCTAGTACGGCTTTGCTCTCGAAGGCTAACGACTACACAAGATTGATAAATAAAAGGCTTGGAGAATATTTAGAAGATGTTTCAAAGTTTAGTCCTTATTGCTTTAGTACAGAAAGCGAATTTGAAGGACTTAAAATTACTGGAGTCGATGTCATCTTTATAAGAGATAATGAACTAGTTTATGCTCAACTTAAGACCAAACGTGATACTCTCACTGGTTCTCAAGTACCGAGGTCGAGGGTCGAATTATCAATCCATACAAATTCAATGTTTGTAAGCTTATTGGATCTAGGTAAATGGACCTTCTCTTCAGGAGATACTGGGATCGAGCGTGTATCTGGACAAGATTTTTGGAGCCAGATAGGTTTGTATTACGATGTTATTGAGGAAGAGGTAGCTAGGGTAGTACTACGTTTGGAGCAAGATCTATTTTAGAATATTTCTTGCTCCATGATTTTTATTGAAATAGTGTTAAGTCAGTATGCTCTTTTCTGAGATTTTGATACCAAGATTTATGATCAGTATTTAGGTATCGAGAAAGTTTACCGTCTGTATTATATTTTTCTAATTTACCTTCATCAAATTTTATAAGATGTTCGCCAATGGCTTTGCCTAAACCACAAGGAACCGCATTTCCTAGTTGTTTGTATTTATCAAGAGTTTTTCCTTCGAATTTATAAGTATCAGGAAATGTTTGAATCCTAGCATACTCCTCAACAGATAGAGGCCTGTCTTTGTCAGGATGACATAGGTCTGTCGCTGGCATGGTTGGGCTTGTTACCAGTGTAGGTGATGGTTTATTCCAATCTAATCTTCTGAGAAATCCAGTTTTTCCTCCTCCTGAGTAAAAGCTCTTTCCCATAGCTTCTTTTTGTAATTCTACAGGAAGTGATCTCCAGTTTTGACCTGAGGTAAGCAATCGGTAATATTTTAATCTTTTTTCAGGAAACTTAGTATGTTCCAAGGTTTTTCTATTTCTTAAGTCCCAGATAGCATCTTTAGTCGTTTTCCAAGGTGGTAAGTTATCATCTTTGTCTGAATGAGTTTTAGCAACAAAAGGAATTTCCTTTCCTTCTCGACTAGCAAGTATCACAACTCTTTCTCTTACTTGAGGTACTCCGAAGTTGGCAGAATTATAAAGTGTAAAAGATGCTTTGTAGCCAGCTTTTTCCAGCTTCGCTATTATATGTGCTAGTGCCCCTCCAGGGGATTCTTCAACTGTGAGGGCAGGATAACCTTCCCCCCTTTCATTATGAGGCCTATGTTTCATAGCTGCAGAAAGTAACCCTCTGACATTCTCAATGATTGCGTATTTGGGTCTCATACCTTCAATGATGTCAATGAAATGTAGAAAAACATTTCCTCTTTCATCTTGCAGGCTTTTTCTTTTTCCAGCAGTGCTAAATGCTTGGCATGGTGGGCCACCAACGATGGCGAAGAGTTCACCTTTTTTTAATCCATGATCTTTGAGAAGCATTTTGGCATTTAATTCTCTGATATCACATTCATAAAGGTGAGTTTCAGGTTTATTTGTTTTTATTGTTTTACAAAAAACTTTTTCAATCTCATTGTATGATACCGCTTCTAAACCAGCTTCTTCTAAACCGAGATCTAGTCCTAAAGCTCCTGAAAAAAAAGACATATATTTTTTAGTCAAGACAGCCCCTCCTCAATGTATGTGTGTACTTGTTTATAATAGTAGACTATTTATAAAATGATAAATAGTATTTCCTAAACCAATTTTAATTATATAAAGAGAAAGGTCCATACGCAGTGCATAGTAGTGGGGAAATAAATTTTATTTTAGTCACAAAAGATGGTGAATCCTTCGATGGATGCAAAGTATCTGCACTTGATGTAATCAAGAGACGAATCGAAAGAAATTCATGGCCTATATATGAAAAAACGAGAGGCCGAAAATTATTCACAAAAGGCTCAAAAATAGCTTTCTATATCGGAGGAATGTCTAAAGCGTCAGGTAAAATTATAGCTACAGCAAAAATCGAAAATATAGTACTCAATTCTAGCTATTCAATGACTGACGATTATTTAATTGAAGAGCCTGCATATTTATTCTTAAATTTTTCAAACGTTCAATGGTTAGAAGTTCCGATAAAGGTTAAAGAAAAGATTAGTAAACTTTCATTCTGTCCTCAAAATATGTCAAAATGGGGAGTGGTACTTATGGGCGGCTGTAGAACTTTGGATAATAAAGATTGGTTCTCGTTATTTTCTAATTCTTAAGTTTCACAATGTTTTCTTGTTTGAATTGAGAAAAAAATTCAATCAAAACAATATCAAAAATCTGAATCATGTCGATATCTTCGAATTCAACTATAACGATCTTTCGAAAATCAGGACTGTTTTTGCGAAAGACCGTTTTCAGAAATTTAGGTTTTTAATTTTCCTTATCAAAAATTTTCTTAAAATTACTTTTAAACTCATCAATGTTATCTGAAAGCTCCATCACTGTAATAAGCTTTGTAATGTGCTTTTCCAAATGAGGAATACCTATCTCATTTGTTAGAAACTGATGATGCTTCATTTTTCTATTACCTTTTGAGGTTTTTGGATTTTTTTTCCTAAGCTCTTCAAGTATTCCATCTGGTAGTTTTTGGTAGACGTATTCATTTGTAAATTTACCCAAATATACTGGTCTTCTCATGCTCATTGGATCATATTCCCAATCATAAAGCCTAAAAATTTCTTGATAATATTTTCTTGGGAATCTTGCCTGCCATTTTAAATAATCTTCGGCTATATAAGCTTTCAAAATTGTTTGGAGAGCGTTTTGCTCTCTATCATACTGATAGCCAGTCGCTTCATCGATTAAAGCAGTGATACCGACCTTTGCTAGTGCTCGAACGAGAATATTGGCTTGAGCAACTATTTTGTTTTGACTCTCTAGGAGAGCACCTTTGTCGAAAGCTTTTAAGTAAATGTCACAAATTTCTGGTATCAATTCAGCTCTATAACCACTACTCATTTTCCCAGAGTTGGTCTGATAATGAACTGGCTTCGACATTTCTACTAACTCATCAGATACAAAAGGTATCAGATTTTTAGCACCGATAATTGAAGGTAGCCCTTCAATTCTTTTTTCTCCCTTCCTAGGTCTGTTAAATGCATCGAAGAGAGCGGTTTGAGTTATGATTCTTGTTCCGTTGCTTAAAACGGCGCATGAAATCTTTTTATCACCAATCTCAAGTTCACCTTTGTGAGTACATTCAAAAACTTCCATATTATAACCTCCAGAAATCTTTATTCATTTCTAATGTAATACAAAATGTCACTGGTTGCAATCTTTTTCATTGGAAGTAGTGACTTTTTTTGTCACTATTTTTTGATTTTTAACTTGTGTGTAATGACTTGCTGGTCTTAAGTTGTTGAAAACTCATTGTTTAGCCACCTGAACCATCACCAGCTGCCGCTTCAACAAGAGCATTCTCATTAATAATATCCAAAGACCTAGGATTATTTGGAAGTTTTAATTCTACTCTTTCGATATCATAGCGATCTAGGTAAACACCATCTTTAGACTCTATCCAATCAACTTTTTTAGAATCAAAACGATTAAATCTTATTCGATCAATATTATTAGCTTCTAATATTAAGCCGTTAGTAAGTTTAACTTCTTCAATAAGTTCTACAGGCTCAACTGCGAAGGTATTTGCAGTCCATAATAGTGTAAGTGATAATAGAATTCTCATTGGACACCTCCGTCTTCTGCATACGGCAGAAAGGTACTTGATACACATGCACTATAATGTTTGATCTCACCCTTGTACATTGGATTATTGTAAATTTGGTCTTTTCGTTCATTAAAATGTTTTCGATTTAATTCTTTCAATGCCTTTAGGCCATCATCATTTATAGATTCTGTCTGGAAGCTCATCCAATTATTAATCGAACCGGCTTCATCTAGGCGGTAATAGTCTAGAGAAAGTCTTATTCTTTCTTTAGTGTCAGAGAATGGAAGTTTATAATTACCCACTTTGCCAAAGTATCTACCTTCGAGTCTTTCTTCAACTAAGCCTTCTTCTATTAAATGATTTAATCTCTCTATTCCAATATCACCGATATGGAATGTAATTTCCTTTTTAGTTGTACCAGATGTCGTACAGGCTAAATTTAGAATTAGGTAATATGAAGGATTAGAAAAATAGGACTTAGTTTTTTCAGAAACATATGTGTATTCTTTATTATGTTCAAATTTTTTGGTCATAACAGCCGCTATAGCTGGGTGATAATCCCTCATAAAATCAAAAAGTCCTTTATCATTTCCTAATGTCGAAAAGATTTTAGCCGCAGTCTCAGCTTTAGGTTTCGCTTTTAAACTGATTATTCTGCGCAAAGTACTGTAAGGAACTTTTGTAATATTCTCTAAAGTGAATAGAGAGATCTTTGGCTTCTGAATTAGATAGCTCTCGATACAGTTCTTTATCTTTTTACACTTCTCGATATTAATATCTTGAATAGTGATAGTAGATGTTTCCAATTTAATCTCCAAAATTCTATTTATACTTTTTTGTTACAGATTAAATTCTAGAGTTTCAAACAAACTTTATATAAGAATGTAAATAATTCATTATTGAATAATACTGTTTAACCGCTAAGTTATTGATTCTGACAAAAAATCGCCACCATGGCGACAAAATCTACGAATTTCTAGATGTTTAAAAAATCTGATTTATCCATTTCACCACCATGGTTAACAAACTTGCAATATTCCAAAAGTTGCTTTGAGAAACTCCTAATAAAAATTTTATAATTCGCTCATTGATAAACAAGTTTTCGGAGGGAAAGAAAATGAAATTGCAGGATTTGATGGATCTAATTGATCTACAGGAATTAAGAGAGGCCAATGATTACTACAATCATTTTAGTATCTGGGCCGACAACCCAGATGCTGACTATCTAATGGTTAAAAGCTTTGAAGTGGAGGAGCTATGTTAAAAAATGTCTTATTACTTATTATAACAACGTCACTAGCATCGTGTTCATTTAACTCTTCTGATGAGAAAGGAGACGGTTCTGGTGGAAATCGAGGAAGTCGGAGTTTAGAATCTTTAATAAATGCAGATACAGATGGTGATCTTCTTACTGACGTGGAAGAGACGAGAATTGGTACTAATACTAAAGTCGCAGATATTCCTAATGTAGAAATAAGCTTTCTTCAAAATTACTCAATTGAACTCATAAACAGCCAAGATCAGAAGTTCAATCTAACCTATTCAATAGATAGAGATGATCCTAGGTTTAAATTCAAGATAGGTGCATTGAAAGTCAAAGAGCTATCTTATGACAAAGCAGCGGAAGTGGGCAAGTTTAGTCAGGTGACAACTGGTAAAATAAATAAAGAAGATTTGTCGTGGATTGAGTTTCCTAAAGTAAATAGTGAGTTTTACTTTAAAAAATCAAGAGATTATAGACGCTTTGAAAAAGATGATAAGTTGAAAACCAAAATCACTCTAAAGAGTAAAATTAAGCTTTATTCAAACCTAGTCTATGATTCTATCAAAGATCTTGAAATTGATTATTTCTATTATAGCTATTCACAAGAGCGATATGTAAGACTTAAATCTCAAGTTGTTAAAAGATCATTCTCCGTTGACACTTTGGAGGAATTTGAAGTTGAGATCACTGATTTTCCTCTTGAGCTTGTTGATGATAATTACTTCAGAAGAGGTGAGTTCATTATTTCAGAGTTAAGAGATTTTTATATTCCAAAGCATGGATTAAAATACTCTGACCTAATGAAATCTGTAAATTCCAATTGTTTGCCAGTATTTATTTCAGATCCATTAAAAACAAATACTAAATATGTTGCAGTAGGTGAGAAAGGTGAGGGAATTGCAAGTATATTGAACATACTGTTTCCTAATAATTATTTTGTTCAGGACAATGAAATTGTTCAGATTGATCAATTTTCGAACAATTTAGGAGACTTCGAGGAGTTGTCGGAACTCAAGATGGAAGATAAAGCAGGGAAATGGTTTATTCTAACAGATACGGAAAACACTAATGTTTATGATTATAGATTTAAGAAAACTAATTTTTTATCTCTAAGTTATCTAACAGGTAAAGAGTTATCTAGTCGTAAAAAATCATCAAGCTATCTATATGAAAAAGATAAGTACTTTAAAAATAGTGAAACGATTAAACTCGGAGCAATTACTAAGAATAGTGAAGTAAATCTTTCATTTTTCTTGGAAAACATAAAAGGTGTAAAACTCAACGCTGACAAGAAGAGATTCTCATTTAAACCTCCTAGATGCAGAAATTGTAGTGGCACAAATTGGAGTGTGAGCGCAGAATTTCAAATAAATAAATTTGAAGATTTCATGCGGGATATAGATTCTTCAGATTTACAAAAATTCTTAGAAAGCTACTCTTTGAGCGTTAATAATAATAAATTGAATATCCCTGAGTTGATTAAATCCAACAACCTTTTTCTTAATGTGACTGATCAGAACGGAAATCCAAGTATAAACCTCAAATTAGTCAATTTGGAGCAGTTGGATATTCTCAAAGAAGATGTCGCGAATTTTCTTAAAGTCGAAGTAAAACCATTGAAAGATAATCAAATAGGCCAAGGTGTACACTTAAGTTCTATATCTGGAAAAAACATTGATAGGAATTTTCATGCTGGCTTAATAAATTTTACCGAAGCTGCAAAACGAAATCTACCTATTGCGGTCTCAAGTTGGGGATTCGACAAATGGAAGAAAAATGTTCCTTGGGGAAAGAAGGATCCAAGAGGTCAATACACCCCAGTGAAAGGTGAACTCAAACGCTATTTCGAAGCACCTGTATTAGATATCGCTGCAACAATAACAAATTTTTATAACTAGGATTCATATGAAGTACTTAATAACGCTATATTACTTTTTTACATTCGATGCTAATGCTCGAAGCTTAAGATCAACTGCAAATAAGTTCGCACAAGAAACAACTCAATTGGCAATGATTTGCGGACTAATAGGCATCATATTGGCAGGTATTTATTTTGCACTAGGAAAACAAGATGCATCTACTAAATTTACTCAAGCCTTTTTCGGAATTCTAATTATTGCTTTAGGGCCGAGTATTGTTAGTTTCATAAAAGGTTTAGCCTAAATGATAAGATTCCCAAAATTTTTAAAGGCAAATCCTGAAATATGGGGAATGGGTCATCATGAACTGATTGCCCTTATATTAGGATTATATGGTTGTATCTTTCTAGGATTAGATTCTCTAGTCAGCTTCTTAGTATGTGGATTATTTGTATGCGCAATGTGCTATGTCCGTAGAAAATATGACCTTAAGGTCTTTTTTGTTTCAAATCTGAAATACCTAAAAATTAGAGTTGAAAATAGGAGCCAAGAATGATCCCTTTATTTAAAGTAGACGGACATCAGCTAGTATCAACTGATGGACATTATAGCTCCTTTGTAAAAGTCACCCCTCCAGACATGGAGGGAGTGACTTTTTCTCAAAAACTATCACTACTTAAAAAGCTGGAAACAAATCTCAGTAGTCTTCAAAACACTCTAAAGATTTTTTCAATAAATAATGAATTATATTTTAACTACTTTGGTGGTGATAGCCCCAGTGGGCTAAATGCTCAAGAAGCTATAAGTCCATTAGAGAAATTTTGTGGAAAAAACGCTGATGAAATAAATTTTTATGAAAACTATCTATTGAGCAACAATACTTATCAAAGAGTGATTTCGATAAAAGAGTTTCCAAACTCTATCGACTTACTAGATACAACTTATTGGCCTGATTTTGTGATAAATATTAGGAAATTATCTAAAATAGAGGCTAAAAATAAGATTAATTTTAAACGAAGAATTCACTACTCAAATCTGTTTAAGGATATGCGAGATGTTGATTCTGAAAATGCCTACAAAGAAGCAGAAGAGATATTAGAAAATATCACTCGTGGAGATAAGTCACTTTTCGATGTGGAGATGTTTTTAATAATTTCGGCAGAAACTAAAGATAGTTTAGATTTAAAAACAGATAGTTTTGTTGAGTATTTGAGGGAGATAGAAGCTGAGGTTATAGTTGAGACAAGAGGATTATCATATTTTTACACGACTTGCCTCCCTGGAGTTAAACCATCTTTCAAAAGATCTCAATTATGTCCTTCTGACTATCTGAGCTATCTCGTTCCTTTCCACAGTGACTATGTTCACGATAAGGGCTTTTCATTGAAAAGTAGAATGCTCAAAAACGTTAATTTTGACCTATTTCAAAAGAATGCACTCAATTATAACCTACTTATCACTGGGACTTCTGGTCAGGGAAAATCAGTTATCGCAAATAAGATTTTAAACGAGGAGCTTAAAACAGGAGCTTCTGGAGTTGTATTAGACCTAGGAAACTCTTTTTACAAAACCACCAGATACAATAACGGAACAGTATTATCTAGAAAGTTCAATCCAATGCAATTTAGAAATCCTAAATACTTAAAGGAATTCATCCTTGCAGGTATGGATGATGCTTTAAATAAGAAAGACCAAGGTAAATTATATGAGTGTATTTCCAGAATAATATCTGATGGCGAATGCAAATCATTTAGTGTCTTACTAGAGCATCTTGAGAAAGACTTTGCAGGAATAGGTTTTTATTTCTCGGAATTGAAGGAGTTTTTCGAAGAAGATTTTAAAGAATTAAATAAACTTACATACTGTGACTTTTCTAACTATCCTGAATCAATGAAAGCACCTTTGATAATTTATCTAATTGAGTATTTTAGAAACTTAAAAGGAAAGAAAATATTCATTTTTGATGAATGTTGGCATTTATTAAAAAAGAACGGTGACTATATAGCTGAGTGTTTTCGCACATTCAGAAAACATAATGCTAGTGCCATTGCAATTTCACAAAATCTGGATGATTTTTCCGAAACCCAACTTGGGAGAGTTATTATTCAAAATACTTTCTGGAAATTTTTATTTAAGCAAAACTTATCAATTAATGAATTTGTGGATGAACATTCCATTGACCTTTTGAGTGGTGTCCAGTCGGAGAAAGGGAACTTCAGCGAATTCTTATTGCTAAGTGAAACCTTAAAAAAGATTATGAGGTTCTATCCTTCGGAAATTGAATATGAGATATTCACCTCTGACAAGAACGATAACAATTCTTTAGAAAAATATCTTGAGGAAACACAGAGGTACTTTGGATTTAAAAAATCTATCATTAATTATACCTCTCTAAAATATCCACGTTGGGAGGTCGATAGTGAAATTTAAATTAGTACTACTTCTGATGTCTTTTAGTTTTATAAAACCGGTGCATAGCTCTATGTTTGGAGAAGAGACCCTCGTGCTATTGGAAATTGCTTCTACAACTGTGAGTCAATTAAATGAGCTTGAAAAATTATTATCTAATGCTGAAAAGTACACCGAGAAAATACAGAAGTATAACGAGCTTGCTATGGATCACTACTGGAGAGCCGAAAGAATTCTTTTTATAGCTGAATCCCTTGCAGCAAGAAAAGATGCGCAGAATTTGGAACAGCTAAATTGGACCATTAGAGAGTTAAAATATTCAATGAGCGAATTAAAATCACTAATGAAAGAATACAAAATAATCAAAAACGATGAGGATAGAGCTAAGTATCAAGTTCAGATTCAAAAGCAGATAAATAATAAAAAATCTAAACTAGCTAAACATCAAATTCAAAGTGCTAAAAAAGCGAAAACGACAGGGAAGACCTCACAGTTAACTGCTCAAAACACTGCATTAATCTATGAACAAAATTTAGAAATGCACAATACCCAATTAGAAATATTAGAGAAATTATCGACCAGTAATAGATTAAAAGCGGAAGAGCTTGAAGAGAAACGGTTAGAACAAATTCAAAAAGAAAAGTTCTATACCAATAAGGAGGAGAAGGAATGAATATAATTCAAGATATGCTCCTTATAGAAGATCCTAGTATTTTCCGTTTATACAAGGAATTAATAGATATTGCTGAATATTTTATTCTACCAATATTTACGCTAGCACTAATTATTGAATATTTTAATGATATGAACTTCGGACAAGTTATTAAAAAACTAATTATTGTAATCCTGTTTATAGGAAGTTTCTATTCTTTTCATACTGAAGCAACAAAAATCTCGCTAGATAGTGCGAATAGTACTCTTAAGAGAGTGAGTCCCACAAATCTATTTATTAAAAAGTGGACTCAAAAAAAGTTAAAAACAAAGTCAAAAGCTTCTTGGGATAGCTTTAAAGAAATAATCATACCTAACTTTAACGATCTTGTAGGAACAGCATTTTTTGTGCTCGCAAAAATCTTTATTTGGTTGCTTAAGCTCATATATTCTAGCGTTTATCATTTAACTTATATATTTGCAGGTGTTACTGCAATTCTATACTTTCTAGGCTGGACCAAAGATGCTTTAAAAGGAACCATTCAAGCATCCCTATGGTGCATGATAATGCCATTTGTGATTGTGGCTATCTTGGCCCTAGTTGGGAACAGTATAGAGTCACAAGCAATAAATGGTGAGCTAATCATTGCTAAAATAGACTCAATCATCTGGTTGTTTGGAGTAACTTTGTTGTTGCTTATTTCTCCATTAATCACATTCGGAATGATACGAGGTGATGGAGTTCACTCGTTTGGTTCGAAGATGGGCTCAATGGTCGTTAGTTCTGGATTTAAAGCTATGGCATTTTATCCTCTGATATCTAAAATGATGGCGATATCTCGACTAAATAACATTAACCCTTTTAGCAGAACTTTAAATAATAAATTACAGGATAATAAGAAATCCAATTATAGTTCTTTGAAATTACAACCAAGTAAATCAAAAGAAATAAAGAATTCTTCAAATAGAGTAATTACCCCAGAGTCAGGCTCAAACAAGAAAAGTGAAAAGACGGTAGAACGAGGTTCCATTGTAAATAAAAACGTGAACAATGGGGCACTTGCAACTAATGCTCAAGTGACTGAGAACAGCGGTAAATCAATAAGTAAACAAAGTAGTGGCCTTATAAGGCAAACCAGCGGTTCAGAATTCATAAAAAGAAATCCAAAAAATGAAATAAATTCAAAGGTAAAAGTGAAACAAAATTTTGACAGAGAAATAACAGGATTTAAGAAGGTCGAAAGTAAGATTTCATCCAAACCTACTTTTTATAAAAACAAAGCAGAAAAACCTAAGTATCTAAGGGGGAAAAATGGTCGATTATAAAGATTTTGAAGCAATTTTTGTAAAAGAAAATAGAAGATTCAAAACAGCACTAGTCTTGTGTCTTTTCATTTGTAGTATAACTTGTTTATCTGTTATCACGAGCAAAACGTACTTCATTTATAATAATGGAAAGATATTTGAGGAGAGACTTCTAGCTGAAGATGTTTGTAAGGCATCTTTTGAAAGTCTGGCAAGCGGAACTCCAAATTCCAGCCTAATCTCCAAAGATATTATCGAACTTGTAGAGAAAGAGCCCTTCTACATAAAGCTAGATAATATATTGAGAATTTCATCGCTTGAGAATGGAGCATGTAAGATAATTATCAAAAGTGAAGCGAAACTTTTAGCTTTTAAAATTGGTCTAGCAGAAAACTCGAGTTTTCCATTTCACTATAAATTAATTCAACTTGATGAACTTCCAATTAAAGAGGAGGTGATATGAGTTTTTATATTCTAGCGAATCAAGTTACTTTTTTGCTGCTAAGTTTGAACTTAATGACGACGTTAAGCTTTGACTCGGAAATAATATCTTATATGTACGGTGGTAGTAAGGAAGAAATTTATTTTAAAGTCACAAATAAGAATAAGACACTTGCAATTAAACCATTAATGAAATCTGATTATTCTAATTTGTTAGTTATAACCAAATCGAATAAGTATTACTTCAATCTTAAATATTCTGAAACTAAGCCTCACCAATTTATAGAAGTCTTTGATGGAGTTAAAAGTCATAACTTAAGTAAAAAACTTCATACGACTGACTATGAAATCCTCGAAGGTAAAAGTTCAGTTTTGATTATAAATAAAAAAAGTGAACCGTTATTTGTAAACTCTAAAGAAATCAATCGGAAGGAGTATTTTTCGAAGGGCGTGCCAATATTCATCAATAACGAACGTGTTTTAAACTAAAATTAAGGAAATTTATGAAGTATTTAACGATTTTTTTAGTCGTAGTGATTCCCTTCAACCTTTTTTCGAAAGAACCAAGAATAACAAGACTATCTGGTAAGCCTAAAAAGATAGAAAGTTCAAAAAAAGCAAACAGTAGGGAAAAGGATGATGTCATTTCAAAGTTAATTGAGAATAACAAAAAGATAAATCAATTGCTGAGGGCCCGTTCCGCTAAGCCAATAATATGGGAGTCAAATGATAGAATACTTACAGGGAAGGCTTATAAAGGAAGACTTTTAAACACTATCGTTTCGACAAACTTAGCTAGTCCAGTCTTGGTTAAAGCTTATCCTAATCAAGGACTTCCATATAATACAAAATTTTCTTGTCAGGCTACAACTAGAGATAAAAGAGTGTTTTGCGTTTGCAGCAAAATGATTACGGAAAGTAAAGAATTAGTGATTTCTGCTCAATTACTAAATCTTGATGGATCAAGTGGTCTTGAAGGGCTTTATGAAGGAAACAAAGAAGCTCTAATTGCTGGGGCTGTGATATCAGATTTCTCAAAAGGGATGCTGTCAGCCGCTCAGAATCGAATTTCTACTCCGTTTGGATCAGTTCAAGACAATTCCGTGAGAAATCAAATTCTTCAAGGAGCCATAAGCTCTGCTGATACAACATCAGATGTTTTATTGGAGGAAAGGAAAAGCTCCGTTCCTAAAATTACTGTTGATGCGGGTACCGATGTCATTATTTATTTTATGGAGGCACTGAAATGAAAACTTTTATACTTCCTTTAGTTTTAATGCTTTCTTCGTGCTCTACTCTTAAAAAATCGATAGTAAGTGGAGCTATGGTTGGGGGGCTCGTTGGTGGCACTGGTGGTGCAGTATTTTCACCCAACGAGGAATCTACCAACAAAAATGCTTATTTAGGTGGCGTCATTGGTGCGGTTGCAGGTGCAGGCATTGCATATTTAATGCACGACAAGAAGCCTAAAAAAGAAAAGCATTCCCTGTTGCTTGATGATCATGAAATTAAACAAGAAAATGTGCCGCTCTTTGACTTTAGTGATGAGCTTAAAAACATCAAGCCTGAGGTTAATTTTAAACCTGTTAAAAAGTATGAGGTTCCATTAGAAAAGCTACCTCCTGAACTTGAAGGAAAGGTAAAAAAACAATTTATTATTGAATATAAATCTGAAGCCAGAACACTTGATCTGGGCAATAGAACCATTCAAATCAGTCCTTTTAAAGCATGGGAGCACGTTTATGAGCAATAAGAAAACCTCACAGCCAATTGATCTTTTCACACCAGTTTATGAGGTTTTCCACGAAATATGTATGATTATTGGGGAAGTTCTTAACTTAATTGCTAAATGGCTATTCAGAAAGCTTTTAAAGAAGAAACCAGATTTATCGAAGATTGAAAGAAACTCATTACGAACATCAAAACAAACTTCTCAAATAGAAGCACTTGGGGTTGACGCAAAAAACAAAAAAGACTTTCTTATGAAGGATATAGATTTTAGACGTCATAGCTTTATAGTGGGAGCTTCAGGATTTGGGAAAACAAACCTAATGAGTATCCTGCAAGAACACACTCTAAGAAATAATAAACCTATTGTTTTCTTTGATCCTAAAGGTGATATGGAAGCCTTAACAACGTTTAAAGAGATATGTGAAAAACATGATAGAGCTTGTTATATCTTTTCGGAACACTACAGTAATTCAATTTCACTAAATCCAGTATTAGAGGGAACTGTTAACCAAGTAGTGGACAGAATAATGAGATCTTTTGATTGGAGCGAACCTTTTTATCGAGATTCCTCTAGAAGAAGCTTAACTCAAGCATTGAAGGTTTTAGATTTAGAAGGACAAGCTTTCACGCTTCAAGCCATCTTTGAAGAGCTTTTAAAGCTGGAATCAAAAGAAAATATAGGATTAATAGCTAAGATAGAGGCGATACTTGAGTCAGATTTTGGAAAGATTCTTAATTCAGAACATGATGGATTGACCCTATCTAAGATAAGGGAAGAGAGAGCCTGCCTTTATATCGGACTTTCAACTCAAGGCTATGGAGAAACAGCTATGGCCATTGGAAAATTATTTTTAGGAGAACTCTTATATAATTCTTATAAAACCTTAAGTGCTAAAGATGACCCTCAAGGAGGACTTAAAAATCCTATAAGTGTTTATTTCGATGAGTTTGGCTCTTTAGTTACACCTGACTTTATAGAATTACAAAATAAATGCAGAGGTGCAGGGATTGAGCTAACACTTGCTGTTCAAACTGCATCAGATATTGATCGAATCAATCCAGATCTAACCAAACAAGTAATAGAGAATGCAGGTAATTTGTTTGTCTTAAAGCAAAGATTAGATAATTCGGCATCGTTATTTGCTGATGCCATTGGAACAATTACTTCTAAGAAAGAGACCTTCATGATGGAAGATGGCCAGCAGCAAACCAAAGGAAGTATAAGAGAGGTTAATGAACTTCTTGTGCATCCTGACATCATCAAGAATTTAAATATTGGTCAATGCATTCTCTTAAGGCAAGGCCCAACAAGAATCAATTTAATTAATATAAGAAATAGAAAGTTAGAAGACATGGCGAAATTGAATCGTCTTACATCTAAAAACTATTAGGGGGTAACTTGAAGGATTTAAATCATTTGAACAGTATTTATGTAAACTATTTAACACCGCTATTAAAATGGCGTGTTATGGATCTAGAAAGCTTAAGAAGTGAATGTGACGCTGATCCGAATTATTCTCACTTTGCTAGAGTCATCAGGAAAATGGAAAAAGCAAATGTACTTGAAGGTTATAAACACAGATTTAATGGCAAAAAATATATCTATTTTAGCCATTTCGGAGAAAGCCAACTCGCAAAAGAAAAAAATCCTACAGCCATTTCTAAGGAATCTCTTATTCATGACATAAAAGTAACTGAGATTGCCAGAAACTTCATAAAACTTGGCTGGATTGATCAGATTACCTTAGAGCATGAACTTCAAAACAAAAGAGATTTTCGAGCTGTTTATAAGGTTATTCCAGATGCCTTATTAGAAACTAGAAGAGAAGGGAAGAAGGTTCAA
>CEQY01201723.1_pt1 | contig 27822 bp, 28 predicted proteins | sample 361391 | NCBI WGS metagenome assembly CEQY01 (sample SAMEA2621075, study PRJEB7988) | marine metagenome | isolation source: saline water (ENVO:00002010), including | reverse complement strand
CATCTTTAAGATAATCAAATAAGTAAATCCTATTGCTATTTGTTATATTCGAATTCATTACATCTATTTTACCAACTTTTTTAATAATTTAATTTAGGATATAATTTACCTAGGAGATGATCATGAATGCTGTTCAAAAAGACTCAGGTAAGAGAGTTGTCGTAGGTCTTACCGGGAGAGTTGCTTCGAGTGTAGCCGCTTTTCTATTGAAAAAACAAGGCTTTGACGTCATAGGTATGTCTATTATAACTAATATAGATGAGAATTTTGCTCGGGAAGAGTTCTATCCAAAATGTCATGTGCAAAACTTGGAAGCGATCAAAGAGTTTTGCCAACGTTTAAAAATTCCTTTTTATGCCACAGATGCAAAATCTCAATATGAATCAGAAGTTATTGATCCGCTACTCTCAAATAAGTTAGCCGGAAACGCTAATGCGTCTTGCTTTAATTGCACTGAAATGCGCATAAAAATTATGTTTGAAAAAATGAAAAAGCTAAAAGCTGACTTTATTGCAACAGGACACTTTGGAAAAATCCATAAAAGTTTAACCACTGATGATTTTTTTGTTCACTCTAATATTGACCATGAGTCTGATCAATCTTATTTATTATCTAATATAGAAAACCAATATCTGAGACATCTTATATTACCGTTAGGTGAGCTGAAACAAGAAGAAGTTATCAAAATAGCTAAAAAGTTTAACCTTATTGTTCCTAATAAGAGTAAAAAATATAATTTTTGTTTTCGAGAAATTAACTCCTACGGTAAGTATATCTCCCAGAAAATTCCTAAATCTTTGATCAATGCTGGGCAAGTCATTAATATTGATAATTCCAATACCCATGGTGACCATGAAGGAATGATCAATCATTATATTACGGAGAGAGATTTTAACTTTAAGGGGGTGAATACCTCTGAAGAAAAAGATATTGAAATTGTGGGGTTTGATTTCAAAAGAAACGTCTTACAAATAGGCTCGAAAAAAAATCTCACCTTTTTAGGAACTCAACTGACTCATATGAAAGTCAATGGAAATTTAGAGCGCTCAAAGCCCATCGCTTGTTTTGTCAAAACTAAATATTCTACTAAAATGAATAAAGCTATCTTGTATTTTAAAAACAATTCATCTGCTTATGTGGAATTTGAGCAAAAATACTATCCCCTTATTAAAGGTGATATTTTTGTTCTCTACGATAAAGAAGGCAGAAATGCGAAAGTTATCGGTTTTGGGACTGTGGATCAAAGAGGCAGATATGAGCCTCTAGATAGAGTGCATGAGTTTAGGCCCTCCCAAGGGGATGAGAAATTTGTCCCAAAAGAATTCAAGTTCTAAGGCTTTCATTTCTCTAATTTTTTATATATATAGTAGGCATGAATAGACAGGAATCAATTGCCATTTTGGCCAAATACGGCATTTCACTCACTGAGAAGCAATGGGATGAGAACTCACAGCAAAAAGTTGTGGTGGGCATGAGCGGAGGTGTTGATTCTTCTGTTACGGCTCTTTTGGTTAAATTATATGGTTTTGAGACTGTAGGGATCTTCATGAAAAACTGGGAAGAGATTGATGCCAATGGTGTGTGCTCCGCTGAGTTAGACTATGAAGATGTGGTCTCTGTTTGCTCGAAACTTGATATTCCTTATTATAATGTCAACTTTAGTGAAGAATATAAAAACAATGTCTTTGATACTTTTGTGTCTGAATACAAAAAAGGTTACACACCCAATCCAGATATTCTTTGTAATAGAGAAATTAAATTTAAAGTTTTTTATCAAAATGCAAAAGAGCTGGGAGCAGATTTTTTGGCCACAGGACATTATTGTCAAAATATCAATAACCACTTAGTCAAGGCGGTTGATCAAAACAAAGATCAAACATACTTTCTCTATACCATTTCACAAGATATTCTGGGAGATGTTCTCTTTCCACTGGGGCAATTAAAAAAGCCTCTCGTAAGAGAAATGGCCAAAGATTTTAATCTCGTCACCCACGACAAAAAAGATTCCACTGGTATTTGCTTTATCGGTGAGAGAAATTTTAAACAATTTTTAAGTCAATATATTGCCTCTTTAAAGGGAGAATTTAGAGAGCTTGAATCCGGAAAAGTACTCGGTCAGCATGATGGGATGTGTTTTTATACAATAGGGCAGAGAAAAGGCATGGGGATCGGTGGACCAGGTGGCCCATGGTTTGTAGCGCAAAAAGATCTTGATAATAATATTGTTTATGTGGTGGAAGGAGAAGATCATCCTGCACTTTACTATGACTATTTACTGGCCAGTGAAGAGAGCTGGATCAATGACAAGCCTGAACTCCCCCTTAGATGTAGCGCTAAAATTCGTTACCGCCAACAAGATCAAGCCTGCCTGGTTGAACAAACAGAGCAGGGACTTAAAGTGAGTTTTGAAAAACCTCAAAGGGCCATTGGCATTAGACAGTCGATTGTGTTCTACCAAGATGATATCTGTTTAGGGGGGGCCATTATTCAGAACTCAGGACCCCATTACTATGAGCAAGGTAAAAAACTTACCAATACTTAGGGTCGTTTAAATCTTTTTGAGTAGACTTTGTTTTAAGTTTTTCCTCAAATCCAATACATTCAGCACCACCGTTAGCTGTCTTTACCACTTGGGAAGGCAGAGAAGCACTTTGAATGCTGTAGATGCGACAACCACGGGGCGTTCTTTGGTCGTAGGTGATATAGAAATGTTTACACTTCATGCAGTTTGGTTTCATTATCACTATTGTATATCAAATGAATTTTATTTCCCAGGCAAGGAAGATTAAGCCGCTTTGGCCTTATCCCCATTAACATTACGATCCGAGCGACGCCTATGATAGATTTCTTTGAACTTTTTATCCAGATCAGGGTACTTAGACACAACTTGTATAAAATCTTTTTTACTTAAAATATAGAGGTCACAATAAGTCTTGGCCTGGACATCCGCATTTCGAATGGTGTCTTCAATAAGGGCAATTTCTCCAAAGAATTGTCCCGCTTTAAGTTCTGCCAGAATTTTTTCACCTGTTCTCACTTGAACCTTACCATGGCCTATGATGAACATTTCATCTCCAATATCCCCTTTTTTAATTATAGTATCGTAAGGAGAGTGAAAGGTTTGTTTAAGTTTACCAGCGATCATTTTAAGACAGGGTGTGGAGCATTCTCTAAAAATATGCAGATCTTTGATGAGTTTTATTTTCATGTAGATATTTAATTCTTGCTGAAGCGCTTGTGGAAGCTCTTGCACCACTTTGGAGTCTTCTTCGGTAATATTTTGAGTTAAGAGATGGTTATAAAATGAAAAAACCTGTCGTTGTAAACTGTGAGGGATATTATAGTATTTCATAAACTCTTGAATACTATTCATTTTTTCTTTTTTCTCTTGAGTGTATTTATCCGCGAGCATCATCATGCGAAAGAAATTACTAATCAATAAACCAAAGATACTCACTCCAAAGAGCATAACACCCATAGTATAGAGACGGCTTAGGTTCGTTTGCGGAGTGATATCACCATAGCCAACGGTGGTGAGGGTGGTTATGGTCCAGTAGAGTGAGATATTATAATATGAGTAATGATCTAAATCGGTTCTAGGATTGATCATCATCCAGCCACAAGCAATCCAATGAATGATGGTGAATACACATGTAATAACTAAAAAAACTTTGAGAGGCTTTGGTATATAATCAAAGATATCAAAAATAAAACGGAGCTTAACCAGTCTTATAAGTCGGAGCGCTCGTAACGAGTGATAGACAGCAAGAGGTAAGCTGAGACCCAACATATGAGTGATGATATCAAATGGTAGGGAGGCCAGTAGATCAATTGGTAGCCAGATACTTTTATGATAAGGAGCTTCTTGTGATCCATCCTCATCAAATTCGTTTTTAGTTTTATGGGGGAGTTTGAGTTTGTTAAATATCCTAAGTGCAATATCGCTTAAGAAAATCACACTAAATAGCCCATCCCACCACATATGATGTTCTTGAATTTCAAGTCCTAAAACAAAAGTTAAAGGAGCTTCAAAAGCGGTGGCAATGATGGCAAGACTTAGAAAACTGAGCCATAGCATGGTAAATCTATTTTCTTTGGCCTGTGGATTATAACTGTAATACATTGAGTTGACTCCCGTATAAATTATCGGTTTTTAAGGGAAATTGTTTAAGACTGTCTCATAAATGACCTAAGTGCTTAAAATATTTGCATATAATAATTTCACATATGGGCCAAGTAGCTGGAAATCAATCCAGTTTTGTGGCCTAATTTTTCTTAAATTGGCATCAATCATGCAACATAAATTAATGAAAATATGCAGTAAGGAGTAAGTTTAAAAATGAGTCAAATTGGAGAAAAGACAAATATCATCAAAGTGAGTTTTCTTGGTGATCGTAGAAAGCAGGAAAATAATCACGATGATGATTGGTTAGAAGAATCATGGGATGAAGATGGGTTGGACTTTGATCCACTAAACGACCTTCTTACAGAGTTTGATGACATAAGCCCAGAAGAGATGATTCAAACCAGTGATTATATTCATCACTTAACCATGGTTGAAGACAAACCTTTAAGTCTAGAGCAATCAACCCTTGAGATGAGTGAGGATATTAATAAAAAAGTCTCACGCATCAATGAGAGTTTTAAACGGCTAAAATATTATCTTGATGAGATGAATCTCGAGGAATAAGCACTCACAATGGCAAAAAAAATAAGTTTATTATTTTTTATCGTAATGGTTTTTGGAAGTATTCTTTATTTTAAAAATGGTGAAAACCAAATGGAAACGGAAAAGTCTCAGTCCAAAAATAAAAATTCTGAAGTTATATCCATTAATAAAACTCGAATTGATAAGCTAAATAAACTCAATGAATTTATAACTGAAGATAAAAATATTGAAGTGCTTGAAAATGTAATTAGTATTTTAGACGATCAATTGAAATGCATAAAAGATAAATCATGCATTCAATCTAAAGAATCCAGGTTTTTTGATGAAAAGCTAGACCCTGCTTACACTGTGATTCGCAAGGCAATGGAAATTATCAACCGTCTTACGCTTTTAGATCCTGAAGTTCATCAAAAGCTACAAGATGAGCAAATGGTAGCCGTGGTTGAGCTAGAACAACCCTCATCACTCTTTTTAACTCTCAATATACTCATGCGAAAAGGAAAGGAGAGCTTTTATAAAACTTGGGAGACAGCTTTTGGTCTCAAGGGAGTCAATGCTCAGACCTATTTAAAATTTTTAAGAACCCAAGCCTTGGTAAATGATAATGATATAAGTAAAGTCGAGCGGCTAACCCAAAATTATTTAAGTAAAGATAATGAGACTATCCCTTTAATTGTAGATGAGCTTTCCCATCATAAAAAACTCGCATCACGTTATGAAAAATTGTTGGGAACAGCTTGTGAACACATGTCTCAAGAAGAAAAAAATTATAAAGTTGAATTAGAAAAGCTAAATCTTTATGGCAAAAAACTTGTGGCCAATTACCGTTGTTAGTAATGCCAAGGAAATTGGGAGAAGTCTTTAGGTCTTTTCTCTACAAATGCGTCTCTGCCTTCTTTGGCTTCATCCGTTCCATAGGCCAGTCGTGTCGCCTCTCCGGCGAAGAGTTGTTGCCCCACTAGGCCATCATCAATCATATTAAAACCGAACTTGAGCATTCGCATGGCCGTAGGAGATTTACTATTCATCTCTTTTGCCCATCTCAAAGCTTCCACCTCGAGTTGGTCATGATCAACCACCTTATTCACCATACCCATTTGAAAGGCTTCTTCTGCGGAATAGTTAAAACCACAAAAAAAGATTTCTCTTGCCCGTTTCTGGCCGCATTGTCTGGCCAAATAGGCACTCCCGTAACCAGAGTCAAAGCTGGCCACATCTGGATCTGTTTGTTTAAAAATAGCGTGTTCACGGCTGGCAAGAGTGAGGTCACAAACTACATGTAAGGAGTGTCCCCCCCCCACGGCCCACCCTGGGACCACCGCCATCACCACTTTGGGCATAAAGCGTATTAATCTTTGAACCTCAAGGATGTGGAGCCTACCTAGTTTCGCAGGGTCTATGCTTTGAGAGCTGTCTGTATATTTATAACCATCTTTGCCACGAATACGTTGGTCTCCACCAGAGCAAAAAGCCCAGCCGGCATCTTTAGGTGAGGGACCATTTCCTGTTAATATGACAACCCCTATATCAGAAGATTGTCTAGCATGATCAAGAGCTTGGTAGAGCTCATCTACCGTCTGAGGGCGAAAAGCATTCCGACATTCAGGACGATTAAAGGCAATTCTTACGGTGCCTTGTTCGCGAGATTTATGATAGGTAATATCGGTAAAATTAAACTCTGAGAATTCTTCCCATAACTCTGGATTAAAGATTTGTGAAACTTGCTTATTCATGCAAAAACATTAGAATTATCTCACTCTTAAGTCAATAAAAAGGACAGCTATGCGCTTTATATCAGAAGAACTAGAATCCTATTCTGTGGCCCATTCAACTAGGCCTTTAAATGTCGCCGATGAGCTAGAACAATACACCCGAGAGCATCTTCCTATGTCTCAAATGCTGATAGGGAAAATGGAAGCCTCGCTACTCAGTTTTCTCATCAAATCTATTCAGGCCAAGAGAGTTCTTGAGATTGGAACCTACACTGGTTACTCTGCGCTTAATATGGCACAGGCACTGCCGGATGAGGGAGAAGTGATCACCCTTGATATTAATCCAGAGACAACAGAAGTTGCTAAAAAATATTGGACGCAAGCAGGTGTGGATAAAAAGATTACGGCCATTATCAAACCTGCCATAGACGTTTTACCTGACTACGCAGCAGAGAGTTTTGATTTTATTTTTATCGATGCGGATAAGAAGAATTATTTAAACTATTTCAAAGAAGCATTGAGGTTAGTGAAGGCGACAGGAATTATTGTGGTGGATAATGTGTTATGGAGCGGAAAGGTACTCAAAGCAGCTGAGGATCAAGACACCCAGGCCATTCAAGAACTCAATGATTATATTGCACAAGCGGGCCATATCACGAAAACATTACTCCCTATCAGAGATGGATTATTTCTCATTAAAAAAAATTAATTTATTATGAATATCACAGCAATACTTGAAGAAATTTACACTGAGATCGAACCTTATCTGACTGAGCGAAGAGTTGCGGATTATATACCTATGTTGGGGAGAGTTGATTCCAATCAATTTGGTATGGCCGTTTGTACCAATGATGGGGATGAATATGTTATTGGAAGTGCTCAGAAGAATTTTTCGATTCAAAGTGTGTCCAAAGTTTTTACGTTTGCTATGGCCTATGAACTTTTGGGGCAGAGCCTATGGAAGCGGGTAGGAAAAGAGCCATCGGGTACCAAGTTTAATTCCCTCATCCTCCTCGAACAAGAAAAAGGTATCCCTCGCAACCCATTTATAAATGCGGGCGCTTTGGTGATCGCGGATATTCTTATGGAGCATTACAAAGATCCTTATAAGGAAGTGCTCAAATATATTCATGAGCTCAGCGGAAATCCAAATATCGTGATTAATGAAGAGATGAAAAAGTCAGAACTTGATTACGCGAATATTAATTATGCTCTCACTTATTTCATGAAGTCATTTTCCAATATCAATTCCCATGTGCCGGAAGTGGTGGATTTTTATTCTGCCCATTGTTCTATTGAGATGTCTTGTGTGGATCTCGCCCGTGCTTTTAGACTCTTTAGCCAAGCAGGGAAAAATCCATGGACAGGGGAGAAGATGCTTACTAAGTCTCAAACCAAGCATATCAATGCCATTATGATGACCTCAGGCTTATATAATAGCGTAGGGGACTTTGCCTATAGAGTTGGGCTTCCCGCTAAAAGTGGGGTGGGAGGGGCCATCGTGGGTGTGCTCCCCGGAGAGATGTCTATCGCCGTTTGGTCTCCTGGCCTAGATGCGAATGGAAATTCATTTGCTGGGATTAAGGCCCTTGAGCTTTTTACCAACAAAACGGAACTCTCCATCTACTAAAAGGAAGAAAATGTTTTGGATTGCGATCGCCTTTATTCTTCCGCTGTTGGGCGTCCCCCTTCATTATTGTCTCTTGCTGGGGATTATACTGGCCGTGGTTATCAGCACCAACACGTTGTCCAGGCAAATTTCGCCTTCCATAGGAGAGCAGGACAAAAAGTATTCAAAGTATTTTCTTAATTTTGGTGTGGCCATCCTGGGAGCAAGCCTACCCCTGACAAAAATTTTATCCCTAGGCCTCAATGCCACTTTGATAACTTTGGGAAGTATCATTTTTATTCTCATGCTCAGTTGGTTTATTCAAAAGTTTTTAAACTTAGATGAATATCTTTGGTTATTGCTTGGGTTTGGAACCGCTATCTGTGGAGGTTCAGCGATAGCTGCCCTTGCTGCCACCTTAAAGGCGAGAGATAATTATATTGCTGTTTCTTTGATTCTCGTTTTTTTACTCAATGGGCTCGCGCTCTTTATTTTTCCAGAATTGGGGCGAGTTTTTGAACTCGATGATATACAATTTGGTTTGTGGGCGGCCCTCAGTATTCATGACACCTCTTCCGTTGTAGGAGCTGCTGCCCTTTGGTCAGATCAGGCCCTGGCCGTGGCCACACCACACAAACTTATCAGAGCTTTATGGATTGTGCCCTTTGTTCTTTTCATCTCTAAAATAAAAGGTGTTCAGGGCAAAACAAAAGTTCCCACCTTTATCATTGCCTTTTTTATTCTATCCCTTGCCGCCAGTCTTTTTGCTATCCCAACGCTATGGGTGGAGCATATTGCTAAGATCGCAAAAATGGCCATGGCCAGCTCCTTGTTTTTAATTGGACTTGGGTTAAAGCTTGATGATTTAAAAAAGCTTGGGGCAAAGCCCGTGGTCTTTGCTATTTTGTTGTGGATAAGTGTTTCAGGTCTGACACTTATTTTGATTAAATCAAAAATGATTCAGTATCAATTTGGTATATAAGTTCACGAAATTTCTAGACAATTTATTATACTTCCTGTTATTTTAGTATTTCTTTGCACGGGTGGTGGAATGGTAGACACGCATGGTTGAGGGCCATGTGGGCGCAAGCCTGTGAGGGTTCAAGTCCCTCTCCGTGCACCATATTTCTTTAAATAATATATTTCATTACCGCTCGCGACTCTGGTCCAAAATGCTTTTCGCATTTTGCAGTCCCTCTCCGTGCACCATATTTCAATTACTTAGGTTCTCAAGAATCATCTAAATTCCCACTATTTCGTAAATATTAAAAGTTGAGGTAAAATATTTAATAGGAGGCATCATAATGCAACAAACGCTCCTGTTAGATTCTAGTTATTATCCCCTTCAAATGATTGATTGGAAAAAGGCTTTGACCTTATTTTTCACCCAAAGAGCTGAGGTGGTTGAGCATCATCAAGATGTGGTTATCCGTTCTCCCAATCAGGAGTATCAGTTACCCAAAGTGATGAGGCTATTTTGTAAGATCAAAAAAATACAATCTGTTAAATTCAATCGCATGAATGTGTTTTATCGGGACAATTTCACCTGCCAATATTGTGCGGGGAAATTTAAGAGTATTGAACTCACCCTGGATCATGTTTACCCCAAAAGCAAAGGGGGGAAATCGAATTGGATTAATATCGTCAGTGCTTGTCATGATTGTAATAATAAAAAAGCGGATAAACTTCCCAGAGATTGTGGCATGCATCCTTTAAAAAAACCAAAAGAACCTCAGTGGATTGCGATGTTTTTACTCAAGCTTTCTCACCACGAAAAACATATCTGGAGTGATTGGTTCGCTTCTAAATCTTTGTAATTTACTCCCACCCATTTATCTGTCACAATTAAAACATCAAGGATGGATTCATGAAGAAAATAATGATTGTTCTAGCAGCAATACTAGCTTTTATCGGGGTGAAATATTTTGGGCTCGATCAATATCTTACATTTGAGTACATCAAATCAAATCAAGAGCAGTTTAAAGATTTTTATCAGCATAATCAGTTTCAAACCATCCTGTATTATTTTATTATTTATGTCGCCACCACAGCACTCTCCATTCCAGGGGCCACAGTACTGACGTTGCTTGCTGGTGCTCTCTTTGGATTTATCAATGGTCTCATCATCGTCTCCTTTGCCTCTACCTTAGGTGCGACTCTTGCTTTTCTTATTTCAAGAACAGTTCTCAGAGACTGGGTCGAAAAAAAATACGGCAATAAATTAAAAACTATTAATGATGGGGTCCAGAGAGAAGGGGCTTTTTACTTATTTACCTTAAGGCTTGTGCCCATTGTACCTTTTTTCGTGATCAACCTTGCTATGGGACTTACCAAAATGAGTGTTTGGAAGTTTTTCTTTGTCTCGCAAATTGGAATGCTCGCGGGAACTGCGGTTTATGTCAATGCCGGCGTTCAGCTTTCTGAACTGGAAGGTCTGGGAGGAATATTCTCCACCGATCTTCTCATCTCTTTTACTTTGCTGGGGATATTTCCTCTGATTGCTAAAAAGATTCTTAACTTTATCAAGGCCCGCAAAGTTTATAAGGGTTGGAGTAAACCACGTAAATATGATTACAATATGATCGTTATTGGTGCAGGTTCAGCAGGTTTAGTTACCTCCTATATCTGTGCCGCTGTTAAGGCCAGTGTTCTTTTGGTTGAAAAAGAGAAGATGGGGGGAGATTGCTTGAACACTGGTTGTGTTCCTTCAAAGGCCCTTATCAAATCTGCTAAAGTCGCAAAACAAGTCCAAGACGCTCATAAGTTTGGAGTGAATATCGAAGGACACGAGATCGATTTTGCTAAGGCCATGGGAAGAGTTCATGATGTCATTGCAAAAATAGAGCCCCATGACTCGGTTGAGCGCTACACTAAGCTAGGGGTTGAGTGTAAGAAAGGAACCGCCAAGTTTATCACTCCTTGGGAAGTTGAAATTAATGGGGAGAGATTTAGCGCCAAAAATATCACCATCGCCACTGGAGCTTCCCCCATGATCCCACCGATCAAAGGAATAGAGCATGTGGATATTCTGCATAGTAATAATCTATGGGAATTAAAAGAGCGACCTCAAAAACTTGTTATTCTGGGGGGAGGCCCTATTGGTCTTGAGATGGCCCAGGCCTTTACTAGACTTGGCTCGGAAGTCACCTTAGTAGAAATGGCTGATAGAATTATAGGAATTGAAGACCCTGATGTGAGTGAACTCGTCACTCAAAGACTCACTGATGAGGGAGTAAAGATTCTGACAAAACATAAAGCAGTTGAATTTAAAACCAACACTCTAATTTGCGAGAATGATAGCAAGAGTGTAGAGCTGGCTTTTGATAAAGTCCTGGTGGCCGTGGGGCGCAGTGCGAATATAAAAGATTTTGGCCTAGATGAGCTCGGTATTCAAATGCGAGATAATGGCACCATTTGGACAAACGAATTCCTGCAAACAAACTTTCCTCATATCTATGCTTGTGGAGATGTGACTGGACCGTTTCAGCTCACTCACGCTGCCGCTCACCAAGCTTGGCATTGCGCTGTGAATGCATTATTTGGATCTTTTAAAAGGTTTAAGGTGGATTATAGCTTTATGCCTTGGTGTACTTATACCGATCCAGAGATGGCCAGTGTAGGGAAAAACGAAACACGTTGCCAAAAAGAAGGCATCGAATACGAAGTGACCAAGTATGGGCTTGATGATTTAGATCGTGCCATTGCAGATTCTTCTGATTATGGATTTGTAAAAGTGATCACTAAAAAGGGAAGCGACAAGATCCTTGGAGTGACTATTGTGGGAGTGAATGCAGGTGAATTACTCACAGAGTTTGTAACTAATATGAAACACGGTAAGGGACTCAATGCTATTCTTGGTACCATCCACAGTTATCCCACCATGGCCGAAGCCAATAAATTTGCTGCAGGAAACTGGAAGCAGAATCACAAGCCAGAAAAGCTACTTGGGTTTGTAAGTAAATTTCATCAATGGAGAAGATCATGAAATACATTCTTTTATTTTTACTCAGTTTTAGTGCCTACGCTTTTGATCATGAGCATAAAGTATGGAATCAATTTCTTATGGCCAAAACAAAGATGAAAGGCAAGCAAGTCCTTGTTGATTATCAATCGATCAAAATGGACCCCAGTTTATTAAAAAAATATTTAGAGCAACTTGAGGGGGTCACAAAGTCCGAGTTCCAAGAATTTAATGAAAAGCAAAAACTCAGCTATTGGATTAATGCTTATAATGCTTACACGGTAAAGCTCATCGTAGATAATTATCCCGTGAAATCGATTAAAGATTTAGGTGGATTTTTAAGCTCTCCTTGGTCTAAAGAATTCATCAAACTCATGGGACAAGAGATGTCCTTGGATGATATTGAACACAAAACCATCCGTAAAAATTTTAAAGAAGCCCGTATTCACTTTGTGGTCAATTGTGCTTCAATGGGTTGCCCCTCTCTTTATCGAGAAGCTATTGTTGCGGATAAAATTGAAGAGCAACTTGAAGCAGCGACAAAGCACTTTCTTACAAACTCGGCCAAAAATCAAATCTCAAAAAAACACGCTAAGTTAAGTAAAATCTTTGATTGGTATGAAGGAGATTTTGAAAAATACCATGGCAGTGTTCGCAAGTTTATTCAAAAATATACTTCAGAAAAAGTTGATAAAGACACTAGGGTTTCTTATCTTGATTATGATTGGAGTCTGAATAAGTTTTAATAAAGGGTTGTTTGAGTGAAAACTTCCAATCCTCTGCTTGGGTCTGTTCAATATAATGTAGCCCAAATTTATAACTGGTGCCTGGAGTATAGCTTCTAAATAATCGATCCCAAAAACTAAAGATATTACCATAGTTTGAATTTAGTAATTTCATGCGAGGGTTATGGTGAGGGTAGTGCATTTGAGGTGTGACAAAAATGACTCTCAAGATGCGCTCAAACTTTTCAGGGATATAGATATTACTATGAGTGAACATGGCAAAGCTATTGAGCAATATTTCATAGAGCAAATAGGCCAGGGCGAAAGGTCCCAAAATAAGAATAAGTATCATTTTAAAACTAGCGGAGAGTACAATCTCCAAAGGATGAAATCTTAAACCTGTCGTGAGACTCATGTCCTTATCTGCATGATGAACTTCATGCATCCGCCAAAGAACAGGTATAGTGTGAAAAAAACGATGCTGCCAATAAATAAAGAAATCAAAAATGAGGATGGTTATTAAGAAAGAAAAAAAGACAGGGAGCTGATTAAGTTCCAGCAGACTTATATTATTTTCATTTATCTTTTGTGCCATTTGATACAGACCAAAGGGAAAAGCAAAACGCAACAAGGCGGTGGCCGAGATAAACATAAGCAAATTGATTTTTAAGCGTTGATTATTTTTTTTATATTCAAAAGCAGGTTTTAATCTCTGATAGAGACCGAGCATGATGATCACAGCTAAAAAAATGAATACACGATAGGTCTCGAGTTCTTGCATGGTTATGTGATATCAGCAACTTATAGGTGTGTAAATACTATCTTTGAGGGCCGCTATTTGAGCAAGCAGTCTTATTTTATGCTATAAAGCGTTAACAAATAATAAACAGGGGTAAGCAAAACATGATCACTATCAGTGAAATCATTCTCTTTATATCGTTTATCAGCTATTTAGTCCTGTCTCTTACGGGACTGGCCTAGAGAGTAGCTATTATTTAATTCACATCCTTTTTCATATTGCTCATTCATTTTATTAAGATCACTTCCACGAAGAAATTGATATTTGAGTTTTTGGTTGAGAAGAGCTTGCTTAAACACACCGTTTTTTTTAAAGCGAATCGCTGAAGTGGTGCTCTTAGGATTAAGACGTTTATAATTTTTGGAATGAGTAAGTAAGCGCATGCATATAATGGTGTCTTCAAAAATAGAAACATCTGGCAGAGGAAGAATTTTTAAAAATAATTCTCGCGGCCCATATAAACAATGATCTAAATAATAAATCCCTCTCAAATCTCCCCGAATAAAGTTGGAATAAAAAGATGTAAATCCTAAAAGGGGATGCTTGAGATCGAAAGTATGAGTAAAGCCTCCCCAGGTAGTTGGGTTCTTTTTTAATAAATGGATGGCTTCGGGGGCTAAAAAACTTCTTGGATGATGGAGCAAAATTGTTTCCCCTGTGGAGTTCTGTATACCTACTTCTAATTTTTTTCCTCTGGCGGTGAAAGAGGTGGGGATAACTTTAACAAAATCATACTGATTCAAAAGATGGGTGGTTGTTGAATCCTTTTCGTTTAAGACACAAATGACTTCAATTCCTGATTCATCTTTTAGCTGGTCTAAACTCTTTTTTAAAAAGAAATTTTCTTCATCTTTAAATAAAGGAAAAATAATAGAGACCATATTTCATATTAACATAAAATATCAAAGAGATGCTTTATCTTGAGGAAAATACTTCTGGTTGTCGAAGAGTTGTAAAAAATTTGGATTCAGCTAAAATATAAGCATATGAAAAAATTAAACTTTATAGATATCTTTAGTGGTTGTGGTGGATTTTCAACGGGACTCGAGATGGCCGGACACAAATGTCTTCTCGGTGTTGATTTTAATAAAGATGCCATCGCAACATTTGATAAAAACCATCCCCATGCTCAAGCTGTGTGTATGGATATTCATAAGCTCACAAAAAAGAAGCTCTCAACCCTTATTGATATTTCAAAAGTCGATATGGTTGTCGGTGGACCCCCTTGCCAGGGTTTTTCAACCGTTGGGATGGGCAATGTTGAGGATGAGCGAAATAGCTTATTTAAGCAATTTGTAAGAGTGACCAAAATTGTTGACCCAAAAATCATTATTTTTGAAAATGTAACAGGAATGCTCGCAAGTAAAAACCAAGATGTTCTTAAAAATATCTATAAGGCCTTTGAAAAACTTGGTTATCATATGAGTGCACAAGTGCTCAGTGCAGATGATTATGGCGTACCTTCTCGCAGAAGACGAGCGATTATCATGGGTGTAAAAGGTGGCAAGGCTCTTTTCCCAAAGCCTACTCATGGTTTGAAAAAGCCGTATGTGAGTGTCAAAGAAGTATTAAAAAATATCAAAAGCTTAAAGCATGAAGTACTTAATCATGATAAGAGCTTGTCCCAAATTAAAAATGAACTGGATCTAGAGCGACTTAAATGTATTCCAGCGGGTTCTGGGATTAGATACGAGCGTGACGAGAAAAAATTCCTCCCTAAGAAGCTTCATTTCGACATCAACTGGGATGAAATAAGCGAAGGACGTTTTAGGCAAACTAAATACCAAAGACTTCCTCTGGATAAGCCAGCGCCGACCATACTGACTTCACGAACTATGTATTATCATCCCAAAGAGCATCGCTACCTCACGCCAAGAGAAGCCTCTGCTCTTCAGAGCTTCCCTCTGGACTTTGAGTTTTGTGGCAGCTACACAGCTCAGTTTAGACAAATTGGGAATGCGGTTCCACCTTTGTTGGCCTTTGCCATAGGTAAAGAGTTAAAGAAAATAAAACTCAATGCTGATGTGGTTAAGTTTCAAAAACAGGATTTATCAAAACTTTCAAAAGATGCTTTTTATTATAAAGATAGAAAATATGCTTAGTATTTATATCCCAGACAATCGAGTTGGGTTCTAATAATATTGCGCTCACGCTTCATATTTCTTCTAGAAGCTTGCCATTTGGGTGGTACATTTGTGCAGGCTTTATCTAATAAGTCTCTAAATTCTCTGCGATACTCATTTCGACGTCCTGACTCCCCGGCGGTATCTAAGCGATAATAGTATTCGTCTTTAACGATATTAAAGAATCTATTGACCAGCGAAACATCAATATTAGCAGCGGCGTAGTCAAGAGGGTTCATATTGTTTTCATCACTCAATTTAATTTCTGCGCCTTTTGAAAGCAGCAGCATCATGACTGAAGTCATTTTGTTTTTCGTGGCAAAGATGAGAGGGGTTGTTCCATTACTGGTGTTATTGATAGAAATTCTTCGATCATTCAATAAAAAATCCAAAAAGTTTGCTCGTGATAATTCATTAGCATGGCGAAGGATATAAACCAGAAAATTTTCTTGATTAAAGAGATCGTAGTATTCAGGGTAGTTAATCAATAGGTATTTTAAATAGCTTACTTTTTGGTTTTTCACCGCTTTTTCTAATTCATCTATAGCTACTTTTTCATGAGATTTGATTAATTGGATAAGCTCAAAAGTGGCCAAAAACTCAGAGTTGATTCCACTCCACATTTCAATAATCATCTCAAGAGAAAGTCCACTGGGGTCATCAATAGTGAAGTCGGCTCCATATTGAATAAGGAGTTTTCTAATTTGATAGCGATTTTCCAGCCAAGTGGCGTGCCCAAGAGCAGTTCGTCCACTTCCATCGGTTAAATTTAAATTGGCCCCTTTTTTAATTAAAAGCTCGGCCACATTAGGGTAGTTATCTTTGGCAGCTATTATGAGGGGGGTGTCCCCATCTTCATTAGGAAGATCTAGGTTTTTAGAAACCTCTATCAGCTTAGCTATAATCGAGTAGTTTTGCAGAGAGATCGCCAAGGTTAAGGGGGTTTGCTTATCTACTAATATAAAGTCGACTGAATCGATATGTTTAAGGGCAGAATTTAAGAGTTGGTCATCACCTGAGACAATAGCGTTTTTTAAGTCCTGCTTAGGAGCTGTATCGTTTGTTGCAGGTGCCTCCACTGTTATTTCGGGAGTCCCATTTGAATTGTCAGAGCTTGGTTTTTTACCGCATGCAACGATAAATACCAGAAGGCCCGTAAGTAGCAGCGCTTTCATAATATCGGAACATGATACTATGAGGCTTGATTTGGAAAAATATGTTTGAAAAACTTACAGAGTTACAGGAGTTTAGAGCATATGTTAAACCCCTGTAATTTTAAAGACTTAGAAAACTGTGTTTTTGTATTTCTTAGAAAGTTTTAAGAGTTTTTGAGCATCTTCTGAGTTGCGAATATCATCAAGAGTTAAGAGGGCCACAAGTCCCGAGCCTTCCCCGTGTTCATCTGGATGGATTAGGGCCACCACTCCATAACTTTTACCATTAATCCTTATGCGGTAATTGATATCGTTTTGAAATTCAGCAGGGAGTTTAAGAGGAAGAAAAAATCCAAAAAGTTTATTGCTCATATAAAAAGTCATATCTTTTGCTTTAGGCACATGAAGAGCAATAGCTGGAAGTGTTCCATCTATCATAAAAGGGAATGGTCTCCCATCTGGAAGAAGTTCAGGGGGAACAGATCTAAATTCATCACTGTCGACATCTTCGATGGCAAAATTGACTTGAATAAGTGTGCCACCAAATCCTCCATTGCTTGAAGCAGGCCCTAGGGTAATATTAGAATTTTTAAGCTTGGGAACGGGAAGGGTGAGCCCTACTGGAATATCAATATTTTCTAATTCTACTGAAATAAGAATTTTACCGTTCTGTATATTGATATCAGGCCCTAAAACACCAGGGATCAGCGGTCCATTATCTTGGCTGGTACAAGCCGAAAAATTAAATACAACTACTAATAGTAATAAATAGCAGGAGAGTCTCATAAAAATCCTTTTTTATAAAAATTGTTTAGTGACTTATCGAACGAATAGCATGTGAGCTTTAAATATTATCACTGGACTAGAACGCTCTAAAGCCTGTCTAGCTGTTGTAAATTATGATACTCATCAATGTTTTATTGCGAGTGTTGAGGCATAATGTTATAAAACCAAGTTACTTACTATGATTTAATCTTTTTTGGAGTGCTCTATGAAAAACATGATTTTACTGGCAACAGTTTTTTTAACTTTTAATCTGTTCGCTTTTGATGCAGGAAAATATTATGAGAAAACTTGTACCGTTTGCCATACGATTGGTGGGGGAGACAAGATTGGTCCAGACCTAGCTGGTTTATCAAAAAGAAGAAAAGTAGAATGGATTGTTAAGTTTGTTAATTATCCTGATGGGATGATCAATGGTGATGAAGAAGAAGCAGGTTACGAGAAAGCCGATCCTATCGCTAAAAAAGTTTATGCTTTATACAAGCCTCAAATGATGGCAGAGCATGAACTTTCGAAAGAACAAATTCAGGCCATACTTAAATATATCGATTCCAAAGGCAAAGAGCCTAAAGGTAAAATTACCACTCTTAAATAATGCAATTTGATCAAACTCAAAAGCCAGTGATTTACTGGCTTTATACAATTATGGCCATGGTGTTTGCTATGGTCTTTATTGGCGGTGTCACCAGATTAACAGACTCTGGTTTGTCCATGGTTGACTGGAAGCCTCTGATGGGGGCCATACCGCCACTCAATGAACAGCAATGGCAAGACGCTTTTGCCAAATATCAAGCTTTTCCAGAATTTCAAAAAGTAAATTTTGATATGAACCTAGCGGGGTTTAAGAAAATATTCTTTTGGGAGTACTTTCATAGGCTCTTTGGCAGGCTGGTGGGCATCGTTTTCTTTTTTCCATTTGTCTATTTTGTTTGGAAAAACAAGATCAAAAAAAATCAGCGTTTTAAAGTTTTTATTGGTTTTATACTTGGGGGCCTGCAAGGTCTCTTGGGATGGTACATGGTCAAAAGTGGATTGGTGAATAAGCCAGATGTTTCACAATTTAGACTGGCCGCCCACTTAATGCTGGCTTTCATTATTATCGGCTATTTGTATTATATCGTTTTAGTCATCAAAAATCCGAAGCGAAAAAACACTCATTACAAAAGTAAATTGATTCCTTTTTTCTCTTTGCTATTAGTTGTTCAGATTATCTTTGGAGCTTTTGTCGCGGGCCTGGACGCTGGGCTTACCCACAACACTTTTCCTTTAATGGGAAGAAGTTTTTTCCCTACAGATGGACTGCTGCTCACTCCCTGGTGGCATAATATTTTTGAGAATATGGCGATGGTCCAATTTGTTCATCGCAGCCTTGGCTGGGTCTTACTTCTGACTGGTTGCGTAATGTTCTGGAAGCACCGTCATGCCCCTTTGGTCATTCGCAAAAACATTAAAATGATATTAGCTATGTTGCTTATACAATTTACTTTAGGGGTGAGTACCTTAATTTTTTATGTCCCTCTCACCCTTGCATCATTGCATCAATTAGGGGCCTTAATTCTTTTTATGCTTTGTGTAAGACTGCTTTTTTTTCAGAATTATGAGCTAGAAAAATGATATATGACTCAGATGTAATTTTAAAAAAAACCTTTAATAAACAATTATTTGCACAATTTTACTTGCCTACTCAACTTTTACAAATGATAATGTTTTTCAAATAAAAGTAATTTTTTGTAAGGATCAACAGGATAGTTTTGAAGCTACTTATTTTGCTTATTTTCTCCTTAAGCTCAACATGCGCTCTTGCCATCGGTGGCAAAGGTCCCTTGGAAATGAACAAGGACGGGCTTAAGAATACTTCACCAATAGTTAATCACGATATTGGCATTGATGAACATCTTGGTGATAAAGTCGATTTAAGTCTTCCTTTTACTAACGAGTTGGGTGAAGAAGTTCCGTTGGGCACTTACTTTACTGATAAGCCTGTGTTTATGATGCTTATTTATTATCGTTGTCCAACTCTTTGTAACACCCACCTTAATCAACTCATGCAAACTCTTAAAGAGCATGAATACACCATCGGCAATCAGTATGAATTCGTTGTGGTTTCTATTGACCCCAATGAAAAAGCCAAGCTTGCCTCAGATAAACTCGATGCCTATTTAGAAATGTATGGAAAACCTGAGACAAGAGATGGTTGGCATTTTCTAACGGGCTCTCAAGAAAGCATTGATAAACTTACCAAGCAAATTGGATTTAAATATGCTTGGGACCCAAGAGAGGAACAGTGGCTTCACGGTGCTGCTTCTTATGTTCTGACTCCTCAAGGTAAAATCTCTTACTACCACTATGGAATCGATGTGGACCCAAAAATATTTAAACTCTCACTTATTGAAGCGAGTGAGAATAAAATAGGAACGATTGTAGACAGGCTTGTTTTGTATTGTCTGCAGTACGATCCGGATAAAAAGACATATGCATTTTATGCTTTTAATGTAATGAAAATTGGCGCAGCTCTTATGGCAATACTGCTTGCCTTATTTTTATTCGCCTTTTGGAAGAAAGAAGTTAAGAAACAAATATAAAGGAAATAGTTTATGTTGAGATTAATTGGTGATTTTCTGCAGGCCATTTTTGGAGTGACACTGCCGGAGCAAGCTGCAGCTGGTGCTTATCTGGTAGATGATCTTTACAACCTGGTATTTCTTATCAGTATCATTGGTTTTTTTGGTTTAATGGGGGTGATGACTTTCTTTATCATTCGTTACCATAGATCCAATAATGATAAGTCTGCTTATATTCCACATAGTGCATTGGCGGAAACAATCTGGACTGTGGTTCCAACTATCATTTTCGTTGGTATTGCTGTTTGGGGTCTTTGGGCGTTCTTTAAAGCAGAAAAAATTCCACAAGATGCTATGAGAATCGGTGTGACAGGAAAGCAGTGGATGTGGACTTTTACTTACCATGAAGATGATCGCAATCGTTCAGGTTCAGAGTTTAAAACTCCTCATATGATGTACCTGCCAGTGGACACTCCCATTGTTTTAGAGATGACGGCAACAGATGTTCTTCACTCATTTTATGTTCCAAGCTTTCGTGTCAAAAGAGATACCGTCCCAGGTATGACGACTAAGGTGACTTTTACTCCTACTAAAGAAGGAGATTTTAAAATCTTTTGTACAGAATTCTGTGGAACAGATCACTCTCGAATGCGGGGAACGGTCAGAGTTGTTTCTAAAGAAAGATTTGCTGCTTGGAAAGCAAGAGAGTTAAAAGAAGCCAATATTACTGATCCAGTTGAGTTAGGTTCTAGGATTTATGCTAATAACTGCGCAACTTGCCACAATGTTGGGAGCGAGCGAAAAATTGGACCTGGGTTCGGTGGATTATTCGGTAAGAAAAGAGAATTTAGCAACGCTGAATCAGTTGTTGCTGATGAAGAATATATTAGAGAATCAATTTTAAATCCAAATGTTAAAAAAGTTAAAGGCTATGAAAATGCCGTAATGAACGCTTTTGGTGGGATACTTTCTGATGAAGATATCCGTCACGTAACTGAATTTATCAAAACACTAAAGTAGGAGATATATAATGTCAGCAACAGATCATGCCCATCACGGCGGCAACTACATTAACTGTGAAAAAGGTTTGTGGTCTTGGTTAACAACGATCGATCACAAACGTATTGCTCTCATGTATTTTATTGCAATTATGGCTTTCTTTTTAATCGGAGGGCTTTTTGCGGTACTACTGAGATTAGAATTATTTACTCCTGAACCACTCTTTATGGATGGGGATACTTATAACCGGGCCATGACTTTTCATGGGGCCATCATGGTCTTTATGGTTATTGTTCCTGGGGTGCCGGCACTGCTTGGTAACTTTGCCCTTCCACTTATGATTGGTGCAAAAGATGTGGCTTTCCCAAAACTGAATCTCGCTTCTTGGTATCTACTTATGATTGGAGCGGCTATTGCTGTTGCCTCTCTTTTCTTCGGAGGGGTTGATACGGGGTGGACTTTCTATACACCATACTCTGGAAAATCAGCTGGTGCAGTCACCATGGTTGTACTGGGTGCTTTTATTATGGGGTTTTCTTCCATTGCGACTGGGATTAACTTTATCGTTACGATTCATACCCTTCGTTGTAAGGGGATGACGATGATGAGACTGCCTCTCTTTGTATGGGCATTATACTCAACAGCGATCATTCAAGTTATTGCGACTCCTGTTTTGGGTATTACACTTCTTCTTCTCGTGTTTGAGAGAACGTTTGGTATTGGTATTTTTGACCCCGCCCTTGGTGGTGATCCGGTTTTATTCCAACACTTTTTCTGGTTTTACTCTCACCCTGCTGTTTATATTATGATTATTCCTCCTATGGGAATTATCTCTGAAGTTATCGCAACTTTCTCTCAAAAAACTATTTTTGGTTATAAAGCGATTGCCTTTTCTTCACTCGCTATTGCTGCTGTATCGTTTCTGGTTTGGGGACACCATATGTTCGTTTCTGGTCAGTCAGGACTTGCAGGTGGTATTTTCTCAATTTTGACCATGTTAGTTGGGGTTCCAACTGCGATCAAACTTTTTAACTGGACAGCGACGATGTATAAAGGTCAAGTCAAGTTAGATACACCCATGCTTTATGCGATTAACTTTTTATCTTTATTTACCATCGGTGGGTTAACAGGACTTTTCTGTGCCGCTTTCTCCATCGATGTTCATATTCACGATACTTATTTTGTTGTGGCCCACTTTCATTATGTCATGCTTGGTGGAGCAATGATGGGATTTTTTGCAGGTCTATTTTACTGGTTCCCGAAGATGTCAGGGAAAATGTATAATGAACCACTAGGAAGAGTTTCAGCGATTATGACATTTGTTGGGACGAACCTAACTTTCTTACCTCAGTTCGTTATGGGGTCAATGGGAATGCCTAGACGTTATCATACATATGATGGGATTTTTACTCCTTACCATGTCACAAGTACTATTGGTTCATGGATCGTGGCCAGTGGATTTCTTTTGGCCGTTTTCTTGTTAGCAAAAGCCTTTTTTAATGGAAAGAAATGTACTGAGAAAAATCCTTGGGGAGCAACCACACTCGAGTGGACGGTAGATTCTCCTCCAATTCACGAAAACTTTACTACAGCGCCAGAAGTTCATGGGAGGCCTTATGAGTACCGCTAAGATTAATAGAAAAGAAACTCATTCTCACCATTTTGATTCAATGGAGCATGAGTACGAAGCCGGCAAACAAGGTGTATGGCTATTCATGGCCACTGAGATTATGATGTTTGGTGGTTTATTTGTTGGTTATTTCATTTATAGGTTTATGTTTCCTGAGCATTATATGATGGGGGGAGACTCCTTGAATTGGCAGCTGGGAGCACTGAATACAGTTGTCTTACTCGTTTCTTCTTTCACCATGGCCCAAGCCGTGACGGAAACAATGAAAGGAAATAATAAAAAAGCTTTTAACTTGGTCGTCATCACTACAATTTGTGCTGCCATCTTTATGGTCGTCAAATACTTTGAGTACACTGCCAAGATAAGCCATGGAATGTTTCCAGCTGAAGGTTTCTGGAATATGAAAGAAGCTTTTGCCTATGCTGTCGATCATTTAAGATCAGATGCTGGATTTGATCCAAGTACACTCGATCCTAAAAATTTACGTCTTTTTTATGTTCTCTATTTTGCTATGACAGGCCTGCACGGGATCCATATTGTGATTGGTATTGGGTTGATGTTTTGGCTTATGAAGCGATTAAAAAATGATGAATTTAATACGAAGTACTATACAGCTGTGGAAGGAGTTGGACTCTATTGGCATATTGTCGATGTGATTTGGATCTTCTTATTCCCACTTATGTATTTAATTTAAAACGGAGAGTTATTTATGGCACATGTCGTCCCATTAAAAACAAATATAAAAACCCTTTTGACCTTACTCGTATTAACGATCGTAACAGTTTATACGGCTAAGTTTATTCACCTAGGTGGAGCCGGTAACTTGATTTTGGCCATGTTTATAGCAAGCTGTAAGGCCGTCATCGTTTTTGGTTGGTTTATGCACTTAAAATACGATGGTCTTATGAATCGAGTGATTGCTCTTTGTGGTCTTGGTTTCTTATTCCTCATGATTGGGTTCTCATATATAGACCTTTTCTTTAGACACTAATTATGGTGGGCGAGCTTAAAAATTATTTTAAGCTTGGGATTGTGTACTTTGTATTATTAAGTGCTATCGCAGGTTATGGAATAGGTCATACTGTCGAGGACAGTTTTTCCTTGGTGCATTTTCTAAGCTTTCTGGTCGGGACATTTCTTATCTCTGCTGGAAGTCTTTCTCTCAATCAATTTCAAGAGATTAAAAACGATAAACTCATGGAGAGAACTCAAGACCGACCTTTGGTCAAAGAAAGTATCTCCAAAAAAACGGCCCTCAGTATTAGCCTTGGTTTTATACTGGTGGGGGAACTTATTCTCTATGCCGTGAGCCCTCTGTCTGCCATCGTAGGCTTTGTGATCATTATTTTATATAATGGAATCTATACTCTTTATTGGAAAAAGAAATGGAGTTTTGCTGCGGTACCAGGGGCGATCCCCGGAGCTCTTCCAGGGGTGCTAGGTTTTTCTGCTGTTAATGAACACATCTTTAGCCCCCCCAGTATTTATCTTTTTCTGGTGATGTTTTTATGGCAAATGCCACACTTTTGGACTCTCGCTATTAGATACAAGGATGACTATGCCAAGGGAAATTTTCCCGTACTACCAGCTATTGTAGGGAGTGGGCGGACGAAATATCATATCTCATTTTATGTTTGGGCCTATGCTCTTTTGGGACTTATGAGTCCTTTTTTTGTTGATTATCATTATGCATACTTTCTCATGGTTTTGCCTTTTGCAGCTCTCGTGGTTTACTTTTTTCTGAAGTATTTCAAAGCAAGCGAAGGGCGCGCATGGCTTCCCTTTTTCTTAGTCACAAACTTTAGTATGTTAGCGTTTATGTTCGCACCACTCATCGATAAGTGGACACCTATTTTATTTGAAATTTAATTGGAGATTTTATGCAAGAAGTATTCTTGAAAGATTATAAAAAACCGGATTTTCTCATTCCTGAAGTCGAACTTACTTTTGAAATTGATGAAAAACTAACCCATGTGTATTCAAAGCTTAAAGTTATTCCTCAATCTCAAAATGAAAACTTAGAATTAAAAGGTGAGGGACTGGACTTGGTTTCCATTCAATTGAATGGGGGAGATTGCGAATTCACAAAAACAAAAGATGGGCTTTCTGTTTCTGTCCCTACCACTGAGTTTATTTTAGAAATTCAAAATACGATTAAGCCAGCAGAAAATTTTAGCTGTGAAGGGGTGTATAAATCTGGAAATATTCTATGCACTCAAAACGAACCTGAGGGGTTTAGAAGAATAACTTATTTCTTAGATCGTCCTGATATTATGAGCTCTTTTAAAACAACGCTCAAAGGATCTAAAACTCAATATCCATATCTTTTATCGAATGGAAACCTAGTGGATAAACGTGAAGAGGGTGAAAATCATATCTGGGTTTGGGAAGATCCCTTTCCTAAACCATGTTATTTATTTGCTTTAGTTGCAGGTGATCTCGCAGTTATTAAAGATACTTTTACTACTCAATCTGGACGAGAAGTTCTTTTAGAGCTTTATGTTGATCATGGGAACGAGGACAAGACAACCCAAGCCATGGAGTCGTTAAAAAACTCTATGAAATGGGATGAGCAAAGATTTAGACTTGAATATGATCTTGACCGTTACATGATAGTGGCGGTTGACTCATTTAATATGGGGGCGATGGAGAATAAAGGGCTTAATATTTTTAATTCTCATTATGTATTGGCAAAGCCTGAGACAGCGACGGATACAGATTTTAAAAATATCGAAGCCGTGATTGGTCATGAGTATTTCCATAACTGGACCGGGAACCGAGTCACTTGTAGAGACTGGTTTCAACTGACCCTCAAAGAGGGGCTCACTGTTTTTAGAGATCAAGAATTCTCTTCTGATCTAGGCAGTCGAACTGTGAAACGAATTCAAGATGTAGACACTCTCAAAAATCATCAATTTCCTGAAGATGCTAGTTCCTTAAGCCATCCAATTAAACCTAAAAGCTATGTTGAGATGAATAATTTCTATACCGCCACTGTTTATGAAAAAGGGGCAGAAGTTATTCGTATGATTCACACTCTTATCGGAGAAGAGCATTTTCAACAGGGGATGGACCTCTATTTTCAACGTCATGATGGCCAGGCTGTGACCACAGAAGATTTTGTCCAGGCGATGAGTGATGCTAGTGGACAGGATCTTGAACATTTTAAAGCTTGGTATGATCAAAGTGGGACACCCGAAATAAATATTACCACTCAATTTGATGCTGCTAAAAATGAGTTTACTCTTCATTTTGAACAAGTCGTCACAACTCATAACGCTCAATATGATTGTTTATATATGCCTTTTCATTTGAGTTTACTTGATGAAAAAGGCAAGGAACTGCTGAGTTTTGAGCAACAAAAGTTTATCCTCAATCAAAAGCATCAAAAATTAGTGCTTAAAGACGTCTCTTCTCAACCAGTTCCTGTTTTTAACTGCCATTTCTCTGCACCTGTCATTGTGAACTATGATTATAGTACTCCCGAAAAACTCCATATCGTAAAATATGCTGAGGATTACTACAGCGTCTATAATATGATGCAAATTCTTTATTTAGATCAGATTAAATCGTTAATGAAGCAGTTTACCGTTAATGGTGAAGTTAATATCTTGCCAGACTTGATCACTGCTTTTCAGTCAGTCATGGAAAATAAGAACATCGATAATGAGCTGAAAGCCCTTATTTTATCTTTACCAAGTGAGAGAATTATTTTCGAAAATATAGAGCTCTACGATGCCCCTGTCGTGGATAAGGCACTAGAGTTCCTTGCAAAAAATATTGGAAGTCATTTTGGAACTTATATGGATAAGTGGATTCAACAGACAGAATTTTCTAGTGAGTACAGTTTGAATCAAGCAGATATTGGTAAACGCGCTCTCAAAAATACTTATTTTACTTTTCTTGCAGCAAATAAAGAATCCCAGAATCTGCAAAAGATTTATGATAGTTTTAAAAATGCAACAAATATGACTGAAGAGCTAAGTGCTTTTAAAGTTCTCGTTAAAACAGAGAATGAATATTGCAAAACAGTTAAAGATGAATTTTATTCAAAGTGGAAATCAGATAACCTCGTCTTTCAAAAATGGGTTCAGGCCCAGGCTCAGGCAGATTATTGTGATATCGATTTGCTCAAACATATAGAGAGTCTTCCTGAGTTTGATACAAAGGTTCCTAACCATATCCGTGCACTTTATGCAGGTTTTATTACGAACTTATCACGTATGTGTGATGGGGATAAAGAAACCTATGCTTTTCTTGCTAATAAAATTCTGGAGATTGATAAATTTAACTCACAGATCGCTGCGGGACTGGCAAAGAAACTCAATATCGTAAAAAAGATGCCGAGCTTAGGGAAAGATTATCTTATTCAAGAAATGCAAAATATGACACGAGAAAAAAGTCTTTCTAATGATTTGAGAGAAATTTTAGATAAAAACTTAAAATCTATCGTTTAGATTTAGCTTTTACGAGTACTTTTGCAGGTTGTTTCTTTTTGGCGATCACTGCTGCAGTTGTACCAAGAATAAGTAGGGTGGTTAGAGTTATAATAAGCATCATAAAATCTCCTTGATTTCTTTATCGGAGCTTCTAGAACTATTATAAAGCATTGTTGTAGATTATGTGATGAAAAATTATCACACTTTTTGACATCCCATTATATCAAAGACTTAGCTCAGATTTGGATGGCAAAAAATTACAATTTATCTAGCTTTTGTGCCATATTAATGGGGAAGTGCTTTTTGGGCCAAGTACTTGTCTAACTCATCAAGGGAAGAAAAATAAGTAAAGTTTGGTCTAAACTGCAACCTGCCAGAATCAAATATTCCGTCCCCACCAGCGATAATATTAACATCTGATGGTGTGAAGCTTAGCACTTCTTCAAAGTATTGAGTGAGCTGTGCCCTATTTCCATCATAGGTGTGCATGGTAGTCCCGACTAACACTTCTTTTGATCCAATGGCATCAATAGCTTGAGCAAGAGCTTTTGCAGGCATATTTGGACCTAAGTAGAAAAAAGATTTCTTATGATAAGAACATAACAATGCAGCGAGGATAATTCCAAATTCATGATACTCAGCTTCCGGAGTGGTCAGC
>CEQY01024086.1_pt1 | contig 28063 bp, 30 predicted proteins | sample 361391 | NCBI WGS metagenome assembly CEQY01 (sample SAMEA2621075, study PRJEB7988) | marine metagenome | isolation source: saline water (ENVO:00002010), including | reverse complement strand
AAAATGTGGGTTAGACGAATTGATCTTCAAATAATCGAACCTCTAACCAATGGTTTTAGATATTCTGAAGGTTATGAGTTGTTCAAAGATAGACTACATTTGATACCTCAAGCTTCAGATGATCTAAAGGCAATAGCTCAAGAAAGACTCACCTGGCTAGATTCGCAATTAGAAGGTAAAGATTATATATGTGGTGATCGATTCACTCTTGCAGATATTATGCTCTATTGCTTCTTAAATTTCGGAAATACAGTTGGGCAACTATTGAATGAGGAAAATAAAAACATTGCTGCGCTATATAAGAAAATAGATTCTTTGGAGAGTGCTTCGGCTTAATGGACAAAGAGGAGAGAATTCGTGCATGGTTGTGCTCATTGGTTGTTGTAATTGTTCTTGTATTATGGATCTTGTCCGCATTTATTTAAATGAGTTGGTGCGTATATATAGTTAAATGCTCTGATGATAGTCTTTACACTGGGGTGAGTAATAATTTGATTTCAAGAATAAAAAAACATAACACAGGCCAAGGTGCAAAATATACTAAGACAAGAAGACCTGTTGAACTTGTATATGAAGAGAAGCTTGAAAATAAAAGTATTTCATTGAAAAGAGAAATGGAGATAAAAAAACTTTCTAGAGATGAAAAATTAAAACTAATTAATGGTCTTAATTTCTCCTCCACCTAAGCATTTATCTTTGTTATAGATTACTACTGATTGCCCTGGAGTCACAGATCTTTGAGGCTCCTTAAATACTATTTTCAATTTATCGTTTTCTATAAAAATCTTACATACTTGATCTCTTTGTCTGTATCTGACTTTGGCTGTTCCATCAAAACTATCGGGTAATTTATTATCGAGGAGAAATAGATTTTTAGTTGAAAGTTCATTCGAAAATAGAAGTGGATGATCATTCCCTTGAACACACATCAGTTCATTATTAGTTAAATCTTTTTTAGCCACATACCAGGGCAAGTCAGCTGCGCCCTTAACACCCCCAATTCCTAGACCTTGTCTTTGCCCAAGGGTATAAAAAACTAAACCAGGATGAGTTCCAATAACATCTCCTTCCTCATCAACTATATTTCCAGGTTCTCCTTTTAGGTAGCTCCCAATAAATTCTGGGAATGGTCTCTCGCCTATAAAACAGATACCAGTACTATCTTTTTTTTCACTTGTTATCAGATTATTACTTCTAGCAATTTCCCTTACTTTTTCTTTTTTAACTTTGCCTAGCGGGAATAAAGATTGAGATAAAACTTCTTTATCAATTGCATGTAAAAAATAAGACTGATCTTTTGTTACATCAAGCCCTTTGTACAAGTTCTTATGATCTGTATTTACATAATGACCAGTCGCGATAAAGTCAAAATTATTAGCTAAGGCATATTTATAAAATTCTTTAAATTTTATTTCCTTATTACAAAGTATGTCTGGATTTGGAGTGCGACCTGATTCCAATTCCTCTAAAAAATATTCAAAAACATTTTCTTTATATTCTTTTGAAAAGCTTACCTGCTCAAGTGGAATGTTTAACTGCTCTGATACAAACACTGCATCCATAAAATCTTCTTTTGCGCTGCAATAAGTCGAGCCATCGTCATCATCCCAATTCTTCATAAATAGAGCATGTACATCATATCCTTGATCTTTCAGTAATAATGCTGAAACGGACGAATCAACACCCCCTGATAAGCCAACTAAAACCTTTCCTTTACTCATTTGAGCTGATTAACCTTCTTTCTTAAATAATATATAATGCACCACCGATTTAATTATACTAAGCAATCATGAAATTTGAGCATATAAAAGAGCCATCAACAGGATCTAAAATCACTACTGATTCAGAAGGAAGACTGATAGTCCCTGATAATCCTATTATTCCTTTCATTGAGGGCGATGGTATTGGATCAGATATAACTCCAGCAATGATTAGAGTTGTAGATGCTGCTGTGGAAAAATCATATTCAGGGCAAAGAAAAATAGAATGGATGGAAATCTACTGCGGAGAAAAATCAACTGTAGTATATGGTGAAGACAACTGGCTTCCACCTGAAACATTAAAGGCTTTAGAAATCTACTCAGTTGGAATCAAGGGGCCTTTGACTACGCCAGTAGGAGGTGGGATAAGGTCATTGAACGTAGCTTTAAGACAAGAGCTAGATTTATATGTATGTCAAAGACCTGTGAGGTATTTTGATGGTGTACCTAGTCCTGTTACATCGCCCGAAAAGACTGATATGGTTATTTTTAGAGAAAACTCAGAAGACATTTACGCAGGTGTTGAATGGGAAGCTGGATCAGAAGGCGCAGAAAAGGTTATAAAATTCCTTACAGAAGAAATGGGAGTTAACAAAATACGCTTCATCGAAGAGTGTGGAATCGGTATCAAGCCTATATCGAAGCAGGGCACTGAGAGATTGGTTGATAAGGCTATTCAATACGCTATTACTAATGACAAAGACTCCGTAACATTTGTTCACAAAGGTAATATCATGAAATTTACAGAAGGTTCGTTTAAAGATTGGGGATATCAATTTGCTGCTTCAAAGTATGGAGCCGTAGAGCTGGACGGAGGGCCTTGGCATGTTCTAGAGAATCCAGATACTGGTAGAGAAATAATAATAAAGGATGTTATCGCAGACGCTTTTCTTCAGCAAATACTTACTAGACCAGACGAATACAGCGTGATAGCTACAATGAACTTAAATGGAGATTATATATCAGATGCTCTTGCTGCTGAAGTTGGAGGAATAGGAATAGCTCCTGGTGCAAATTTGGGAGACAAAATCGCTCTATTCGAGGCCACGCATGGCACAGCTCCAAAATATGCAGGACAAGATAAGGTAAACCCTGGTTCATTAATTCTTTCGGCTGAGATGATGTTAAGGCATATGGGGTGGATGGAAGCTGCTGATATGATCATTGAAGGTCTTGAAAAGACTATTAGTCATAAGACAGTTACTTATGATTTTGAAAGACTAATGAAGGGTGCAAGTTTATTAAAATGTTCTGAATTTGGAGAGGCAATTATTTCAAATATGGATTAATGCTCTTAAAAATTAAAAATAATAAAGATCAGCAAGATAACGATAGAGAAAGTTCTTCAGTTGCAACTTTAGAGAAGCCTAAAGTAAAAAAACCTCCACTTTATAGAGTCATCCTTTTAAACGATGACTATACACCCATGGAATTTGTTGTGTACGTCCTTCAAATATTTTTTGGATATGATGGTGATAAAGCTCAACAAATAATGCTAGCGGTACATACACACGGAAAGGGAGTTTGTGGTATCTTTACCAGAGAGATAGCAGAAACTAAGAGCTCTCAAATTAATAATTTTGCTAAAGAGAATGGTCACCCACTCTTAAGTGATATCGAGGAAGTTGACGAAGATGATTAATCAAGAACTAGAACAGAATTTAAACACTGCTTTTAAGAAAGCTCAGGAAGAGAAACACGAATTCGTAACTGTAGAACATCTCTTATTATCCTTGCTGGAAAATTCTGATGCAATTGATTTGCTAAATTCAAATCAAATCAATTTATCTGATTTAAAAAAAGATTTGCAAGAATTTATAAGCTCTACGACACCGAAGATGACAAAAGATGGTGGCTTGGACATTCAGCCCACGCTGGGTTTTCAAAGAGTGATTCAGAGGGCCGTTTTCCATGTCCAGTCTTCTGGAAAAAATGAAGTTAAAGGCAGTAACGTGCTAGTTGCCATATTTAGCGAAAAAGAATCTCAGAGTGTATTTTTACTTGAGCAGGCAGGTTTAACAAGACTGGATGCAGTTTCTTACCTAAGTCATGGAAGAAGTGAAACAGAAAATACAGAAGTAACAAATGGCGAAGCATCCAACGAACCTGACTCTAATAACGCACTCGAACAATTTACCACTAATCTAAATAAAGAAGCTCTAGAAGGGAGAGTAGACCCGTTAATTGGAAGGACTTCAGAAATTCAAAGAGTTGTACAAATACTGGCAAGAAGAAGCAAAAACAACCCATTATTAGTTGGAGAATCTGGAGTGGGAAAAACTGCAATTGCCGAAGGTTTAGCGAAATTAATAACTGAGAATAATGTACCAGATTTAATCAAAGATAGTGTGATTTACTCTTTAGATATGGGCGCACTCTTGGCTGGAACAAAATATAGAGGTGATTTTGAAGAAAGACTTAAAGCTGTCCTAAAGGAACTTGAAGATGACCAATCTGCCATCCTTTTTATCGATGAAATTCATACAATTATTGGTGCAGGTGCTACCTCTGGAGGTGTTATGGATGCTTCAAATCTTCTTAAACCTGCGTTAGCTAAAAGTGGACTTCAGTTTGTTGGTTCGACTACTTACAAAGAATTTAGAGGAATTTTTGAAAAAGATAGGGCACTTTCAAGGAGATTTCAAAAAGTTGAGGTCAGCGAACCTTCGGTTGATGAAACCTTTAATATTCTGAAAGGTCTTAAAGAAAGATTTGAAGAGCATCATGAAATTAAATATACGGAAGCTTCGCTTAAAGCTGCCGCAACACTCTCTTCAAAACACATAAATGATAGATTTTTACCTGATAAAGCTATCGATGTTGTAGATGAAGCAGGGGCAAGACAGAAATTAGTTCCTCCTTCTAAAAGAAAAAAGACAATTGGTGAATTAGATATTGAAAAAATTGTAGCTTCTATTGCAAGGATTCCTGAAAAAACTGTATCTTCTTCAGATAAGAAATCACTAGAGAAGTTAGAGGAGAATCTAAAAAGAGTTATATTTGGTCAAGATGAAGCGGTTGAATCTCTTTCTTCATCGATAAAACTTGCAAGGGCCGGATTAAGAGTTGATGAAAAACCTGTAGGTTCATTCTTATTCTCTGGACCTACAGGAGTTGGTAAAACTGAAGTCAGTAAACAATTGGCAAAAATCATGGGAATTGAATTTGTAAGGTTTGACATGTCCGAATATATGGAGAGACACACAGTTTCTAGATTAATTGGTGCACCTCCTGGGTATGTTGGTTATGACCAAGGTGGTTTATTGACTGAGTCAGTTAATAAACATCCTCACTCAGTAATTCTGTTGGACGAAATAGAAAAAGCACATCCAGAAGTATTCAATATTCTGCTCCAGGTTATGGATCATGGAACTTTGACTGATAATAATGGTAGAAAAGCGGATTTTAGAAATACTATCGTTATCATGACAACTAACACAGGGGCTCAAGATATGAGTAGGGCAAGTATGGGTTTTCAGTCCCAAGATCACTCAAGCGATGCAACCGAAATGATTAAAAAGACTTTTTCTCCTGAATTTAGGAATAGATTGGATGGCATAATCCAATTTAATCCATTACCTACTGAAGTCATAAGAACAGTTGTAGATAAATTTCTTGTAGAACTTCAAGTGCAGCTTGATGTTCAAAAAGTGCAGTTAGAGGTATCTGATGAAGTGAGAGAATGGTTGTTAGAAAATGGTTACGATAAGAACATGGGAGCCAGGCCAATGCAAAGACTCATACAAGATACAATTAAGACTGTTTTAGCAGAAGAAATATTATTTGGAAAATTATCAAAGTCTGGAGGTCTGGCTTCTGTGATTCTTGAAGATGGGGAAATTAAAGTTAATTTGACTGAAAGTACAAAGAAAAAAGAAAAAGTTTAATTATGAAATATCTTTTGATATTTCTTATTATTTTTTCAGCCAAATTTTTTAGCGAAGTAATAATTAATAAAGCAGACGCACCAGATACCATACTTTTTTGGAATACACCTCAAAAACTAGAAGGTTTCAGAAATATAAAAGAAATTCTCCCTACAAAGTTAATTTCGAAAAGCAAACAAGCTTATCCTCTAACTTATAATTTAATTGATCTTACTGATCTCAAATATAATTTTGAAGGAAAGGTATTCTCACTTGATGATTACATAGAGAAATTTAAAGTCGTTGGTTTAATTGTTGTAAGAGATGGGATTATCCTTTACGAAGATTATAATTTTGGAAATAATGAACTTTCTAAATGGGTTTCCTTTTCAGTTACTAAGTCCATTACCTCTATGCTTTTAGGGGCAGCAATCAAAGATGGTTTTGTAAACTCTGTTGAAGATAAGGTGTCGACCTATTTACCTCAATTAACAAATAGTAAGTACAAAGAAGTGACAATAAAAGAGATACTTCATATGTCCTCGGGTATAGATTGGAATGAAGATTACACTGACCCAAAATCAGATGTAAACATTGCTGGAGCAATGAACTCACATTCTCTCTACAAATATCTTAGTACTTTAAGTAGAGACGCTTCTCCCGGCTCAAAATTTAACTACAATACTGGAGAAACAAATCTTCTTGGTGGAATAGTTAGAGCCGCAACGGGAAATGATTTATCGAGTTATTTGGAACAAAAAATATGGAAACCATTTGGTATGGAGCATGATGCTTATTGGGCAACAGATATTGATTATGATCAAGAACTTGGAGGTTGTTGCATCAATGCATCTCTTAGAGATTATGCTCGTATAGGCATTTTTGCCATGGATAATGGTCTTTTGAGAAATGGAGATATGATCTTACCCAAATACTGGATAAGTGAATCCACAACTCCATCACCCAATAACGACTATTATGGCTATCAGTGGTGGCTAGATGGAGAAGAGTATAGATCGTTTTACGCGGATGGCATCTTTGGCCAATTCATTTGGATAGATCCAGTTACAAGAACAGTCGTCGCTATGCAAAGTGCAAGGGATCAAGCGACAGTAGATTTTTATGTTGGAGGACATAGATTATATTTCATGCTGTCCTTGTTAAATAAAATCAACAGATAATTTATCTTTCTCTAAAGATTATTCTTCCTTTCGAGAGATCATATGGTGTTATCTCTACCTTCACTTTATCTCCAGTTAATATCCTTATGTAATGTTTTCGCATTTTTCCAGAAATGTGGGCAGTGACAACATGATCATTGTCAAGTTTTACTCTGAAAGTTGTATTGGGGAGAGTCTCTATAACTTCTCCATCCATTTCTATTAAATCTTGTTTAGCCATATATAATGTATTCTCTTACAGATAATATAATTACTAAAGTAAAAGATGAAAGAAAAAGAGTTTAAATTTAAAACGTTACTACTTTTTTTGGCATTAATCACAATATTTATAGCTATAGCAGCTTATGTATTGGATGCGTATATTTTAGTTTACTGATTGAATAACATTTTTTTCAATTAAGTCTCTAATCTGATCTTCATTATAATTACCCCATTTTTTTAATACTTCTTTGGTATGAGCACCTAAATGCGGAGGTGGAGTGTAATAACTGTCACTTGTAAATGACATTTTTACTGGATTACCAGGCATTCTTACGGTACCACCATCGGGATGTTCAACATCTACTATCATGTTTCTATGAATTACTTGTTCGTCAGCTAATGCTTCACTGAATTTGTTTATAGGAGCACAAGGAACTTTAGCTTCATTTAATTTTTTTATCCAATATTCAGACGGTTTAGTTGCTAAAATCTTGTTTAATTCTGATTCTATAAATTCCTGATTCTTTAATCTATCAACCGATTTATTAAATTTGGAATCTCTCAAAGTGTCAACATTAATTACATCAAGAAGTGCTTCCCAAAAGGCATCGGTGATAACCGCTATTACAACGAAACCATTTTGAGTAGTAAAGCTATTGTAGGGGACATGCACAAAATGAGCATTACCTATTGGTTCAGGATCAATATCCGATAACGTCTGCATAGTTGCCATATAAGTTAAAAGCGAAATCTGAACATCTAATAACGATATATCTATATGTTGACCTTTATTTGTTTGCTCGCGCGAGAGGAGGGCAGATAAAATGCCTATAACGCTATATAATCCAGATCCTAAATCACCAATAGGTATACCCGCCCTAGTGGGTGTATTTACATCCGGTCCAGTTATTGACATACCTCCGCTATAAGCTTGTACAATTTGGTCATAAGCTGGTCTCGAAGAGTGGGGACCTGTTTCCCCAAATCCAGTTATAGAACAAGTAATGATTTTCGGATTAATGCTTTTTAAAGATTCAAAATCGACTTTAAGTTTTTTTACAACTCCTGCACTAAAATTGTTCAAAACAACATCTGCAGATTTGACCAATTCATAGAAAACATTAAGGCCTTCTACGGATTTCAGATCTAAAGAAACGCTTTTCTTATTTCTGTTTAAAGTAAGAAAGTAGGCTCCAAAATCCTTATAAGAGTAGTTAGGATCCGTCTTAAGAAGGCCTCGTGTCATTTCACCAGTTAATAAGGGTTCAATTTTTACAACTTCTGCTCCTAAGTCAGCTATGACCATTCCAGCATAAGGGCCTGCTAACATATGAGTAAGATCGATGACTTTGATTCCATTCAATGGTTTCATACGTCAATTGTACTACATACTAAACTTAGGCTGTTTTCAAAAAACTCAAGAAATCGAAGTCCTTAGTATTCATTACTTTAGCTATCCTTTCTGTTATATTAAATTTTCAAAATAGGAGTTATAAATGAGTATAGAAACTGAAGTGAATCACGAAAAATTGATGGAATTATTTGGTAATGTTTTTAATGATGTTGCTGGGTCAATGGCCATAATGATGTCTTATTTGGGAGATCAAACTGGAGTTTATCAGGCAATGGATAAACTTGGATCAGCTTCAGTCGGTGAAATAGCTAAAGAGGCAAATGTTAATGAACGCTATCTATTAGAATGGCTCTCATCAAATGCTGGAAGAGGGTACGTAACTTATAATGACGAAATTGACGAATTTAGCTTAACACCAGAACAAGCAGCGGTTTTTGCTCGTGAAAATGAACCGACATGTATTCAAGGTTTAATACAAGGTGTGGTAGGCCAATTTGTTAAAGAGGATACAGCTGTTGAAGTATTTAAGACAGGTCGCGGAAGACCTTGGGGAGAACATCATGAATGTTGTTTTTGCGGAACAGAAAGATTTTTCCGTCCAGCATATGCAGGTCACCTATTAGATGAATGGATTCCTGCAATGGATGGAGTTGAAGATAAATTAAAAAAAGGAGCAAAAGTTGCTGATATTGGATGTGGGTTGGGAACCTCTTCAATGCTGATGGCAGAACAATATCCAAATTCAATAATTCATGCTTTTGACTTTCATGAACCATCTATAGATGAAGCAAGAAAAAGGGCAAATGAAAAGGGTCTTACAAACTTAGAGTTTTTTGTTTCTGATGCAGCTTCGATCCCTCAGGAATCTTACGATTTGGCTTGTATATTTGATGCATGGCATGATATGGGGGATCCTGTAGGAATTGCAAAATCTATTAAAGAGACTTTGGCTTATGATGGAACATTCATGGTTGTTGAACCAATGGCGTTTGATGGACTCCAAAATAATATTCAAAATAATCCTGGAGCTGCTATGTTTTATGCATTCGGAACAATGATATGTGTACCCGCATCTAAAGCTCAGCCTGTAGGTTTGGGACTGGGTCCTCAAGCAGGTCCCAAAAAGCTAATGGAATTATTGACAGAAGCGGGCTTTTCGAATGTTAATTTAGCAGCAGAAACAACTAATAACCTTGTATTTCAGGCAAGCTTGTAACTATGGACAAATGAAAGTGATTTTCTAAAATCCTTATCTATTGTTTAGTTTTTAATTGTGATATTCAATATACAGCAGTCAAGCGTTAGGGGACCGCACTTATGTCTCTGTAGATAACCTTTGTTTTATCTAATTTAACATAATATATATTATACGAATAAATCACAACTTCATATAGGGCTGTGCACTTAATATTTATCTAAATGTAGATATTGAGGGTTACTAGACAATACGGGCTTTTAAATCTAAGGAAGTCATATTTGAGGCAATTTCTCTTGTTTTTAGCAATAAATCTAAGTCAATACCAGTATCTAAGTTCATCATATGTAACAAACTAACAAGATCTTCTGTAGGTAAATTCCCTGATGAGCCAGAAGCAAAGGGACAACCTCCTAGCCCTCCAATGCATGAATCAAATTTATTTATTCCTTGATCTAAGCTCGCAAATACATTTGCAAGACCGAGAGCCTGAGTATCATGAAAATGTGCCGAAAACAGATTAGTTGGATGATATCTCAATAATTCTTTGAATAATAACTTTACTTCCATAGGATTTGCTTTTCCGATCGTATCTGCTACGACAATTTCATCTATACCAAAGTCAATGATCTTACTTGTTAAGTCTGCAACATACCCAAGATCTACTTTACCTTCATACGGACAATGAAATGCTACAGAAATATAACACTTTGTTCTTATACCTTTAATTTTTGATTTATTTATTATTTCCTTAAATTCTAAAGTACTCTCTGAAACAGATTTATTTATATTCCTTCTGTTCATTGAATCGGTTACACACAGTACTAAGCATATTTCTTTTGCATTGCTATCAATCGCAATATCTAATCCTTTCTTATTTGGAATGAGTACAGAATAATTAGTTTGATTACCTAATCTTTTGAGTAATTCTCCTGTACCTGACATTGCTGGTACAGTTTTTGGATTGACAAAACTACCTATCTCAATTGATTTGATTCCAGATTTTTCTAATGATCTTATTAGTTCAAACCTTTCCGAAATTGATAAAACGGCTTCTATGTTTTGTAAGCCATCTCTAGGACCTACCTCATTTATTAATACAGAATTCATGATATTAAATTTGATCTCTCTAACCATTTTCTACAGACTGTGGCAGATTCTTTAGATTTTTCGGGTTGGCCGAAGTAGTAATGATTTGCTCCTTCAATCCACACTAAACACTTATCTTCATGTTCTATTGAGTTATAAAGATTTTTTGTATGTGATGGAGTTATTCCATCATCATCTGTATTGCCAATTACTAGCGATGGTATAGATATATTCTTTGCGCATGTAAGACCATCGCCCTGAGCGAGATCATAACTCCATTGAGATAACCAACTACGAAGTGAACAGTATCTTCCCAAACCTATCGGACTATTATTAACGATCTCTGGTTCGCCTAAAAAACACCAATTAGGCTTTCTACCATTTGGATCTATAGTTGAATCTAACCATTTTGGATCAGCCATAGTGCGATGAACTACAAAACCAAATTCTCTATTCTTCTCTCCGTCTTTTGTAAAATCTTCGAGTTTTTGCTGAACCCATGAAGTAATATTTCTATTGCGTTTTATTTGAGATGCTCGGTAAATTTTTATAAAGTCTTCAGAATACTTGGGCTGATTAGGATTTTCTTTATTGTAAATATCTAACTCTTCATCTCTATTTTCAGGATTAGCTTCGTCATTTACTGATGCATCAATCCATTCTGTGAATGTTCTATGCCTTGATTCATGAGCAGCAATAAGCATTAAGCCGTCCGCAGGTATAAATTTTTGAGATACAAGATCAATGGGATCACCTGCAGGAGTCTCTGTGATGGAAGGATTCTCCGCTTGAGATTGATAGAATAAAGACAACGAACCACCCCCACTCCATCCTCCTAAAATAACTTTTTCATATTTATGAACCTGTTTTAAATGTTTAATACACTCACCTAGATCTATTAAAACTTTTTCCATTATTAGAGCTGAATCTGTACCTCTGTAACGGCTATCACACCAAATTGTATCGACACCTTGTTTTGCAAGGGCATTAAGCATTGGAAGATAGGCACCTCCTCCAGTTGGATGCATAAAAATTACAATTGATTTGCCATTTGATGACTCAGGCTTTAATAAATGAGCAGTTAATGCAACTGTTCCAATCTCTCCTGCATATGTATCTTTGTATTCAGATATTTCCTTGAAAGAAATTATGAGAGGGACTCTACTATATTTATTTAATTCCTCATTCATCGAGAACTTAAAGCGTCTTCACCAAATTTTTCTACTTTCATTTCCTTCGTTTTCTTAGTCCATCTCTCTATTTCTTCATGTGCCTTAGCAGCATCCTCTTTCATAATTTCATCATGATTTGCAGCCCTGCAAGTAAATTCAAGCTGAATACCGTTTGGATCAAATATATACAACGATGTCACAAATTCATGATCAATAATAAAAGATCCCCAATCAATTGAATTAAGTTTTGCCTCTATTTCCTCAAGGTGCGCCATTGATTCAACTTCAACTGCGACATGACTATCAAAACCGTTCATGTCTTTAAAAGAATCAATTTCTGCGTTATGAGGATCATCAAAAAATGCTATGTAATTTCCATCTAACATCTCAAAAAAAATATGCATATATTCTATTTTTTTTTCAGTTCCGGAAAGATTATCAAAAGACATTGCTGCCGCAAGCTTAAGCCCAAGTATGTCTTCGTAAAACCATCTTGTTTGTTCAGCATCTCTACAACGAAATGCAACATGATGAAAATTCTTAATAGGTATATTGTTTTTCATGTGCCCTCTCCTTGAATGATTCTAATGTAAAACAATTATCTTAGTAATATAAAATGACATAAAAAAGGCCTCAGATGAGGCCTTTTAAATTTTAAATTTACTAATTAATTTTTTGCCCTGTATTGGTACTAATTAATGTACTCATAGTTGGATCGTTGGAGGCATTGAATGATAACCATTCTTGATTTGAAGACAGGTTGTTAAAACTTTTAGCCATTTCAGCCCAATTGTCATAAAACATTACGAAATGATAATCATTTGTTCCTCCAGCCGCTTCTGAGTATATAGTTACTTTTGCGCCTGTTTTTTCTATTATGGATTTAGATTTAGACATTCTTTCTAACATATCAGCAGTCCTGCCAGGTGCTGGCCTCCATTCATAGGCAGACCAAACATATAGATCACGATAATCTTCAGCCTTAGAACTATCCATGGAACCACCGGAAACTGTTGCTACCAATTTCGCGGAAGGATTTTTAGACCATTTAGTCCAAAACTTTTGCCATCTCTCTGAATTGCCAATCATGTCTTTATAAGAGCCCCATTGAAGCAGATCGTCCCATCTCATTGTGTATTGGTATTCACCCGTTCCTCCCATATCAGTTTGCTCTATTGATACAACAACATCACCTTCAGACTCATGAATTTCTTTTGCTTCCATGAAGGCATCGAGCATTTTATCAAGCTCTCCTTCATTAGCTTTCCAAGTATAAATTTCTAAGACCTCTGAATTCATAGAATATGAGCAGCTAAGAAATAAACTAACCAATAAAATTTTTATTTTGTTCATAATTATTCTCCTTAACTACATACTATATGTTATTTGAGGTATATTACTATTCTATTTTTTAAAGGAGAAAAAAATGAATATATTTAGAAGTTTAACCTTATTCACCGCCTTATTACTATCTTGGAACATATTTGCAAACGAAACTGTAAGTGTTGGTAGCGTAGAGATGGCAAACGAAAAGAAAAGCGCCGCATTTGAACAAGTAAAAAAGAAAATTGGGAAATGGGCTGGCACAATGGTTCAAGGAATAGATGGTAATGTTATTGATGTTTCCTATGAATTTAGACTTACTTCTGGTGGGAATACAATTACGGAAACTTTAGTAGAGGATGGTGTTGAAATGCTTACTACTTACAGCGATGATGATGGGGAGCTAGTTATTAGACATTATTGTGGTTTAGGTACAGAACCAGTTTTTTCTGTCAGCGAGCTTTCCGACAAATTAATGTCCTTTAAGCTTGATAAATCAAAAGTAGATTTACACGCAGAACATGAGAGTTTTGTTACTGGTATGACTTGGACGATGAATTCTAGAGATTCGATCACTTTTAAAAATACGATTATGTTAGAAGGAGAGCCAACCAGCAATGTGGCTCAACTAAAAAGAGTCTACTAAAAAAAGGCCCCTTTCGGGGCCTTTTCATTTAATTAAGAGTTGATCCTGTAAAGAAACCTATTTGTTCCCCTACTACCTCGTCAGCTGCTCGTCTTTGCATCATTTGCATCCACGCACTCCCTGGAACATTAAGTTTAGCAAAGCTAGCTTCTAATTCTGTCCAGCTATCATAGAGCAAGAGATAATGATACTCTCCTGGCGCTCCCCAATTTCCCGCATATACTTCTACCCTTGCACCAGTATCTTCGAGAATAGATTTTGATTCCATAAATCTTTCAATTAAATCCAAATCTTTACCAGGAACAACTTTCCAAACGCTAACAGAATAAACATATGAACCATTAAAATCAGAAGCTTTTTTAGATTGATCAAGATTGTTTCCAGCAAAACTTGCTACAAGTTCGCCTGAAGGATTTTGATTTGATTCTGCCCAAAACTCGACCCAAGCTTCAGAGCTCCTTTGTATGTCTTTGCCCTTAGCATAGTCCTCAGAATTATCCCATCTGACGACATAATCAACTAATTGAGTTGATCCGATATTGTGAGCATTAATTGAGACTTGCGCACCCTCAGAGGCATGTATTTCAGCAGCTTTTCCCATACTAACTAGCATATCTTGAGATTTTCCTGGGAATGCCTTCCATTGATATACCTCAGCAACTTCTGAAAAAGAAGTTGTTGAGAAAATTAATATTATCCCTAAGAGTATATTTTTAAGTTTTTTCATAAATTTTCTCCCTTTGTATTAAAAAATTTAAAACACCATTATTTTATATATTTTTAATTTACCAATTACAATTAAATTTTTATACGGAAAATAGATCTTTCCATTTCGCCAGATACATATAAAAAATCATCCTCGATGATCAGGCCATTAAAAACCATTGATGGAGGCTGATCTTTAGACTGTGGTTGACTTCCAGGTAGTACCGTTGCTATTAATTCTTTTGACTGTTCTGTTACTTTAAGAATTTCACCTGTATTACCCTCAAAAACGTAAATGGCATTATCCTTTATAGCAATACCCTCCGGAGAATTAAGACCATCAATAATTATTGACTTGTTACCTGCTTCATCAATGGAGATTATCTGACCAGCTAGTTTATCAGAGACTAATAATTGATCATTGTAATTAATAATATGTGTCGGTGACATGAACCCATCTGCCAAGACTTCCGAAGATTTAGATTGCATATCAAATAGAGTTACAGAACCGTTACCATGAAGTGCTACTGCAACTTTATTTTTGAATGGAGTTGCTGAAACAGGTATAAATAAATTTTCTAAACTCCCAATAATCTCTCCTGTATCAGGCCTCATAATTTTGACATGTCCATCTAACCAACTAGTCAAAATTAAGTTGTTATTGAAAGTTGAAACTGATGTATTTGCTCCCATTGGAGAGACTCTGAAAGTATTTTTGTAGTTCCAAGACTCCTGACCTGTCTCTGAGTTATATGCTTTTACAGACTGAATATCCGCCACCACTATATCTCCATTAATAGACGCAAGTCCGCCAGCATGAGATATACCACCAGGTAGAATTTCCTCAATCTCGTTCCCTTTAACCTTCAAAACATAACCTTCAGAGTAACTTGATACGAACAATTCATCATTTTGATTGAATGCCAAATTATCCAAGCCATTTTCTATATCTGAATAAACTTTATTCTCACCATCCTCTACTTTGACAACTTGTCCAGCTCCAGTATCTAGAATAAATAATTCTCCCATGGAATTAAACTTTACAGCTGCAGGTACGTTTAATCCTATTGCCTCAACTCTCAAATCACCAGTATCGACATCAACACTTACAACCTCATTATTAAACCATCTAGGTCCATATAAACGGCCATCAGGTCCCCAATCCATGCCATTGAGTCCGCAGTAATCATCCAATTCATCAAAAATCACTCGAGGGGGATTCAAGCCTTTAGGATCCAATTCAAACACTCCATTATCAAAAAAACATTGGGCTACAAACAATCTATCATCATCAGAAAAGGTTATAGGGTTTGAGCCAGGTCCAGGGTTCCCGGCAACTATTTTATTTCCTTCAAGATCAAAGCCAGCCACTTCACCTGTTAGAATTGATGTCCAATAAAATTCTCCTTTAGAATTGAAATCAATATCATCAGGACCTATTACCCCATCTTCCAGTCCATATCTTTTCACAATTTTTTTATTTTCAGTATCTACAACAGAAATATCTGATCCAATTACCGAGGTAGCATACAAATATCCATCTGGTCCAAAAATGATTCCATTTACCCCCGCTATCTCTGCTCCACTTACAAAAACTTCAAGTTTATTTTCAGTTTCTGAGCAACCTATAAGCCCCATTAAGATTGCAATACTAAATAAAAATTTATTCACCTAACTCTCCTATTAAATTTATACTTAGTATAAGATTTAAAAGAATGTTGTTAAGAGAAATATTACAAAAAATTAGTAAAACCGCTGCTGCATATCTAGTTGGCGGTATAGCTATGATCCAACTTGCTCCAGTATTTTTTAGCACCTTCCCCCCTGAAGAGTTTTTGGGGCTGAGGGAGGAAACAATCATGCAATCATTATTTGTTTTGGTTGCTCTAGGTTTTCCCATTACCCTTTGTATTGCTTATTTCTATGGGAACAGTAAAAATTTAGATGAAAAAGTAGCTGATAAGCAACTAACAGCATCAGGAGATTACAAACAGAAAATTGCAGTTATTCCATTTGCAAATTTAAATAAAGATGATGATGGTGCTTTTCTTGTTGATGGAATTGTTGAAGACTTGATTACTGAATTTTCAATGATTAGTGAGCTTGAGATTGTTTCAAGACAAACCTGTTTTAATTTAAGAGAAGAAAATTTAACTCATAAACAGTATAGAGAGAATTATGAGCTGGATTACATTGTTTCTGGGAGCATTAGAACAATTGATGAGAGAATAAGAATATCAGTTGAATTATCTGAGACACCAGACGGAAATGTAATTTGGAGCAATAAATATGATCGAGTAAAAGAAGATATATTCGACATTCAAGATGAGATTGTTAGAAAAATTACTATCGCTCTGATTGGAGGAATAGAAATATCAAGCCTAAAAAGAGCTCATAGAAAACCAACAGAAAACATGACGTCTTACGAATTTTTACTTAAAGGAAAAGATAATCATCACAAATTTACAAAAGAAGCCAATGAAGCTGCTATGCATGATTTAGATCAAGCTATCGTCATGGATTCAAATAATGCGCAAGCTTATGCATGGAAAGCATGTGTTATAGGTCAAGCATTGGGTCGAGGTTATTGTGAAATGACAAATGATAAAATCGATGAACTTCTTGGACTTCTTGACAAGGCACTAGAGGTGGACCCAAATGATTTTGAGTGTCACAGAATGCAAGCTGAGGTTTATTTATCCATGCATGATTTTGAGAAATCTAAAATCAGTGGACAAAAGGCTACCAGCATGAATCCAAATGATCCGAGAGTTATATCAGTCTTTGGTGAGGCCCTTCTTCGTCTAAATGATATCGATAAAGGGCTAGAATATCTTGAGAAGGCATATGAACTTGACCCCATACCTCAAGGTCAAACAACAAGTGATAGAAGACTGGCAGCACTCTTTCTTGGTTATTTCTTAAAAAATGACTTTACACATTGTCAAAAATTGAATGAAGAAATTGTTAATATCGATATCAGAACATGGTTGCTAAATTCTTTTATGTGTCACAAAAAAGAGATTAACTATGAAGCAGATTCTTGGTTTAAATCGGGAGTTAATCAGTTCAAAAGTTCTGATTGGGACATGGAAGTTGATAGATTCCACCTAAATGATGACTCTCTAAAAACAAGACTGATTGATTTTGCAAAGACTATTTAATCTCTCTTCACATTGAGATTGCTTGACCTTCTTCGAATATATCCTCATCTAATGTACCATCTTCTTATTTCATATTCAGAAGCTTTTAGATTTCAGACCGCAAAAAAACCCAGTAGAGAATTAAAGATTTTAGACATCTTTTAATTTTTTACTACAACATATTCTGCATCAAGTTTTTTTATTTCCTTCCTTAAAAACAAAATAGCTAATAGATTAGGGACAGTGGCAATAGGACCTATGACAGTTGCAATATCCCACACAATTTTTGTATCAATTATTGCCGCAGTAAAAAAGGCTCCTACATAAATAATTCTGTAATGAAGAACCCACCCCTCTCCAAATAAATGAACAGTTGCCCTATCGCCATAATATGACCATGCAATTGCTGTAGAAAACGCGAATAGCAACAAACCGATTGCAACAATGTACTGACCGTATTCACCAAATATACTCCGGGTGAAAGCCTTTCCAGTTAGATCAGCTCCTATTAATAATGAATTTCCTTCTACTGTTATATTTTCGGTATTCAATTTTCCATTGTCTACAGTAATAAAGCCGTTAAATAACTGTCCATCTTGTTTGTAGAGAATTTGCTCAGCTACAGATCGATTATGCATCAAAGTTATTGAATTATTTTGCATCACACCGTCTACAATCTCTTCTCTACCTGTAAAAGTTTCTGGCCCAGAACAAGATAAAATATAATCTTGAAGAATGGCTATATCTTGTTGATTTTGATCAGAATAATTTCCATCGAGGTAGCACATAGCGCTTTCTTCAAATCTATTTTCAAATTTTTCAGTCCAGACACCTGAGGAAAGGATAACCAGGCCAGTTATTGTGCAAATAATTATCGTATCTATGAAAGGCTCTAGAATCGAAACCATTCCTTCTTCTATAGGATTTTCAGTCTTAGAGGAGGCATGTGCAATTGGAGCTGAGCCCTGACCCGCCTCATTTGAGTAAAGCCCCCTATTAACCCCTCTTGTAAGAGCGGCTGCCACTGATGCTCCTAGAAAGCCACCTATAGCTGCTGTAGGTGTGAATACATGAATTAGGATAGATTGCAGTGAAGGAAGTATATTTTCGTAATTCGAAACAATTACTGCAAATGAACCTACTAAATACCAAAAAGCCATAAATGGAACTAATTTAGATGCAATTTGAGCTATTCTTTTGATACCACCAATTATCACCATCCAAAGTAAAACTGCTAGAACAGCTCCAGTTAAAACTTTGGGTATGTCGAAAGTATCATTCATAATTACAGCTATGCTGCTTATCTGAGGCATGTTGCCTGTTCCAAGACACATCAGTAACAAACAAACAGAGAACAAAATTGCTAACCATTTCATATTAAGCCCGTTCTCAATGTAATACATTGGTCCACCTGAAATAGATCCATCGGGTAATACCTCTCGATATTTATGCGCAAGAGTAACTTCAACGAACTTAGTGGTCATTCCAAAAAAAGCAGTTATCCACATCCAAAAAATAGCTGCCGGTCCACCCAAAAATATTGCTAAAGCGACTCCACCAATATTTCCTGTCCCAACAGTTCCAGATAACGCTGTTGTGAGCGCTTGAAATGGCGTTGTTTCGCCTAATGTGTCATCTTTAACATATCTTCCAGTTAAAATCCTCCACCCGTGCTTGAAGTATTTAATTTGTGGAAAACCTAGGTAAATTGTGAAAAAAATGCCTGAACCTATTAAGAACGCGGGGAACCAATATTGATCCACTAACCAATAGGTTAAAAACTCTAGAATAGAAGTAAATGTGTCCATTAAGCTAAATGTGCGTCTAATTCAGTAAAACCGCCAATATATTCTCCATCCATAGTGATTTGAGGAAAAGTTCTAGCATCAGGAAAGAGTTTAAAAAAGTCTTCCGTTGTGAAGTCTTCATCGAGCATATATTTTTTAAATTCAAGCGATTTCATCTTACAAAGCATCTCGGCCTTGTCGCAAAATACACAATTGGGTTTTGACCAAATTTCAATCATTTATATTTCCTATTTAAGTTATCAATGTGTAAGAATAAGGTTTTTATAATACTTTAAAGCGTCAAATTTACTAAATCTAATTAATGCTAGCATTATAGTTAACTATGAATATCAAAATCAGAAATAATTTACATTACTATTCTAAAGGCGAAGGCAAGCCTCTATATCTTATTCATGGATTTCCTGATTGTCCTGAAAACTTTCAATATCAAATAGATTTTTTCTCAGAGAAAGGATTCAAGGTTATTGCACCTTTCTTACCAGGCTATCATAAAGAAGATCAAGAGCTTGATACTTATCAATCTTTAAGAGTGTCTGAAAGATTGATTGAATTTATAGAAGAAGAAAGTAATGGCGAAAGCATTTATCTATTTGGACACGATTGGGGCGCGCCTATATCTTATGGTATTGCTCAACTTAGACCGGATTTGATTCATAAATTTTCAACTGCTTCAGTCCCTTATGGACAAAGTGTTCAAGCTTCATTTTTAACAAATGGTGATCAACAAAGAAAGTCGTGGTACATGTTCTTTTTTCAACTTCCCATTGCAGAGATTGCAGTAGCAATGAATGAATATGAATTTATAAATAGATTATGGAAGGAATGGTCACCTGATCTAAAAGATTATAAAGATTATTCTGAAAAGGTAATAAATGTCCTTAAAGAGGAAGGTGTCTTATCTAAAGCCCTCTCCTATTATAGATGTACTTTTCAAGAATCGCTGCAGATTGAAAGGATTAATCAAAAATCTATTGAACTTTTATCCACTCAAATACAACCTCCCTGTCTATATTTTCACGGAAAAAATGATGGATGTATAAGTTCTGAATTGACAGCTGGGATGGAAGATCACTTTCTCGATCTTGAATTGAAAATTTTAGATAATTGTGGGCATTTTCTACATCTAGAAAAGAAAAACGAGTTCAATGAAATTCTTTTAAGTTTTTTTACTGATTCCTAGCCCTCTTTCCCAGTCAACAAAAAGTGAATTTAATTGATAATCTTTCCTAAGATTAGTATCTCTTGAAAAAAGATTCCACAATGCATTAGTTTTACCTAATAGCTCATGTATTTTTTCAATTTTTGAATTAGAACCAAGATATTTACTTATGTTATCAGTATCGGAGTTGAGATGTTTTATTGATTGATCAGCATTGAATCTTACCGCATCGGACAAAATGCACGACATCCACTCAATCTTAATATTTAGCGATTCGTCTGCATCAATCCAGTTTTCTGATATTGATATAATATCTCTTCCTTCTTTTATTATTCCAGATATTTCTTTTATGAAGTCTTCTCTTATTTTCAACAAACCCTTCTCTAAAAATTCTAGAGCTGCAAGAGGAGAACCATTATTTAATTGCAAGGCTTTCAAAGCATCTTTTTTGGGATAATCGGAAAGCAAATTTAATGAGTCTTCAATACTTGGAGTGCTTATTTTCAAATCAAAACATCTGCTTCTAATTGTTTGGGGAATCTGTTCATAAAAATGTGAAGTAAGAAAGAAAAATGTATAAGATGGTGGTTCTTCTAATATTTTCAGCACAGCATTTAAACCGTCTGTTGAAAATTTCTCTAAATTTTCTAAATATGCAACTTTATTTTTACCTAAAAAAGGAGATTCGTATAATTTGTTCCTAAGTTCATGGATTTGAGAAATTCCTACCAATTTTTTATCTGGCAAGATCCTTAATTCATGGAAGTCAGGATGATTGTGCAAAGTGCTTAATTTACAACTGCCACATGAGCCACATAAGCTAAAGTCACCTTTTGTGCACAGAGTTAACATTGAAAGATGTTTTGCAAGAATAGTTTTACCAACACCCTTTTTACCAGAAATCAAAAATGCATGATGCATCTTTTCTTGATTTACTAAGGTTGAGAATTTCTCAAGCCAAAATGGCAACTGGCTAGACATTTAAAAACTCTGTAATGGCAAAAACTACTTGACTTTTCACTCCTTCAAAATCTTTTGATGAATCGATAATTTTAAATCTATTTTTCTCTTTATTTGCAAGCTGAATATAAGAATTTCGTATTTTAGAATGAAAATCAATTGGTTCTTTTTCAAATCTATCTAAGGCAGATCTACGTTTCGCTCTTTTAATGGCTTCCTCAGGTGGCAAGTCGAATAATAATGTTAAGTGAGGTTTGGGGAAATTTAAAATATTAGATAACTGATCTATTATTTCAGTATCTATCTGTCTACCACCACCTTGATATGCGTATGTAGAGTCAAGATATCTATCAGATAATACCCAAGTCCCTTTATTCAAGTTAGGTAACACGACATTATCAAGATGATCTTTTCTATCTGCCATCATCAGAAGAAGTTCAACATCGCTAGTTATAATTGATGTTTCATTTAACAATAAGGGTCTTAGTGCCTTACCTAGAGGCCCTCCTCCGGGCTCTTTTGTAGTTATGAAATCTATAGAGTTTTCTTTGAGAATAGCGGCAATATCCTTCATGCTTGTAGACTTTCCTGAGCCCTCTATGCCCTCTAATGTGATGAATTTACCTTGCATTTATTTGATACTTTAAAACAGCTTTATTATGTTCTGATAATGTTTTTGAAAATTTATGAGAGCCATCTCCTTTTGAAACAAAATAAAGGTAATTGGTCGAAACAGGATTTAATGCTGCCTCTAGAGAATCAAGGCTAACGATCGATATAGGACCTGGAGGCAAACCTTTATACTTATAAGTATTATAGGAGTTATCGATTTTTAGATTTTTTTTTGTGAGATTACCATCAAAATTTTTTCCGAGAGCATATATTACTGTTGGATCGGACTGTAATTTCATATTTCTTTTTATTCTATTTATAAAAACACTAGCTATTTTTCTTTTTTCAAAACCTTCTTTTTCGATTATGGAAGCCAAAGTTATGGCTTCAGAAAGATTCTTATATGGAAGATTAGATTTTCTTTTATCCCATAATTCTCTGGATTTACTTTTCCACTTTTTACTCGAATTGATAAGAATTGAAGAAAATTTGTCACCTTTAAGATAATGGTAAGTATCTGGGAAAAAAATACCTTCTTTTAATTCAATGCCAAATTTCTTATTAATATCTTGAGGTTTGCCTACCAGGTCATTTACAAGTCCTTCACTATTACCTAGTTTAAGAATATCAGAAATCGTGGTTCCAGGAACAAGTGTCAATTTTCTATAAAAAACATCACCGGCAATTAACTTAACAGCAATATCATAAATTGATAGAGGGGTATCGAACTTATATTCACCGGCTCTAAACGACTTATCTTTCAACAATACTCTTGAATATAAATTAAATAAATCTTTGTTCAATATTAAATCATTTTCCTTCAATATTTTAGAAATCAAAGTAGCACTTGACCCTTTTGGAATATCTACAACAACTATTCTTTCATTTTCAATTTTATAGTTAATTGCAATAGTTAGGACAACTATTAATAGTATTAATATGAAAATTACTTTTTTTAAAATTTGCACTTAATCTAATTCTTTAAAAATTAGAGTAGCATTTGTTCCTCCAAATCCGAAAGAATTTGATAGAGAATAATTTATATTTTTATTAGTTGATTGTTTAGCTGAATAATTAAGATCACAACCTGAATCGGGATTATCTAGGTTTATGGTGGGCGGACAAATATTATCATTGATGCTTAAAATGGAAAAAATAGCTTCTATTGCGCCAGCGGCTCCAAGCAAATGACCTGTCATAGATTTTGTTGAGCTTACAACTAAATCATCTAAAGAGTTTGAAAACACTGATTTAATAGCTTCTGTTTCTGCTATGTCACCTGCTGGTGTAGATGTTCCATGTGCATTAATATAATCTATTTGTGAAGATTTTATTTTTGCATCCGATAAAGCATTTTCCATAGAAATTGCAGCACCGAGTCCTCCGTCAGGAGGAGAAGTTATGTGGTGAGCATCAGCGCTCATTCCAAATCCTACAATCTCAGCATATATTTTTGCACCCCTTGCCTTAGCATGATCATATTCTTCAAGAAGAAGGCAACCTGATCCTTCTCCCAAAACGAAGCCATCTCTATCCTTATCCCAGGGTCTACTTGCTCCAGTAGGATTTTCATTATTTGTAGACAACGCTTTAGCGGCATTGAAACCAGCAATCCCTAAAGGTGTTGTTGCCATTTCAGCTCCACCCGTGAGCATTATATCTGCATCTCCAAAGGCAATGCTTCTAAATGAAAATCCTATAGAATGGCTAGCGCTAGAACAAGCACTTGCAATAGATATATTTGGACCTTTTAGTCCGTACTTAAGTGAAGCGTAGCCGGATACCATATTTGATATTGCACCGGGGACAAAGAAAGGTGAAATTTTCTTTGGACCTATCTCACTAAGCTTAACTTGATTTTCTTCAATAGTGCCTAATCCTCCTATTCCAGACCCAATAGAGACACCAAATCTTGTAAGATCAACTTCATCTAAATTTATCAAGGAATCCTCAATACATTCTTTTGAAGCCACTAATCCATATTGTATGAAGGTATCTGTTCGTCGAATTTCCTTTTTATCTATAAATTCAGAAATATTGCAATCAACTGTAGCTGCAAATTTAGTTTCAAATTCAGATACATCAAAGGAAGTAATTGGTTTTACACCACTGTTACCTAGAGTTATATTATTCCAAGATGATAGGACGTCGTTTCCCACAGGAGATAATAGACCTAGACCGGTTACTACTACCCTTCTCTTGGACATGAAGCCTACAGGCTAAAGTTAAGAATTATTGTTTATATAATCGACGGCATTCTTTACAGTTTGAATTCCTTCAGCTTCTTCGTCAGGAATCTCTATTTCAAACTCCTCTTCAAAGGCCATTACCAATTCAACAGTATCAAGAGAATCCGCACCAAGATCATCAATAAAAGAAGCTTCTAATTTGACCTCTTCAGCAGAAACGCCAAGCTGTTCACATACAATTTTTTGTACTCTATCTTCAACACTCATATTAAATCTCCCGTCTAAAAAGAAAATGTAAGTCTCAGAATTTCAGCATTATACTGATTTTAAAGATTTTTTCTTTATTTAAATTGAAACAAAATTTGCAATGTCAATGCTACATGTAAAGGCCGCCATTAATGTGGATAGTTTGTCCAGTAATATATGATGATTCATCTGAACAAAGGAATTTAACTAAATTGGCAACTTCTTCTGGTTCACCAAATCTACCCAAAGGTATTTCTTTAATGACGTAGTCTTCATTTACTCCATCATTATTTAGGGTCATATCAGTAGTGATGAAACCTGGAGCTACAGCATTTATTGTTATATCTCTTTTCCCAACTTCCTTAGCCAAAGATTTTGTGAAAGCTTCAACACCAGCTTTAGCCGCAGCGTAATTAGATTGACCTCTATTTCCTATCGAGGCTGAAGCTGAAGAAATATTTATAATTCTTCCCCATCTAGACTTGAGCATCATTTTCAATGCTCTTTTAGATAACTGAAATGTTCCATAAAGATGCACATTCATGATATCTTCCCACTCTTCATCCGTCATCCTTAAGATGATATTGTCTCGAGTTATTCCGGCATTATTCACAAGAACAGAAATGCCAAAGCCATCTTCATTAAGTTTATTCCAAAATTGTTCAATGGAATTCCTTGAACTTAAATCAAGAACATATCCATGTATACCAATCTGATTAAGCTCGTCAGCACCACTTTGTGAGGTCGAAGTGCCAATAACAGAGTATCCACTATTTTTCATCTCTATGGCTATAGCTTTGCCTATTCCCCTGCTGGCTCCTGTTATCAATGCGCTTTTCATATTAAGTACCTTCAATAGATTTTAAAGTTTCATAATCATCTAAGGAATATAAATTCATATCTGAAAATTGTTTTTTAATCAAACCTGTTAGGACTTTAGATGGTCCACATTCATAGAATTCATTTATTTCTGAATCCTTAAATAATTGCATTGTCTCTGACCATCTCACAGGACTATACAGTTGGGAAACAAGATTCTGTTTAATCTTAGTTAAATCATGAGTGTGTGAAACAGAGAAATTTTGTATTACTTTGGTTTTAGGCTCTTTAATCTCTATCTTATCAAGCTCATCAGAAAATTTAAGAGCAGCTGGTGTCATCAATTTGCAATGGGAAGGTACACTCATTGCCAAGGGGATAGCTCTTTTAGCACCCCTCTCTTTACAAATTAATATTGCTTTATCTACTCCTAATTTTGTTCCTGATATAACTATCTGGCTCTCAGAGTTAATATTGGCCATACTTACCAGATCGCCATTGTTTGTAATCTCGTCACAAATAGAAGAAAGTTCTTCTTTCTTTAGTCCAATAATTGCAGCAATTCCACCTTCACCTTCTTTGACTGCCTCTTGCATAAACTTTGCTCTCAAGGAAACAAGTGATAGAGCATCTTCAAATTGCAAAGCTTCTGCGGCTACATAAGCTGAATATTCTCCCAAAGAATGACCAGCCATGAGCTCCACCTCTCTTAAATCGATTTTTGATATTTTCCACAGTGCATAATTAGCTGTGAGCAGCAATGGTTGGGTGATTTGAGTAGCAGCAAGATCTTCAGGTGTTCCGTTTTGAATAATTCCCTTGAAATCTATGTTTAATACTTCTTTGGAAATATCAAAGATAGAATTAAAAATTTTAGAGGAACTAAAATGTTCTGATAGCATTCCTGCCGATTGAGAGCCTTGTCCTGGAAAGACAAAACCAATTTTTCTAGTCAAGATTTTACTCCTCTAGATCTTCGTCTTTTTGCTTGATTTCAACTACCTTTTTTCCTCTATAAAATCCATCTGCTGTCATCTGGTGTCTCAGGTGCCTCTCACCTGTAACTGGATCAACAGAGAGTGTGGGATTAGAAAGAGATTGATGAGCTCTCTTTTGTAGCTTTTTTGATTTTGATTTTTTACTTTTCTGTACTGCCATAATATGCTCCGGCGCGGATTTTAAATTAACTATTCAATCAAGTCTCTAATTTTTTTGAATGGGAGATTTTTTTCTTCCTGGTCATGAGAATTCTTCACTAAACAATCTTGGTCACATTTGACTATATCTGGATAAAGAATAGCCACCTCTTCTTCTATAAATCTCTTCAAATCAAAGTATTCAAGATTTTGATAATGCGTCTGATCTTGGTTTGAAGAGTCAGTGTGAAGTTCTGACTTATCTTTGATAGCACTATCAATTAAACTCAAAATAGAAATTTCAGTCTCTTCTAGACAATTTTGGCATTTATCAATAAAGCAACCTTCGACTTTGCCATCGCATTTATACAAACCTTTTGAAATTTTATTTATTGTTGCTTGAAAAATTAGATTTTTCTGGAGATTGCCTATATTAGGAATATTAATATCCACTAATTCCATAGAAATATTAATGGGAAAAGATCCTTCGTTAAGATTCAAAATTCTCATGACATAATGTTAAAAAATATTTTTGGTAAGTCAGCAGAACATTCAATATCTAAATTTTTAAAATGAATTGAAGTTGCATGGAGCAACATTCTATTCAAATTTACATTCTTAACGCCTTTATTAAGTAATGCGTCTCCATATTTTCTGTCTCCAACAATAGGAAAGCCTTTGAATTTAGCATGTGCCCTTATTTGATGCATTCTTCCAGTAATTATTCTAGCTTTCAAGTGCGAAAGACCTTTGTGTTTTTTGATTAATTTGAATTCTGTAATAGATCTCTTTCCTTTCTGTTCCACAAATGCCTCTTTTTCACCAGATATTGATTGCTTCTTAGATAAAGGCTCGTCAATTAAATTTAAATCTTCAGGCCAGTCACCAAAAGCTATTAGATCGTAGATCTTGTCAACCTGTTTATTTCGAATTTCTGAGTGTAATTTTCTTAAGAAAGATTTTCTAAGAGCGACAACCAAGCAACCTGAGGTGTCTCTATCAATTCTATGAGCAAGTTGAGCATTCTTAAACATAGGATCAATTGATCTAACAATCTCAATAACACCAGATGAAATACCACTACCTCCATGTGAAGCTATTCCTACTGGCTTGTTGATGATTAAAAATTCTTTTTCTTTAATAAGAATAGACTGAGCTATCTTTTCTTTGTCTTTTTGAGTAGTAAAGACAGAATTTTTTGTAGAGACTCTATAAGGTGGCATACGTATAATATCCCCTACAACTAACTTTTGCCTTGGTTTAGCTCTAGATTTGTTAACTCTTACCTCTCCCTTCCTTATTATTGAATAAATTTTTGTTCTTGGGAGCCCTTTCATCAAAGAAATAAGGCAATTATCTAACCTCACACCAGAATAATCCGGTGTAACTTTGAATGAAGAAACTGGGTGAAAAATATCTTCCATATAAACAATGCTTTAATCTAGAGGGTTAATAAGCTATTATACGCTCGTGTTTGCGCATTTTAATGAGTTAATTGT
>CEQY01201789.1_pt1 | contig 28137 bp, 25 predicted proteins | sample 361391 | NCBI WGS metagenome assembly CEQY01 (sample SAMEA2621075, study PRJEB7988) | marine metagenome | isolation source: saline water (ENVO:00002010), including | reverse complement strand
TAGCTTCTGATTATTATTCGCTTCAATTAAAAAATTTAGCTCATATTGAATGCTCTTAAAGAAATCATCAATAGCCCGAGAAAGTCCTAGAAATCTTATTTCACTGGAAAACTTCTCTAATCTTTGAACGATAAAAGCAATAATTTCAAAATCAGTTTGAATCGTTGAGCGTATCCCAGGTCTTTGAATTTTTACCACCACTGGCTCACCTGTAGACTTTAATTTAGCTTTATAAACAACTCCAATGGAAGCTACTCCAATAGGAACTGGCTCGAGAGTTTCAAAAACATCTTCAATATTGTCCTCTTCTAGGCTATGCCTGAGAACTAGTTTTGCGGCTTCAAAGTCAATTGTAGAAGCTTTGTTCTGAAGTAATTTCAACTGAGAGATTAAGGCTGGGTCGAGAATATCCTCTCGCGAAGCTAAAAGTTGTCCTACCTTAATAAAACTTGGCCCTAATTCTTCAAAAGATTTTCTAAGCCTATATCCAACAGATTTCCAAAACGTATAGTCATCCACGCCTTCTTCTTTTTTAAAGCGAGACTTAGGAATGACAAAATTTGGAATCACAGCATTGAGCTTAGTGCCGATAATGAATTCATCGAAACCATGACGGGCAAATACTGTAAGTATCTCTCGAAATCTTTGAACATTCTTGATCGTCTTTGTCAGACCGATACCCGTTCGAATTAAGTCCATAATATCACTATAAGCGAAGTCGAAATTTAAACAACTTGAGGCATCATTTACACCCCGGCCTGAGATTTAACCATCAAAGATAAATTCAAATTTATTATCGTCAGGATCAAATACAAGAAATGAATAATAATTCTTTGAATAGTCAAAAGAGCGTGGCTCCCAATCAAAAGTGTAATGTGCCGTATTTAAAACTTGATATAATTGATCCACCAAGGCCTTGTTACCTACTCTTATACCAAGTTGCACCATGCCTAGCCGAAAAAAATGATCGATATCTGCAAGAACCTCGTTTTGCTGATGCAGCATAATACCAATAGCTCCCCAATAAGTGATTCGTTCTTCTGTTTTTTCCTTATTTTCTAAGCCTAAAATATCAAAGACGATATCAAAGAATTTCTCTGCCTCAGCAATCTCATTTACTTTTATATGAACTAATTGAATATATGTATTTACTGCCATTTCTTTATTATAGTCAGAGGAGTATGGCTTTCCTAGTTTCTTTTTCCCGCTCAAAAGTTAAAATAGAAACGATGAAATTTTATTTGTTTCTATTTCTTTTAATCCCGACTTCTCTATTTGCAAATGAGACTTGCTCAAGAGTTGCGATCATCAATTACCAAGAAATTCTTGTTGATGCTGGTTCGGGCAAACGAGGAGAAGGACTTAGATTTTATCTTGAAAAAGACCCAGTCAGTAAGGAGCTTTTGGATACCTATCAAAAAAAGAATAAGCCAACAGTTCTTAACGCTTCCGCCAGTACTTTAGGCTCAATTATGATTCTCTCAGGGATCTTACAAACCAGTGAGGCTGGTGCAGTTTCTACCCAAAACACCCTCATCTATGGAGGCTCACTACTTATTGCAGTGAGCTATTTGGCTGCAAAAACGATGAAATATAATAATGAAAAATATCTTAAACAAGCTGTTGATCAATACAACAAGCGTAACAGTCCCCGTATTTACTTCTCTCCCTACAGAGATGATAATGGGCAGTCTGGTGTTGGATTCGGCTTAAGGAGAAATTTTTAATGAGTGTGAACTGTTACAAGTGCGAAAAAACACTTGAGCTAACAGCTCAAAACGATATTGGACGCTCTGAAGAATGTCCAAGCTGCTATGCAAGTTTACGTTGTTGTAGGATGTGTGGATTCTATGATAAAAATTCCTACAATGAGTGCAGAGAACCCTCTGCAGACAGGGTTGTTGAAAAAGAAAAACCGAATTTTTGCGACTATTTCAAGTTAGGCGCAGACCAAACTGGTGATAATACTGAAAAGTCAGCTTTAGATGCTGCAAATGCACTTTTCAAAAAATAAAAAGGCTAAAATTATGGCACAAAATCCTATGACTCTTGCGGGTAAAAAAATGTTAGATAGTGAACTTGAAAGACTGATAAAGGTTGAACGAGAAGAAATTAAAACTGCTATCTCGGAAGCCAGGGCCCATGGGGACTTGAAGGAAAATGCTGAGTATCATGCAGCAAAAGAGAGACAAGCTCATAACGAAGGTCGAATTGCAGAAATCCAAGGAAAGCTCAATACAGCACAAGTCGTAGATACCTCCAAGATTGATCATGAAAAAATTGTTTTTGGAGCATGGGTTACGCTCTATAGCGTGGAAAAAGATGAGTCGAAAACCTTTCAAATAGTAGGAGAAGATGAGGCTCAGGCCATGGATGATAAAATCTCTTTTAACAGTCCACTTGGAAAGGCTCTGATAGGAAAAGAAGAAGGTGACGAAGTTATAGTTAAAGCACCCAAGGGTGATATCGAGTATACTGTTGAAGGCTTTGAGTACAAATAATTCACTTTTATCCAAACCTATAACTTCACTTTCAAAGTCGGGAAAGCCAACCAAAACCATTGAAAAATTAATGGAAGCTGGAGTCGAAACTCTTGAGGATCTTCTTTGGATTCTCCCTTTAAGGGTTCAAAAGGTTCCCGCCATTTCTAGTTTCAATTCGATGCAAGTAGGAAAGCTCTTTCTTGGAAGGGGGACGAAGAGACATCTTAAAGCTTACCCTGCCTTTGGAAGAAAGGGGAAAGGACGAGTCCAACTTTTTAATATCACTTTACTAGTTCAAGACAGTTTAAGCGATGAACTCTTGAGTCTTAGATGGTTTAACTCCTACCCAAATATTAGGAAACAACTCGATCAACTAGATGATTTTGTCTTTATGGGAGTCGTAACAGAGAATAAAGGCGAACTCTCCCTTACTAATCCCCAGATCAATCCCATTAAACTTAACGAAAATGATGTTCTTATAGAATACCCCACTATAAATGGTCTTGCAGGCAGGCATTTAAAAAGTCTCTTAGAAAAAGTTCCTTCAGAAGTTTGGGATGAACAAGAGAGCCTTCCTCTCCCCCACCCAATTAGTCTTATCGATGCACTTAAAGTTATTCATGGGAAAAAAACGGATCTCAGTTTTGAGCAGGCGATCGAGCGATTAAAGTATCAAGAGTTTTTCTCAAATCAGATAAAAGCAATGGCAAGGAAGCAAAAAAATCAAACTTTAAAAGCTCCAAAAATTGTAAGCCAAAGAATGAATGAATGGAAAAATATTTTTCCCTACAAACTAACTGAAGATCAAGAAATTGTTCTCGATGAAATATCACAAGATATGACTCGGGGCTACCCTATGATGAGGATGATTCAAGGTGATGTTGGATGCGGAAAAACATCAGTGGCATTATTATCTGCTCTAGCGGTCATTGAAAGTCAAATGCAAGTTGCCTTCATGTGTCCTACTGAAGCACTTGCCACCCAACACTTTCAAACGATTAAAGAGTTATTAGGAAGCGAAGTTTCCTTAGAATTATTACTAGGAAGTACCTCAGCCAAAGATAAAAAACAAATTTATAAAAAACTAAAAAATGGTGAAGTAAATTTAATCATTGGAACCCATAGCCTTATTCAAGACGCAGTAGAGTTCGATAGATTGGCCCTTGCCATTATTGATGAGCAACACAAGTTTGGAGTCAATCAAAGGCTTAAACTCTACTCAAAAGGTAATGGTGTTCATTCTCTTATCATGTCTGCAACTCCAATCCCTAGAAGCCTTCAGCTAGCTCAATACGGAGATTTAAATATCTCGACAATTAAAACAATGCCTAAAGGGAGAAAAGGAGTCAAAACAAGAATTGTCGACCCATCTAAGATGACTCAGTTTTTAAGCTTTTTAAAAACAAGACTCACTCTTAAAGAGCAGATATACGTGGTCGTTCCAGCTATTGAAGACTCTGAAGTATTAGATATAAACAGCGTTAATGAGTTAGAAAAAACATATCGAAACTTTTTTCCTCAAGAAAATATTATTGCTCTTCATGGCAAACTCAACTCAGAAGAAAAACAAAATATAATGAGAGATTTTCAAGAAGGGAGAATCGACATTCTCATTTCCACAACTGTCATCGAGGTTGGGATCAATGTTCTGGATTCTACAGTCATGGCCATTTATAATCCGGAGAGATTTGGATTGAGTACATTACACCAACTGCGCGGAAGAGTGGGAAGGGGAGAAAAACCAGGGTTTTGCTTTCTTGTTGTAGAAAAGGAGCTTTCTGATGAATCTAGGAACCGTCTAAAAATTATTGAAGAGACAACAGACGGATTTAAGATATCTGAAGCAGATCTAGAGTTCAGAGGTCAGGGAGATGTTTTTGGGGTCAATCAGTCAGGACATCAGTCAGGATTTCGGGTGGCCAATATTTTTCTTGATCGGGAAATATTTGAACAAGTCAGTAAAGATATTAAATTCATGCAAAAAGACCAGACAGAAAAACTCAACAACCTTCTTCTTAAAGAAGCTTCAAAACTGCACGTTTCCACAACAATTTAAATTCAGCTATAATAAATCTATGATTGAATTAGAGATTCTTAAATCTTCCGATCCCAACCGACTTGGTATAATAAAGTTTTTTAAGAACGAACTAAAAGTGGGAGCGCATATTTCAAATGATGTCATTCTTGAACAGACCAATCTGGAATTTAGTGCAACTCTCGATCTCACAAATAAAAACCAATTTTACTTCTCGCCTAAATCAGATATTGAATATCATGTTAATAAAAATAAGATTAACTCTAAAAAGGTCATTAAAGTCGGAGATATAATCGAAATTTGTGGGACACAGCTTAAAGTCCTAAGTTTTAATTATATGAATCCTCCTGATAAAAAGTCGCTATTAAATAAAAGGCTAGGCGAACTCAAAGAACAAAAATCTCCTTTTCTCAAAGTCCTTAAGGAACTCAAAAATTAAATGAATACGCAATTCCATAATTTTTTAAAACTGAGTGACGGGGAACAAGTTTTCTATACGACTAATTTTAAACCAGGAGAGGTTTTAAAAGACGTACTGATCTTTAACTATGGCCTGGTATGTAGTAATCACCATTGGAAGTATCAGATAGAGTATTTTGATCAAAAAGGCTATGCTATTCTCATTCATGATTACCGAGCTCATTATCAATCCTCTGGCAGTCATGAAATTGAAAAAGTTACCTTCAAACAACTCGCCTACGATTTAAAAGAGCTTATTGATCATTTAAAATTAGAAGACTGTGTTTTTCTAGGCCATTCCATGGGAGTCAATGTTTGTTTGGAGTATTGTAAATATTTTGAAAAAGATATCAAAAAACAAATTCTTATTTCAGGAACAATGCTCCCAGTACACAATATCATGATGGATACCCACCTCACCGGACCTCTTAAACCTATTTTAAATAAGATTAGAAACAGATTTCCCAGCGAGTTTTCGATTTTTTGGAAATACGGTGGCTGGACAAAACTGATTCAACGGGCCATCCACAAAGGAGGTTTTCATCCTGAAATGGTTAGTGAGGAGTTTATCGAAACCTATTTGATGAAAATATCACAACTAGGCCATGATCTTTTTTTCCAACTTATTGATCAAATGCAAGAGCACGATATTTTAGCTTTTGTCGAACAGATCAAAACTCAGACTCTTGTGGTCGGAGGAAATCAAGACAAAGTCATTCCAAACTTCCTCCAAAAAATGCTGCATGAAAAATTAGAAAACTCTGAACTCTACGTCATGCATGAGGGAAGTCATGTGCCACAAGCCGATTTTCCTAAGTTTATCAACGAAAGAATCGAGTTATTCCTGAAGTAGATCCAGGCCTTTTAATAAGATAAGATCTTTAAAGAGTCTCAATTGAGCAGATTTTAATTGTGATCTTTTATATTCCACATGAGAAGCTTCGCCATCTGTGTTCATTTTATGTGAGCTCTTATCCGTAATTTGAACTTCGAAAGGATAAAAAAATCGAATATCTTTAGCGATAGCAGAAGTATCTAATCCCAAAAGTGATTCAACAAGTGGGTGAGAACCATACTCTTTTTTCGCAGATCTTTTAAGTTTATTAAATTGCAAATAAAAGGGATTTTTATACTTAATAAGCTGCCTACAGGTAAAGTGGATTGCTCTATAATTTGAAGAAGAGTGTTCATTATTTTTATGTTCAAGTCTCACTAACCCACATTCTTCTGCACAATTATTGAGGCCTGCCAAAAATTCATCTTCTGAAAAATTATTCTTAATTGATTCTTGAATAAGTTCACCATGCAACTGTTTAAACTTGGTCAGGTCAAGAAGAGAGTTCTGCGAACGCGATGGCTTTATATTATTAACAACGACAATATGATTCTGATAGAGAAGTCTTAAAAGCCTAATTGAATCAAGTTTCGTATAAGTTATAAAGCGGATTCCGATTCTATCAAAAAGCTCTTCTGCTACGTTTTCTTTTTTGTGAAGAAGCTTAATAATAATACTATCTCTAGTTTTAGTAGACTTCGTCTCGAAATCAACCAAGGGGATTATTTCTGATTTGGACTCATTGGTAATAAAAAGTTTTTCGTCCTCTCGAAAAAGATACTTATAGAATCGATCAAAAATCTGCGTTTGAATAGTGCTAAAATATCTAGACCTTAGATCTTTATCTAAGTGCAGTATGGTATGCATGACTTTCATAACAATACTGGCCCAGACAATATCCTCTTCTTTATTTGTGATTTTAGAATTTCCAGTTGCTATTAAAAGCAACTCAGAGATATCTGTTATAGTATAAAAAACATTGGGAATAGTGATTTCAATTCCGTTTTCCTCATTTCCCTCTTTCAAAAAATATTTCTTAATAAACTGAAGAGCCTCTTGAAAATTACCGAACATTTCTGCACTTTCAATCGGATCGCTTAAGTCATATCCGTATCCCTTAAGAAAAGCTTGTACTTCCGTATCCGACTCGAAATTTGCCAGATAATTTTTTGCATCAATAGCAGAAGTTCCACTCGCCATCACATCGAGAGTTTCCCAATTAAAATAATATTTCTTTAAAAAGTCCGAGTGTTCCATAAAAAAGTTCTCAATTAAGATTAGGAAAGTTAACCTATAACCAATGAAAGATCAAAGAGTTCCCTTGCGTGACAAAGCCAGTTTAGTACTCCTTACTTTTTTTGGATCTGGTTATTTTCCTATCATGCCAGGCACTATAGGAAGTCTCGCTACTATTCCCCTCATACTGCTTTTTGCCTATTTTCACACCTCTTTTTATACGCTCGTTTTATTTATCGTTTTTCTTACCGCTATTAGCTGCTTGGAAGCCCATAGAATTCAAGAAAAAAATCGAGTTCAAGATCCAGGCTGGATTGTAATCGATGAGGTGATTGGAATGTTGATAACTTGGTTATTTGTATTTCCCAAAACAGACTGGATTCATCTTACTGTTATTTTTGTGAGTTTCAGAGTCTTTGATATTATCAAAATCTTTCCCGCCAATTGGGTAGATAAGAAGATTAAAAATGGAGCAGGTACCATTCTTGATGATGTGGTGAGTGGCATTTATGCCGGTTTACTCCTTTTATGCCTAAACTATTTCAATTTGCTAATTTAATAAACCAACAAAAACCATCAGTTATAAAATCCGTAATTTTTCCGTAATTTGCTTGGCTAAAAAGGAAGTTAATGATAACTTTTAAACAATCAATCATTTTAGGAGAGAAAAAGATGGCCACGACGCAAATGTCCAATGACAACAAGAAAAAAGCTCTAGACCTAGCCCTAGCAGGAATTGAAAAGCAATTCGGTAAGGGTGCTATCATGAAACTAGGAAACAACGAAAGAGCAAGATTTCCAGCAATCTCCACAGGTACACTTGGAATTGACTTAGCTCTTGGAATTGGTGGTATTCCAAAAGGTCGTATCGTAGAAATTTATGGACCAGAATCATCAGGTAAAACAACTCTCACACTTCATATAGCCGCTGAGTGCCAAAGAGCTGGAGGAACAGTAGCTTTCGTAGATGCAGAACATGCACTGGATACAGCATACGCATCTAAGCTTGGCGTTGATATCCCCAATACACTAATCTCTCAACCAGACTCAGGTGAACAGGCGTTAGAAATCACAGATATGCTCGTTCGATCTGGTGCCGTTGATCTTCTTATTGTTGATTCAGTTGCGGCCTTAACTCCAAGAGCAGAACTTGAAGGAGATATGGGTGACTCTCATATGGGTCTTCAAGCGAGACTCATGTCACAGGCACTAAGAAAGTTAACAGGATCAATCTCAAGATCTAATACGACAGTTATCTTCATCAACCAACTTAGAATGAAAATTGGTGTTATGTTCGGAAATCCTGAAACAACAACTGGCGGTAATGCTCTTAAATTCTACTCTTCAGTAAGAATGGATATCAGAAGAATCGGTGCGATTAAAGAAGGTGATAATGTCATCGGAAATAGAACAAGAATCAAGGTTGTAAAAAATAAAGTTGCTCCTCCATTCAAACAAGTTGAATTTGATATTATGTACGGTACAGGGATTTCAAAAGTAGGTGATCTACTTGATCTTGCTGTGGCAGAAAACATCGTTGAAAAGGCTGGTGCTTGGTACTCTTATAGCAACGAAAAAATCGGACAAGGAAGAGAGAACTCAAAACGCTTTCTGGAAGAGAATTCAAGCATGATGGAAGAGATTAAAAACAAAGTCCTTGCAAAAAGAGGACTTATTGAAGGTGAAGAGCCTGCGGTTGATATGGAAACAGGAGAGATAATGGAAGAAGAACCAGCTCCGGCCAAGAAAACTCGCAAATCAAAAAAGCTACAATAAGTAGAACATAATTTTCTCTCAGTCGGGGGAGGCTTTTGACTCCCCTGCTATTTAGCCCTGCTAATTAAAAGATGGACGAATTCATTCAAAATTCAAATCAATTAGAAGAAGATCAAGAAAAAGAAGAATATAAAAAAGCCTATAATTACTGTATTTTTCTTTTATCCAAAAGAGACTATTCAGAGTTTAAAATTTCGAACAAGTTAAAATCTAGAAAGCATTCATCAAAGATAATTCAGGATGTTGTCGATCAACTCACTGAGCAAGGTTACCTACGTGAAGATGAGTACAAAAAGCAAAGAATAAAGCAATTCATCTTAAAGGGCTGTTCAAATCGCTATATTATCCAAAAGCTTGGGGTGGAACATCTTGATTGCGAAGAAGAAGACATCGAAAACATTAGAGAAGAACAATTTTTATCCACTGACGATATGATTGATAAGTTAATTGAGAAAAAACTTAGAGGAAAAGATATTCCCGAGGGTTTTGAAGAAAAGCAAAAATTAAAAAATAAGGTCTTGCGTTTTCTCATCTCAAAAGGGCATAGCTTTGACCATGCCCTTCCCAAACTTGATACTTATTTTCGTTAATTAGATATTACTCTTCTTTATAGAGAATCATATCGACTTTACGTCTTAGCTCATCTAATTCATCTCGAAGCATTTCATTTTCTCTTTCTAAAGCTTCAATTCTTGCATCTTGCTCGTAATCTTTCATATTTGCTTGCCCTTGCAGATAAGCTAGCATCTCTCTATTTTCTCGAATTTCCTCGCGCTGCTCTTTAAAAGCTTCGATGAGGATGGCCACAAAGTTTCCATAAGCTACTGATTTATAACCACTTATAGGATTAGCCTGAACTAGCTCAGGAAAAACTTCTTCCACTTCTTGTGCTATCAGACCAATTTGCTTTCTATCACTAAATCCCATCTCCGGAAATTCGTCTTTTCGCATGAAATAAGTCACACCTCTAATATTTTCTAATTTATCAGAAACAGAACCATCTATTCCAAGATCATTGATTTCTTTTTTAAAATTCTTATCTGAAGAGTAGTAATATGCACTTGAGTAGACAGTGGTAGCATTAATTTGCCCCTCAACATCAAGGGTTGTTTCTGATGAAGTTACAGGATTTTCAATTCTAACGATTTCCGCATCTAGATTTAACCTACCTTTACCTGCATCTAAATCCCCATAAATACCCACAAAGTCTGTACCATCAAGGTTAGGTCCCCATAAGATTGCATCATTATATTCAAGATCTAATGCATTTCTACTTCCAACAATTGTACTTGAATTTGAACCCGAAGTTACTATTGTTAGTGCACCAGTCGTACTGTTCATATCTGGGTTAGGACCAATCGTCATGAAATCTGCTCCCGCCGTATCAAAGATCATATGATCTCTTGCAGATCCATCTGTCATTAGTTCCCCGAGTCCCTCGTTTCCGATACCGTCCGCTGAACTACAACGAACTACCTCATTATCTGTTGTATTATTAACGGTACAGCTAATCGGGATTGTCATATTATAAGAACCTATTTGACCGTCTCTTTCATTAGTTAATTCAAGAACAATATCACAACGCCCTTGGGTTGCCCCTGCACTAGATACAAAAGCAGACCTCGTAATAGATTCAACTCTTATGGCTTCTGCTGTTGGAAGAGGCTGCCCAGCTGTAATTACAGTACCACCAATAGTTAATGAAGCAGCTGTTTCGTTACCTGTAGCATCGACACCGAAAGCAGTATTTAAGGCACTTGTACAAAGTGGAGAACCTGCACCATCAAGCTGGCCGAGTTTTCTACGCATATCATTTTTAAAGTCTAGAAGATTTGATTTAGCCGTAATTCTCGCCATACCTTTACTGGCGTTTTGGTTAAGTCGCATAACCCCGGCAGCTAAAACAACTGAGATCCCCATCGCCGCGACAGTTTCAATGAGCGTCACACCGTGACTATTTCCCAGAATTTTCTTAAACATGGACTTCCCCAAAATCTTCGTTAATCTGCTTACTCTAAAATTATAAAGGATGTACAAGTTTGATGTTGCAAGGGAACATATTGCCCTTCTAATACCTTGAAATCACACAACGCACCGAATAACTCTGAAATCTTGATGCAATATTTATGAGGCATAATCTACTAAACCCCTAAATTTACAAGGGAAGTTTGCTCTAGATAAGACCATAGCACTTACCGTTTAAGCTCATAATTAAACCGTCAGTTGAGTAAAGAAGATCCGGGTTAAGGATATCTTTAGAGACTAAATATATCTTCTTAAAGCTAATTCCATCAATCTCCAATAAAGTATTTGTGGAAATGGTCACATTAATCCCAAAATTTTTAGCTTTTTTATTTAGACCTTTAATGAATTGCGGTGACTCATACGAACACACGGACATAAGATTTTCAGAAAGCAAAGCTTGAATACGAAAATGCTCAGGCTTTATATTTTCTAAATTAATTTGCCTAGCATAATCTCTTCTAGCCGAATGAATGAAAAATATCTGAACCAAAACAAGAATGGCCATAAGAGCTAATATCTTGTCATTAGTTTTTATAAATTTATAATAAAAGCTCATGTTAAAAATTCTCAAAAAATATCCTTACGCTATTATTTTCTTAATCTATTTTATAGTCAATATTCCTATTTTGGACAATTTGCCTTTTGGCATTGATTATCGATATTGGATCATTGATGTCTCAACGATTGAAAACCCACTCATGTCTTGGCTACCCTGGAGTAATTCTTATAAAAGTTGGCCGCTAACTTACACTATTTTATGGGTCTATCTAAAAATCTTTGGTGATTCAGTTGTCCTTCTTCGCGTTTTCAACCTTATCATTCATTTTGCGAACTTTTATTTACTAAAAAAAATTGCTCATCACTATATACCTTCAAAGAAAAAAGTTTGGCTTGGTAGTCTTCTTTTTTTATTTACGCCTTTAGCAACTTTAACTATATCCTGGGCATTCCAATTAAAAACAGTTCTTGGTCTATTTTTCTTTCTCACAAGTATACTTTTAATTATAACGAGACCACCAAGTCTCAAATCAGGTATACTATTAATTCTAGGTTTTTATCTCAGTATGACGGCAAAGATTCTCGGAGTCCTACTTCCGCTATTTTACATTTGGTTTCACAGAAAAAACTTAAAAAATAAATATGTGTCTTCTCTTTCAATTTTTCTTCTCACTATGTCTTTGGTTCAGGGACTTCTAAATATAAAAGGTGTGACATACTTCAAAGCAGAGTTAAAACAGATTCAAGCTGATCATTTTTCAACTCAAAGAGATATTGACTTTAAAATGAGCGAACTTGAAGCTGAAGATCGATTTGTTGTAGATAGATCAACAAATAGACCGGTTAATAAAGTGGTGCAAGAAATATCCGTAAGTTCTACCGAGTACTTAGAGAGCTTTTCAAGCAGTAAAAATTTAAGGGACAAGTATATTATAGCCATTCAGAATTTAGGAAGGCTTGGCTTATACTCCTTAGGTTTTTACAACTCACTTCCTTTTTATGAGGATCCCGCAAAACTTTTATCATCAGATTTAATCTTTTTGTATTCGTTTATTGGAGTTATTCTTCTCAGTTTTATGATTATCAAAAGAGATGATCTCCTCTTGATTAGCTTTCTTCTCTATATCCCCATATCCGGTCTCATCTATGTCCCTTATATGAAACACTCATACACATCTGATCATTGGTTTTATGCTGCTTCGGGCTTTTTGATTTTAGGACTTTTACGAAAAATCCAAAGCCCTCTTTTTTGGAATATAGCTACTCTCGCTGTCGTGGCAAGCTTCTCTTTTAATGTGGCAAAGTACTCAAGTTTTGAGGGCTTACTCTCTTATAATTTTAAAGAGAATCAAAACAAAGTCGCTCTCCAAACAAGTCTTTTTTACGATAAATTAAGGGGACAACAATCTCAAATAATGAAAAAAAGTCAGTACATCCTCGATCAAATCGATTTTAACAGCCAAAAAGATTATTACAATATGATCAACTCCGCTGCAATCTTGGGAAACAAAAACCTCTCAAAAGCCTATTTCAGTCGCTTCGCTGTGAGGAGAATAAAAAATGGTAATGAACTACTCCTCGATCAATTTTTATTGAATAGCAAAAACTTTATATCTAAAAGAGATGCCGTACTGACAAAAGCTTTAACCGCAGCAAATAAAAACTATCTCTCTGAAAAAGAATACCAATCAGTGATCGAATATCTAAAGCAGGATTCTTCTCATTAACTTGTTGAGCTAGCCTCTGACTCATAGGTAACAATATTATCAAAGTCATTGGTAGAAATTTCACTAACTAACTTAACAAGCTCTCCTGGAAGCACGAGTCCATAACTTCGAATCAAGCCGGCTTGTTCATTATAGTGAGAAGGATAGCTGGCAGCTTTTTTTTCAAGGTATACTTTTGAGCCTGAAGTAATTTTAGGAAGCTTCACTTCTAGCACTAAAAGTTTCCCAGAAATACTATATAAATACTCTTCAAGTTGGCTATAAGATTCGAAATTAAGTTTCTCCATATTTTTAGGTTCTATGGGTTGATCAAAGCAAACTCTGATTTCAGGTTCACAATGGTCAAAAATTTCAGCATCAATTTCTAATTTTACCTTCTGGGTACCAGAAGGTGCATACAAAATAATTTTAGAGCTTGCTTTTCCGTCAGACCTTGTTTCTAAGTTCAATACAGTTCCAGAAGTCTTATGGCCTTCAACTGCCGCATGAATTCTAAAATATGATCTCTCCAAGAAGCGGTTTAAGTTAACCTCAATATCTAGTAGATAAAAGCCATCAAAGGGGAAATACAACTCTAGACTTTTCTCTATTCTACTTTGACCTGGATTAACCACAGAAAATTTAAAAGACGTCTCGTCAGCCCATACAATTGCTGCAAAAGATTCTCGACCAGACTTAATCACACCTGGTAGCCTGTCACTGAAATATGAAAACTGCGGGAGATTAACTTTGCCCAAAGTATCTTTAGCAGACTGGATCATGGAATAATAATTATTTTCCTTGCAGAGATATCCTAATTGGTACCAAACCTCTTTTCTAAATTCGACAGGCTTTAAAAACCCAAGGATATCAAACTCAAGCAATCCTTTAAAAACGGGAAGTAAAGTCAAAACAAGAACAGACTGATCCCGACCTTGAAATTCAAAGTCAATATCAAGCTCTATTAATTCCGTTTTATCCCGCCAATTCATGACGCCAAAATTCTCCGTTATAAATGTCCTCTCATATCCATTCAGCTCTGTTTTTTGAGATAAAAGCCAACGAAGCTTTTCTATGTTGTATAAATCCCAACTTATCATGGTATCAAAATCTAGAAGCTGGAGATTCTTAATTTTCGAAGCAATAAAAAATGGATGTGATTTTGAGGGCAAAGCCTTCAATAAGCTAAACTGAAAATTTTCATAATCAACTTCCAGTGAATGCTCGATAATTTCAGAGTTCAAGACAAGATCTCTATCGAATAACAAAGCTTTATTGGCTCCAAATATCCAGCTCATTCCAATAGAGTACAATGCTGGATATTTATCACAATGAGGATCTCGATAATGATCATAGATGTGTAAGGTTGCGCAGTCGATAGTAGAGTCATTTATCGAGTATTGATAATAGATTTCTGAGTTATCATTTCCATTGTTATGACAAACAAATAGAATTTTTAGCCGAGGATTACAAGCAAGGTCTTTAGGGAGAGAATCAAGCCAAGCCTTCTGAGAAAAGGTCGAATCTTTTTTTTCCTCATAAGGAATAACAATGACATTAGACCCAAAAACATTAGGAGGAGGTGTTTCATAAACTGGAAAAGATGAGGTGATAGCATCTAACAAATTCTTAAACTCTTCTCGTTTGGAGTTTAAGTAGTCGGCTCCATGATTCATATTTTCCCTTCCCTCTATCAACTTACAATAATATTGACCTCTTAAGAAAAGAGAAGATAGTCTGTCACCTGTCTTATTTATCGCCCAGTCATAAACCAAATACGAATCGATACACCCAGCATAATAAAAGAGCATAAAGAGTTCTCTCGTGAAATAATGGGATTTGCCGGCATAGACGAATGGATCGTCAATCAAAACCAAGTTCTTTTGATAGTAGGGCTCCCTAAGAATCTTTTGTACGTCCCAATCTGCAAATTCTCCTAATATGATATTTTTTAGCTCTTGAAGTTTAATATTTCGAGAAATAAGTGAATTGAATTTCCATATAATTTCTTCATTTGATAATTGCGCCCAACGGAAATTAGGCTTGAGCTTTCGTCTTCTCAACTCATAGGTCTGATGATCATGAAGATAATTCAATATATCTTTAATTTTATCGTATTGACGCTGTATTTTTAAGGTTTTAAAAAGGTCTCCCTCTTCTCTGTTCTTTAAGTTCTTGAAAAGCCATTCAAGTTGAAAATAAATCTCATTAACAATATCCAAATAAAATTTTCGAGGGTGATAACGATACTGAAATCTTGGAGGCTCCCCTTTTAAATGAATCCATCTTGATACTGATAGAAACTTGAAATCACCGAAATTATACAAATACGTAGCATCTTCTTCTGAGTAAAAATCATAATCAGAAACAATGGGAAAGAAATTGTTAAAAAAAGAAAAAACTTTTTCAAGTCTTTTACTATTATCTGGCGTTACCTCACCCACAAGGAAGAAATCTAGGTCGGATATTACAGGTTCAAAATATCTTTGATTATAGCTTCCCTTCAAATAGGCATGTTTAACAAAAGATATCCGAGATAGAACAAACTTTACGATAGCTAGGGCTAATTTATAATAAAGAATATAAAGATTTTGAAAAAAAAGATTTGTTCTTGCTTTATATAATATAAGAAGAATCTTATTTCTCATCTAATAATTCTCTCACTGCTTTCAGGTTTTCTGTTCTGCTCTGAGACATCTCGATTAAGTATGAATCATGCCTAAAGGTAATAATGACAGCAGCCACCAACCTACTTATAAAAATTTTAAGATTAACAAAACTATCCTTCCAACCCAAACGAAAGAAGTGCTCTATTACCATCGGTAAACCGACACCCACAACCATATGGTGAAAGAGTTCTTTTAAGAATTGCCATCGATTGAGTTTGAATATTTTTGGTGTCTTTCTTGTGCTTCGGTATCCGATCAAAAACAAAGTAGGCCCAGAACTTACAAAAACTTTATTTTTTAAATGTTTGAGTCCAAGTAAATATTTTTTTGAAAAATACTGCCGGTCAAATTCATAAATACTTTTCTCTGAAATATAGGGAAAACTATTGAATAAAGTATTCCTTGATTCACTTCCTATCCTCAACGGAAATGCGTGCAAATTTCCAAATCGATTTACCACAGGTGTATCGTCTGAGATTATTGAAGTTTGCTCATCAGATAATAGGTCCATAAAAAGCGTTGTTTTCCCACCCTTGGAAGGCATCATAAAAACTAAATTCCTTCTATCTCTGCTGATAGCGCAGGCATGAATTTTATGAAAGCCTCTTTTATCCATATTTTTTCCACTATAGGATAAGATGACTAAATATAATATCTCGTGAAGGATCTCAAAATCTATATATCGAATATAGACCTTATAAGAATAGGTTTCTGTCCATGCCTTGCCATAGTAGTCTTGAAACTTAACGTCTTGATTAATATAAGTTATCGAATTTTGGGATTGAGACTTAGCTCTTATATTCTCTGGTAGATCTAGCGAATCAGCTTTTTTACATTCTACAATAAAGTTTGACTTAGTGGTTTCACATATAAAGAAATGAAAATCTTCTCTTATTTTTGCTAAAGTTTCATCATGATCGCAACTAATCTCAAGAATAAATCCAAAGAAATCTAAAAAGAGAAGATTTTTACCGAGTGACACCGAGTTTTCCTTTTATCATCCCTAGCATTAGCCCCAAAGAGAAGCCAGTATGAATTAGTACGACAGTTGCCATTCCAAAAATCAGTCCCTTTATGGACTTTAACTTTAAAAATATATTTAAATTAATCCAAAGGTTTAAAACAAAATGGAATTTAGCCAAAAGAAAAAATAGGCTTGGAGCCAGTAGAGGCAGAAAAGCTAATCCAAAACCAGTTAAAAGGGGGATAAGAAAAATTGATTTAAAATAGCTCTCGGGATGGCTTAGATGAACTCCTCTGAAAAAACCCGATTTTAGTTGAATTTTAAAAATCTCCTCAAGCCTGGTTCTTCTTAAATGGAAAACGTAAAGCTGAGGGAAAAAACATAATACAGCTCCCCCTCTTTTCATCTGATCAACCAATAAGTTTTCCTCGCAGCGAAGAAGTTCTTCTGAGAATTTTATCTGGAATTTTTCCAACCAGTATCTATCCACCCAAAAATTACAAAGCGTCAGCATAAGCTCATCTGCTACTCTTGAGACATCCGCTTTTAAGCTATGGCGACAATAAGTATTTCCCATAATAATTGAGCTTTCTAACAATTTTCCCATAGTTTCCTGTAGGGTATCACCTTGAAGAGCTTGATCCGGGCCACCAAACCCTTGGCAATTCTCCTCTCTTAGAATCTGGTTAGCTTTTAAAAAATAATCCTGATTCACTATGACATCATCATCTAAAAAACAGACCCATTGAGTCGTTGCATGCGACAGGAGTATATTTCTAGAACGTCCGGGTGAAGTTTTCGTTTCAGCAATATGAATACTAATTTTATGAGAGAGATTTAAACTCTCTACCAATGACTTTGAATGGACATCACTGCTATGCAACAAGAGATGAATATGGTCCAAACTATCAGGTGCAATTTCATCTATTTTTTGTAAGGCTTTTTCAAGGACCTTAGGGCGATGAAAACTTGCCATAAGAATTTGGAAATTCACTGCCCTCGAAATGATCTAACCCTCCAAAACTATTTAAACTTCAGTTAAATATGTTATAAGAGTTGAGACGCAAATAACAGTGAATTTGAAGGGTATAAAAGCACTATGAAAACCTCTGAAATAAGAACAAAATTTGTAAAATTTTTCCAGGAAAAAGGTCATGAGCAATTAGAATCATCATCATTGATTCCTCTTGATGACCCTACCCTCATGTTTGCAAATGCCGGTATGAATCAGTTTAAAGATTTCTTTACTGGAAAAGCTAATCCCAGCTCTAAAAGAGCTGTTACTATTCAGAAATGCGTTCGAGCAGGTGGTAAGCATAATGATTTAGAAAACGTAGGTTTTACCGCGAGGCACCACACCTTTTTTGAAATGCTTGGAAATTTTTCCTTTGGCGATTATTTCAAAGAAGAAGCAATTGATTTTGCCTGGAGTTTTTTAACTAAAGAATTAAAAATTCCTGAAAACAAACTTTATATCACTGTTCATGAGACTGACGAAGAAGCAAGGACGATTTGGCATAAAAGCCAGGGTGTTCCCTTAGAGAGAATTTTCTACCGTGGAGATAAAGATAATTTTTGGGAAATGGGTGAGATTGGGCCTTGTGGTCCCTCGAGTGAAATATTTTTTGATCATGGAGAAGAGTATTCTGATGGTGCTGATACCAGCGATTGCATCTTGGATGATGAAGGACGATACGTAGAAATTTGGAACCTCGTATTCATGCAATTTGAGAAATTCAAAAACGAAGCTGGTGAAATTGAAAGAAAGGAACTTCCTAATCCCTGTGTCGACACAGGATCTGGACTAGAGAGAGTTTCAGCTGTTCTTCAAAATGTATACTGGAACTATGATACTGATGGATTTACTAAACTCATCTGCGAATTAGAAAAAATCAGTGGGAAAAAGTATAGCGATCCAAATTTCGTCAATAGCTTTCGCGTCGTTTGTGACCATGCTCGCGCCACAACTATGCTTATAACCGATGGGGTTATCCCAAGTAATGAGGGGCGAGGATATGTTTTAAGAAGAATTATAAGACGTGCTACGAGGCATCTTCAAGAACTAGGGATCGAATCTTTATCTCTTCACAAATTAGTCGAAACTGTTTTTGCAGATCTTGGTGAGGTTTATCCACAAAATGCTGCTAATAAAGATCTAGCAACGAAGATGTTAAAGATTGAAGAGGAGAAGTTCAGAACGACTCTTAAAACTGGTCTTGATTTACTTAAAAAAGAAATTTCAAATCTAAAATCAAAAAAGATGGATGGGAATATTGCCTTTAAGCTCTATGATACTTATGGATTCCCTTTCGACCTTACTGAAGTTATCCTGCGCGAACGAGGTTTGGAAGTCAGTGAAGATGAATTCAACAGTGCAATGGAAAAACAAAAAGAGCTTTCAAGATCCTCTTCAAATTTTAATATTAAAGAAGACGATAAAGAACAATATTATCAGATCTATGAAAAGTATGGGGCAAACGAATTTACTGGCTATGATTCGTTAGAGATAAAGGCGAAGTGTTTAGCCGTATTTCCAAACGAAGACAAGGTTTCACTTGTTTTTGATAAGACTCCTTTTTATGGAGAAAGTGGCGGTCAGGTTGGCGATACCGGGAAAGTATTACTTGAAGGCAAAATTATAGCTGAAGTCATGGATACACAAAAACCGGTTGATGGAATTCACGCTCACCTCTCCAAAGCGAATAGCGATATTAAACCCGGTGAGACTTATACCTTGGTGGTAGATTCCTCAAAAAGAGAATTGATAAAGAGAAATCATTCTGCCACTCACCTTCTCCAAGCAGCTTTAATTGAAGTTCTAGGTCCTCATATTAAACAAGCGGGATCTAGGGTAAGCACAGATAGCTTGCGATTTGACTTTACCCAACCAGAAGCTGTCTCAAAATCAGACCTCCAAAAAGTCGAAGATCTTGTTAATCAAAAAATTCGAAATGCTTTAGCTGTATCAGCAAGTCTTATGACAAAAGATGAAGCGACATCTAAGGGGGCGATGGCACTTTTCGGAGAAAAATACGGAGATGAAGTCAGAGTTCTTGAGATGGGTGATTTTTCTCTTGAGCTATGTGGAGGAACTCATGTTAAGAATACTTCTGAAATTGAAATTTTCGTTATTCTAGGTGAGTCATCACTATCGAGTGGAGTGAGAAGAATTGAGGCCACAACCTCGAGCAACGCTCTAAATTATCTTATGGAAAGATCTCGAGTTTTGGGCAAAGTTGAGAGAGAACTTTCTTCCAATTCCGATAATGTCTTAGAAAAGATTGAAGCCCTGCAAACAACTATCAAAAAGAAGAATAAAGAGATAAAGGAAGTTCAGTCTAGAATGGCAAAGGCCAATCAGCAGGATCTCTTCAGTAAAAAAGAAGAGCTTAAAAATGGATTGAGTTTATACAAGGTAGAATTAAAGGATATTCCAGCAAAAGAATTTCGAGGAATCTCAGATCGTTTTGTTAGTGAGAATTCAGAAGATATTGTGTTTCTGTATAATATTGAGTCTGACAAATTGTCTTACTTACTTAGAACTAATAAGAAAAATAAAAACATTAACTGCTCTGAAGTTATTAAAGAAAATCAGTCTCTTATCAACGGTCGAGGTGGCGGAAGACCGGATATGGCACAAGGCTCAGGTGAAGCCCAAGAAATTTCTAAATTTATTGAAGGTATTCAAAATACCTTGGGGAGTTTATAATCGTGGCGAAACATCTACTTATTTGTTTAAGTTTAATAGTCCTATTCTCTTGTTCGAAAGAGAAAAAATCTCAGAAGAATATTCTCAATTACGCGCTCACCAGTAATGTTTCTACTTTAGACCCAGCGATTAGTTACGACACAGTTTCAGCAAAGGTTGTTTATCAAATTTATGAAGCTCTTTATGAATATGATTATCTAAAAAGACCTTATCAATTAGTTCCTAATTTAGCTGCAAGTCTCCCCATCATAGATGACGAAGGTCTTACTTACAGGATCAAGATTAAGAGTAATATTGAGTATCACTCCTTCGAGGGGTTCGAAGCTAAAACTCGTTATGTTACGGCACAGGATTTTATCAACGGGATAAAAAGGCTCGCCATCACGCCTGGAAGTAATGGCTGGTGGCTTTTTGAAGGAAAGATTAAAGGCTTAGATGAATTTAGATCAAAGTTTATAAACTCTAAAAAAGATTATAGCTCAGAGAAAGCTTACCTTGAGGCTATGCTAGCAGAAAAGGTTGAAGGCTTAACGACAAAGGGTGATTTTAAACTGAATATAAAACTAAAGCAGCCCTACCCACAACTAATCTATGCCCTTGCAATGGCGTTTACCTCTCCGATACCAAAAGAAGTCATCCTGGCCACAAACAATAGTTTAAATGAAGTGGCTATAGGAACCGGACCCTTTTATCTTAAAGAATGGAAGAAGAGTTCCATAATTACTCTTAATAAATTTAAAAATTATCATCCAGCTGTTTTCCCAGCCGAAGGTGATCGGTTTTCCTATGAGAAAAAACTATTTGCAGACTCGGGAAAGGCACTTCCTTTTATAGATGAAATTAATTTTAAAATCATGAAAGAGTCTCAGACAAGGTGGCTAAACTTCTTAAAAAAGAAGATTGATATTATTGTCCTAACCAAAGACCATTTTCCCTTAGCCCTCGATCCCACCGGAAACTTAAAAAGTGATTTTAAGAAAGATGGAATCGAGCTTCAAATAGCTCCAACACTTACTTATTGGTGGCTAGCTATCAATATGGAAGATAATATCCTTGGAAAAAATTTAAAGCTAAGGCAGGCTATCGCCCACGCGGTAAATATTGATGATTATATTAAAACCTTTACCAATAATATCGCACTGAAAGCTAATTCTATTTTTCCTCCCGGGGTTAAGGGATATAACCCGACAACAACTCTTCCCTACGAATACAATATTGAAAAAGCTAAAAAGCTTTTAGCTGAGGCTGGGTACCCTCAAGGTAAGGGACTTCCCGAGTTTTCTTATGATGTTAGGGGCTCCACAACTGTTTCACGACAGATGGGAGAATTTGTTCGAAAAGAGTTAGAAAAGATTGGGATCCAAGTAAAAGTAAATCTCAACTCATTTCCGGGATTTTTAAATAAAGCTAGAACAGGACAATTGCAGCTATGGCAAGGCGGCTGGGCCATGGACTATCCCGACCCAGAGAATGTCGTCCAACTCTTAATTTCAAAAAATCACCCCCCAGGGCCGAATTCAACCTTTTACTCAAACCCAAAGGTTGACGAACTTTATAAAAAACTCTTTTTTACAAAAGACGAGGATCAGGTTCTAGAAATCACTAAAGAAGTTGAGTCAATTATTGCTAAGGACCTACCCTGGATTATGCAGTTTTATTCAAGAAACTATATTCTTCATCATAAGCATTTGAAGAACTTCAGACAGTCAGATTTAATTAACAATAATTTTAAGTACTTGAAAATTGAGCCCTAGGCAGCTCTTGCCTAGGGTTCTCACCCTATTAACCCACCTTATAAGTTCGCCGATAAGACTAGTGTGAAATCCTCATAAGGAAGACATAATGAAATTATCCTGCATAAAAAAATTCTTAGTCCTTACCCTCATTGGCATGAGTTTGAATACATATGCCAGAGATCATCTTATCTTTAGTGTCGCGGAGGACATTCCAATGGGATGGCAAGATGACATTAATAGAAGAAATTATTACGTCAATATGGGAAGTGAACATGGTATTAAAAAAGGTACCACACTCACCGTCTTTCGAAGGATTTCGAAACGAAACCCTTACGATAATAAAAAACGAGTTAACTATAAAGTCCCAATCGGAACACTCGAAGTTATTCATGCAGAAGACACCTCTGCGATAGGTAACCTTAAAAAGCTATATAAGTCTGCTAAGGATCCCCTATTTGAAATCAATAATTTTATGATAGGTGACTCTGTTGAGGTCAAAGTAAACTAATTATCAACTAAGCTTTTTTGACTTTACCAACTCACCTACCAGTACTTTATCTAAAATAACAACGGATTCTAGCGCTAGAGCGTAGTCGTGGCCTTTTTCAAACTTTCCTCCCTTGACGGCAATTTGATTTATTCTTTGGCCATGAAAATATCCCTTGAAATGAAATAAATTTAAATTTTCTTTTGCTCTGAGGTATCTTGAAATAATGAGTACTTTCTTCATACCCTTGCTTTATGCAAGGTATTTCTTTATAAATGATCCTAGTTTGCCGAAAATACTAATATAATTTAAAGCTAAAAGAATATTTGTCATGAAAAAAACACTTTGCGACTTATTGATCCAAAGATACACAGAAAAGCCAGAGGCTGGTGCCATTGGTTGGATAGAAAAGGATAATATAAAGCTTCTCTCCTTTAAGGCCTATAAGGAATCTATCGAAGCAATATCTATCGCTCTTTTAAATCTTGGTTTAGATCTCCAAGATAAGGTAAGTCTACTCAGTAACACTCGTTATGAATGGAATCTCATCGATCTTGGTATCATGTGCGCTGGTGGTATTACCGTTCCAATCTACCCATCTTATACCAATGAAGAAGTGAGTTTTATTATTGATCACTCGGATAGTAATCTGATTTTTTTAGAGAATGAAGAGCAACTTAAAAAAATTATTGAAGTTCAAGAAAGTCTCGTTAACCTCAAAAAGATCATTGCCATCGACGAGATTTCTACTCAGACGGTGAAAGAGTTAAGATCAGAGATAAAATTTTTTCGCTATTCAGACTTAATTGAGCAGGGAAACCAAAATAGGCTTGAAAGCCCAGATCTATTTCAAAACAATATTCAGAATATTGATGTCAATCATATAGCAACCATTGTCTACACTTCAGGGACTACAGGTCAACCCAAGGGAGCCGTGATTAAACACAGTGCCCTCTTTCAAGTCTTAAAAAATGTAGATAAATACGCCCTAGGTGCCATTAATAGTTCGGACCGTCTTCTCACCTACCTTCCACTCTCTCACGTACTAGGAAGATTTGAATCATTCACAACAATAGCTCTTGGTAACGAAACTATCTACGCAGAAAATATGGCAAAACTTATTGAAAATATCACACTCGTAAAACCAACAATCCTCGTTGCTGTTCCTAGAGTCCTTGAAAAAATTTATGAAAGGGCCTTGAAAATAATCTCTCAAAATCAAATAAAGAAACATACTTTTGATTGGGCCATGAAAGTTGCAAATTTGTTTTTTGAAACACTCGATGCTGACAGAATACCATCTAGTGGCCTTATCTTGCAGTACGCTCTTGCTAAAAAACTCGTTTTTTCAAAAATCTATCAAATGTTTGGAGGAAAGATTAGATATTTTATCTCTGGTGGTGCTCCCCTAGATATAGCAATTATCCACTTTTTAAGAAATGCTGGTCTCACAGTTTTGGAAGGATATGGTTTAACTGAAACAATTGCGCCATGTACGATCAACCCCTTAAGTAAGCAAGTACCAGGCTCTGTAGGTCAACCAATAGGGGATGTCGAGATAAAATTTAGCGATGAAAATGAAATACTCATAAAATCTAAAGCTCTTTTCTCCGGATATTTTAAAGATGAGGAGGAGACAACGAGAGTCCTCGATCAGGATGGCTGGTTTTATACTGGAGATATAGGAAGGTTCGATGCTCAAGGTTTTTTGAAAATTACTGATCGGAAAAAAGATATTATCATCACAAGTGGTGGTAAAAATATTTCTCCTCAAAAAATTGAAAATATTTTAAAGCGAAGTCCTTATATAGAACAATGCCTGGTGGTAGGAGATAAACGAAAGTTTCTCACGGCTCTGATCGGGATATCGAAATCAGCATTTCACGCTCATTTCGATGAGTTCGAAATTTCAGAGGACTGTGACTTTGTTGACCTAGCATCTCATCCTAAAATCAATGAGTTGGTTCAAATCGAAATCAAAAACTTAAACAAACAGGTGGGGTCTTTTGAAACAATCAAGAATTTTCGCATCGTCCCATTGGAAATCAGCCAAGACAATTACCTCACACCTTCCCTGAAGTTGAAGAAAAAATCACTCGAAGCAGACTTTAAGAATTTAATAGACGCAATGTATCAGGGTGTTTAATTTTTGACAATTGAGCTTCTCAAGCCTATAAAATGAGGTTCAAAGTTAAATTCAAGAGGTACTAGAATGGCAAGAGTAACAATTGAAGATTGTCTCGAAAAAGTAGAAAACAGATACGAGTTGGTTCATCTAACTGCTAAAAGAGTGAAGCAATTAAGAGAAGGTGCTGATGCACTTGTAAAAAGTAAGAATAAAGAAATCGTTACAGCTCTTAGAGAAATTGCAGCCGATAAGGTTAAACACGCTCCTGTAGAAGAATACGATTCAGACGAATTTTAGAATATTTTATATTTATATTTTCTAATAGCCTCTCTTATGGGAGGCTTTTTTTATGTCAATAAGACCCGCGACTCAAGAAGATTATCAGGCCATATTAGATGTTTATAATTGGGCGGTCTCCGATACAGTTGCCACATTCGATACCGAAATCAAGTCACTCCCCATACACCTTAGTTTTTTTAAAGATTTTGAACTGGGCTATCCAATGCATGTTCTCACTCAAGATAAAAAAGTTATTGGTTTTGCTTTGGTCAAGGCATTTTCAGACCGTAAAGCATATGCACGTACATGTGAATTAGCCATTTATATCAAACCAGGTTTTCACCGAAAAGGATATGGAATGACATTAATGAAATCAATTCTGGGGGCGGCTAAAGATTTCAACCAAAAAGTTATTCTCTCAAAAATAGAATCAGAAACTGTAGCAAGTCTAGAGCTTCATCGAAAACTGGGTTTTGAAGAAGTAGGTACACTCAAACGAGTCGGCTATAAATTCGATCGCTGGCTTGATGTCACGATTATGCAGAAATTACTTTCTTAGAGCTATTTTTAAAACCTCATCAAAATGTCTTACTGGATAAAATTTAAGTCCTTTCCTATGTCGTTCAGGAACTTCTTTAAGATCTTTTTCGTTTTCAAAAGGAAGAATGATATCTTTAATTCCTGCTCGTTTTGCAGCTAGGACTTTTTCTTTTATCCCACCAACTGGAAGAACTTTTCCGGTTAGACTCAACTCTCCCGTCATAGCTACATTCCCTCTCACTTTTTTATTTTTAGCAAGTGAATAGAGCGCCAAAGCCATAGTGATACCTGCACTAGGCCCATCCTTAGGAGTTGCACCTGCTGGAAGATGGAGATGGACTTCATGATTAGCCAAAAAGTCTAGGCTGTCTTCTGCAGTATTTGTTTCGTTATTTTTTGTTCTGCTACTAACTTTCTTTTTACTCTTAGCTACCGCCATTTCAACTTGAAGAAGTTTCTTTACATATGAATAAGCCAGGTTTGCTGACTCATTCATGACGTCTCCCATTTGTCCGGTAAGCTTAAACCCTTTCCCTAACACAGGTAGTGTTTCCACGAATAGAATTTCTCCACCAAATGAGGTCCAGGCAAGACCAGTTACAACACCAGGCTGTAGTGGTTTTTGAGCCACCTCTGATTGAAATCTCTTAGGACCAAGAATTTCCTCTAGGTCTTTTGGCATAGGAGAAAACTTTTTAGGCGTTTTACTGCTCACCTTTTTAAGAGCGGCTGAACGACAAAGTTTTGCAATTAATTGCTCCATTCGACGTACTCCTGCCTCTCTAGCATAGTCGTGGATCAAAGCTTTGAGAGTTGTCTTAGATAATGAAAAATCTTTGACTGTTAAACCATGGGCTTTCAATTGCTTTGGAATAACCCACTTAACGGCAATGGCGAGCTTCTCTTCCATTGTATAACCACTAAGTTCTATCAATTCCATACGATCTAATAATGCCTCAGGAATTTCTCCCACATAATTGGCAGTCGCCACAAATAAAACTTTTGAAAGATCAAAAGGCACATCAAGATAGTTATCAATAAAAGTTCTATTCTGTTCTGGGTCTAAGACTTCCAAGAGAGCTGAACCGGGATCACCCTGATAAGAACGCCCTAATTTATCAATTTCATCAAGCATGATGACTGGATTATTTACTTCAACTCGCTTTAAAGCTTGAATGAGCTTTCCAGGCATAGCGCCAACATAAGTCCTTCTATGCCCTTTTATCTCAGCTTCATCTCGCATTCCACCTAACGAGAAACGATAAAATTTTCTCCCGAGAGCATTCGCTATCGATTGTCCCAATGAAGTCTTTCCAACCCCAGGAGGTCCAGCCAAACATAAGATAGTTCCATCATACTCAGGCTTTAGTTGTCTCACGGCCAAAAATTCTAAAATACGTTCTTTTGCTTTTTCCAGTCCATAATGATCTTTTTCTAGAACCTTTCTAGCCGAGTCAATATCGTTACTATCATCAGTAGATTTATTCCATGGAAGTTGAGTCATCCAATTAAGAAATGTCCTTGTGACATTATACTCTGGTGAAGAATCTGGAATTGACTCTAGCCTCTCTAGCTCTTCCAATGCAGCTTTTTCAGCCTCTTCTGGCATCTTGCATTCTTCGATAAGCTCTTTAAATTTTTTCATATCGCGAGACTTCTCATCTTCATCCATTCCAAGCTCAGAACGAATGACTTTGAGCTGCTCTCTTAAAAAGTACTCTCTTTGGTATTTATTTACTTTATCATTTACCTCATCGGTAATTTTCTTTTGAATATCAGCAACATCTTTTTCGCGTTTTAAGTAAACAAGAAGTTTTGCAAATCTCTTTTTAACGACTAAGGTTTCAAGAAAATCCTGTGCCTCCGGGACGTCTAAAGATAAAGCAAATGCAACCAAGTCCGCCAAAGAGCCAGGACTGGGAGAATTAAGCATGGCAAGTTTCATTTCCTCATTGAAATAAGGATTGATCTCACTAAGCTTTTTTACCTGGTTGATGACCGATCTTGTATAGGCATCAAGCTCTTCGTCTGACTCATGGACGTCTTCAAACACATCGGCGTTAACGACAATCAAGGGGCTTTCTTCAATAAACCGATCGATACGATATCTTTTAAGTCCATGGACCAACAAATTTACTGACCCATCTGGAAGTTTCAACTTCTTAACGACCTTACAATAAACTCCCACTCGGTAAATATCTTTGGCGGTAAGATCATTGACCTCTCCGCTATAGGCTTCCATCTCATACTCTTCAATATCTGCCGCAGAGGGACCTTCATCACCTTCACCATCATCAACCAAGTACTCCTGGCCTTCTTTGAATTTGACAAGATTAAGAGCTACATAACCTATTCGGCTTACCAAATCATCCAACTCTTGAGTATACTTATCCTCAGATAGAATGATAGGAGCAATCATTCCTGGGAAAATAGGGCTATTAACGATGGGTATTACAACGACTTGCTCTGGAAGTTTCTGAAGACTTTCAACTTCAGAGTTGATTTTCACGTTTTCTGTCTCGTTCATTATTTATCCTATTTTTTGACATCAACTACTAAACGACCTGGATTT
>CEQY01197288.1_pt1 | contig 28229 bp, 26 predicted proteins | sample 361391 | NCBI WGS metagenome assembly CEQY01 (sample SAMEA2621075, study PRJEB7988) | marine metagenome | isolation source: saline water (ENVO:00002010), including | reverse complement strand
TCCAGAGTAACTGACAACGGCTCAGAACCCTGGCCGTAAACAACTGCTGGGATCTTGTCGTCGCGTCGCAAACGCCTAGACGATCGACTGCCATGGTCTCGGCCGATTTCAGCCTCGAGCTTCAGATCTGACGACATCGCTGGTGACTCCTGGATATAAATCTAATAATGGACCAGATTTCTTTAAAGGTCCTGAAGGGCTGACCATTGTAGAGCCCAGGGCTACTCATCACTCACAGAAAGCAAGACGTTATTAACTACGAATGGTTTTCTCCGTCAAAGATTTCTGAGACCGACGTATCTTCGAAGACCGATTCCAAAGCATCGGCAAGAATACCTGCTGCACTCAGCACCTCTAGTTTGTCGAATCGTTTTGAGTCAGGAAGAGGAACGGTATCGGTGACAATGACTCTACTCAGAGCTGAGCTCTCCAAACGTTCAACTGCTGGGCCAGAAAACACAGCGTGTGTAGTGGCGCAAAGCACGTCAGCGGCACCGTGCGAAATTAATGTGTCTACAGCAGCGCATATTGTTCCAGCCGTATCCACCATGTCATCAATAATCACGCAAGTCCGCCCGTTGACGTCGCCCATCACACCCAGTGCTTCTACCTCGTTAGCAGTATTCAACGAGCGTCTTTTGTAAATCGTTGCTACTTCACAGTCCAGCTTTTTCGCGTATCGTTCTGCGACCTTAACTCGGCCCGTGTCGGGCGAAACAATCACAGAGCCGTCAGGAATAACAGCATCTAAATATTCGATGAGGACTGGGGCCGCTGTTAAGTGGTCAACTGGGCCTTCAAAGAACCCTTGTATTTGGCCACTATGTAGATCGATGCTGACAAGACGGTCGGCACCGGCTTGTCTCAAAAGGTCTGAGATCAGGCGGGCAGTTATCGGTTCACGACCCTGCGCCTTTCTGTCCTGCCGGGCATAGCCGTAAAACGGAGCGACTGCCGTTATACGTTTCGCTGAAGCTCGCCGAGCAGCGTCCACCATTATCAGGTGCTCCATGACTGCATCATTCACGCTCATCTTTTCTGTTGCTGCGTGAGTTTGGATGATGAACACATCCCCGCCACGAACAGATTCCTCAAATCGACACTTAATCTCGCCATTGGCAAAATCGATCAGCCCGGGGTCACCTAGGTCTATTCCTAAATGGTGAGCAATTTCCTGAGCAAGCAGTGGATTAGCTCGACCGGTGAATAGGTGTAAACGCTTTTTCGTTACTAGTTCCATCGCTTCTCCTGCTCTTACAAGAGCTGTAGAACGGTTCTGTGACAGTAGCTGACGCGCACTTGTCTTCCGGCCCTAAAACTATAAGAAGTCAAATTTGACAATACTTCCCAGTCTGCGATTCCAGGTGCCAACACTTTGACTCGATGAGATCTGCTCGACATAGCCGCTTTATTGGCCCAAATCGAATCCTTGAAGCAGCTATTTAATGTTTGTTCGTATTCTCAGCAACGTTTCGCATTCCACCAGCTGTTCTTGTGTGTTGACACCGCGCACTTCGTCGGCATCATCAACAATCACTCCTGTTACGAGATGGCCGCTCTTGCCCAACAGTTCGACTACGTCAGTTAGGTAGTACTCATTTTGAGAGTTGGAATGTTCAACCTTCGCTAGGGCTTGACCAAGCAGGAGCGAATTAAAGCAGTAAACGGATGTATTGACTTCGTGAATATCCAATTCGGCGGGTCCTGCATCCGCGTGTTCTACAACCCGTTCAATTCGACCGTTTTGGTCTCGGATAATCCGGCCATAGCCCGATGGATCTTCGAACTCTGCGGTTAGCAATGTGGCAACTGATCCGGACTCTTCATGGTGTCTTTGCAATTGGACCAGAGTCTCGGAGGTAAGAAGCGGCATGTCGCCAGGGAGCACAAGTACGTCAAAATCCAATTCCGACACTCCGTCACTACCAAAGCTCTGGAGCCCAATCTGCGCGGCGTCAGCGGTTCCACGCCTCACTGTTTGTTCCACGAAGTCCAACCCCTTTGTATTTCCTGACATCTGGGCCAAGGTTTGCGAGACAAGCGTTGCCTGGGTCCCCACAACTACGACAATGCCGTCGAGATCAATTTCTTCAAGCGAGTTCAACATACGCGTCGTCATTGGTATGCCATCAACTAGGTGTAGCGGTTTCGGCAGGGCCGACAACATTCGTGAGCCCTCGCCAGCAGCTAAAACGATTGCCCTCATGCGACCCCCGCGAACTGCCGGCTCACTTCAAAAAGAATCCATTTTTTATTTGCGGAGCACACAATAATAAAGAGTCCTAGACAATCCGTTCGGGGAGGAGGGCTCGAACCTCCATTGTCGGGATCAAAACCCGATGTCCTGCCAATTGAACGATCCCCGACCGTCGAAGTGTCAAAGACACTCGGCCGACAGCCCTAGCTTAACGACGAGAAGTACGCAATATCGGCTGATTACATTAACAATGTCATCGTTCGTCACGTTGGGTCTTGGTCACACTTCAGCTACCCTGCAGTTCCTCATGGGATCCCTCGTCAAAAAGCGTCGCAAACGCATGCGTAAGAAGAAGCACAAGAAGATGCTTCGCCGCACTCGCTATCAACGCAAAAACAAATAGCTAGTTCTCGCTAGACCGATCGCTTAGTTGCCTCTTATCGAGGGCGCTGTTTTCGGGCAGGGTTTTGACGTTTATTGAAGCGACCCCACGGTGAACGAATTGCTCGTGTCGTCCCTCTACAAACCATGTACCGCCACTTCCTGCTAGGCGAGCTTGCTTCCCAGTTGCCTCAGTCAGTGCATTTCGCCAATCGATTAACTCGGGTTCCACGACGAGCGCTGCAGGCTCTAGATCGTTTCCGTGATCACCTCGAGGGCCACCTAATTCGTCCCAGGTTCGATAAACCTCTTTGGTTGAAACCCCAAAAGGTGGAATGAGTAGGGTGATTTCGCGTTCCAGAAATGGCAATGGCTGAAGTTTCTCCCCGATCCCTTGAACACGCGCTCGGCCTCCATTAAGACAAAATCCGATATCGGCTCCTAGCGCACTAGCGGCTACGGGGTCATTAAAAGTCGCCCACCGCAAAACTGCGGCCGCATTGCTGGAGCCGCCGCCAAGTCCAGCGCCCGCAGGGATTTTCTTGTGAATAACCACATCTGCCGAGCGGTGCACTAGATCTAGTGCACGATTAACAAGGTTGTTGCGGTCTGCTGGAATGTCGAAACCGGAGTCTGATGATCGGACCGTCAATTTTGACCCTTCTTTAATAAAGATCTCATCGCACAGATCGACTGACACCATTTCGGCATCAATAAAGTGGTAGCCGTCGGCGCGACGACCTTCCACACTGAGCGAGAGGGTCAACTTGGCCGGGCAAATGAGATGGTCAGTTTTCACAGTTCAATTTTCGTTGATTCTCGGGCCAGGTTTATCCACCTATCTAGCTCAACTTCTTCAGGTCGAGATGTGGGACTAATGCCTGCGCTTTCCAGTGTGTTCTCTTCGACTCGTCCTCTCAAACTTTTTCGCAACATTTTGCGACGTTGATTGAAAGCGATCCGCACTAGATCTATTAGTTCATCTTCAACGTGTTGCTCGATGCTTCGCTCTACTCGTTCTATGGCTACCAAGGCTGAGTTCACTCGAGGTTGCGGATAAAAGACTGAAGGGGATACATGTCCAACAATTGCCGCTTTTCCTCTGAGAGCGACACGCACTGAAACTCCGCTATACGCATCATCGCCGACCGACGCAGCTATCCGTTCACCAGCTTCTTGCTGAACCATAACCAAGAGTCGGGACACAGCAGGGACTTCGTCTAAAACAGTGAGCACTAGGTTCGTAGCGATGTTGTAGGGCAAATTCGCTACGAGGTCCCAGCCAGGTGTTGGCAATATCTCGTTCCACGAGAGGGCGCGAGCATCCGCCTCTATTATTTTGGCCAGATCCCCGACAGTGGAATTAAGTATCGGAATTAGCGTTGCGTCGGTCTCGATAGCTGTCACCGATGCTCCCGTTTCGGCTAACGCTAGAGTCAGCGAACCCAAACCCGCCCCTATCTCAATTACTCGACTGCTTTCTCCTACGCCCGATAGTCGAGCTATGCGCCTGACAGTGTTCGGGTCAATAACAAAATTTTGTCCGAGGCTCTTTTTCGGATCTATTCCCGCTTCGCTCAGCAATCGCCGGACATCAGCTACCGATAACGTCATTCCCTGACCTGCCATCTGGACCAACCGAAATATTGTTTACAGCCCGGCCAACCGTTCCATCCCTGAGCTTGCCAGAGAAGGTTGGCCCGATAGATCTGCTCTTCTTTGCTGGCATCAGCTGGGCTTCCTTCTCCTCCCATCCACTGCCATGACCCCAAGGCGAATTGAAGCCCTCCGAAATAACCATTTCCAGTGTCCACATCCCATGTCTGTCTTGACTCACACCATGCCATCCGTTCCCACATTGCGAGACTCGGCCAGGTGTCAAGATAAGGCTGCCCAAAAACGATTACCTGCCCTTCCTGCTCTGGTTCGAAGGATTCTTCGGTTGGTTCATCACTCACAAAACCTGTCGTTGTCGACGGTGCAATCGTCGTTGTCGATGGAGGAGCGGTCGTTGTCGATGGTGCAATCGTCGTTGTCGATGGAGGAACGGTCGTGGCTACGGCACTAGTGGCTGTTGCTTGCGTGGTCGACGGAGTCGAGTTCCGATTCGATGTTTCCGGCTCATTTATTGGGGAAACTGGTTTCGTCGTTGGAGGTGAGGAACCTATGAGTGTTTCAGGAATCGATGTGGTTGACAGCCCACTGGTAGTTGACGCATCCGAAATCCCGGTCGAGGTGTGAGGTGTTCCGGAACTTGAGTCCGAACCACCCGAAGCTGCTTCGCCTATCGAACTTTGCGACATTGATTGTGTTCCCGAAAATAAGTCACTGACTAGCGAGACCGCCAAGCTACCGACCCTAAAGCCGGCCAACGAAAGGTCCGGCGTTGGAAATTCGCCGAGTATGCGACTAGCCGGTTGTGGGGCACGTTTCTCGTATTCGGGTTCCGACTCATTAATCGATAGGGTTGCTACAGCTATTACCGCCACACCTAGAAGCAAGAGTGCGACACGGGTCTGCCATCTCTTCCGAAACATAGGTTGCACTAGTTACCACCTGATATTGCCGCTACTCAATTGAGCCTACTGAACGAGGAGATTTCTCTCGTCAGCCAACTAGTCCGTAAAAAGTTGAAGCTGTGGTCCAAGACTCTGCAGCTACTGTCTCAACTTCAACTCCACGTGCCGCCGCGACACCTTCTCCCACAAGGGTGACCCAAGATGGATGGTTCTGTTTTCCTCTTTTGGGGACTGGCGCCAAGTAAGGAGCATCAGTTTCAACCATGTAGCGATCAGCGGGGGTTAGAGCAGCAGCTTCACGTAACTCTGGAGCGCTAGGAAACGTAATTATCCCGCTAAATGAAAGATATGCACCTCTTTGGAGTCCAGCTTCTGCTTCGCCGGGTCCACCTGTAAAGCAATGAAAAACTGTTTTGCTAGGGATGCCTTCGAGATCAAGGATGTCGAAGGTGTCATCCCATGCATCTCTCGTATGGATGACTAACGGCAACTCACGTTGATGAGCTAGCTGAATCTGTTTGGCGAAGATTTCCCGTTGAATATCTCGTGGGGAGTTGTCGTAGTGATAGTCCAGACCACATTCCCCAATCGCGACCACCTTTGGAGAGCTCGCTAGCTGGTCTAAACCGTTAATTCCATCTTTCGCATCATGTGGATGCACACCTGCTGTAGCCCACACTCCTTCGATTTCATTGGCTCGCGTTATGCATTTAAGGCTGTGTTCTATTGAGGTGCCTACATCAATGAGCCTATGGACGCCCGACTCTTTGGCAGCTTGCACCACTTGCAATGCTAGGTCCAGGTCGTCTGGCAGGTGACAGTGATTATCTGTCCACTTCATTTCGATCACTTGAGTCGCGGGAACAGTGGGTCGCCCTTGAGGACTGGAAGTCCACCTGGGTATTGACCCCATTCGATGCTGTCTGGCAACTGTTGTTGTGTGGGGTCTTCATCAAGTCCTATCCGACGACGAATTTCGATACAGGCGTTCGGAACCGCTGGTGAAGCCAGGATTGAAACTATTCGCAGGATTTCTAGAGCGTCTCCCAGAATCGCATCTACATCTGGGCCGGGGTCAGATTTCCAGGGCTCGGCATTTTCGAGGTATGCATTTGTTTCGCGAATAATTCTCCACGTTGCATCGAGAGCTTCGGAAGGCGCGATCCGCTGCCATCCATCAGCAATCTTTTGATATTCGGCCTGAACAATTTCAGCTAACGGGCTATCAGGGTTTGCTGCTGGTCCAACTCCCTCACACTTCGAGGTGACGACTGTTGTTACTCGACTAAGTAAATTACCTAAGTTGTTGGCTAGGTCAGCGTTGTAGCGAGCTGTCATTCCTTCGTGGCTAAAGTCGCCATCCGGTCCAAAAGTTTGGTCATGCAAAAAATGATGCCTCACTCCATCAACACCGAAATCTTCGACGAGGTCGGCTGGGGCAATTTGGTTCAGCCGAGTTTTCGACATCTTTTCTCCACCGACTAGCAAGAACCCATGAACATGGACGCGTTCAGGCGGTTGGAGACCCGCGCTCATAAGCATTGCCGGCCAATACACGCAGTGGAAACGGAGAATATCTTTGCCAATCAGGTGCACAGCTGGCCAGCGGGATTCGAACTCCTCTGGATTGTCGACGTAGCCCGCTGCAGTTATGTAATTCGTTAGAGCGTCGAACCAAACGTAAGTGACGTGACCTGGATCCCATGGAAGGGGAATCCCCCAGTCAATAGACGTTCTACTTATTGAGAAGTCTTGTAACCCTTGGTTGATGAACCCAAGCGCTTCATTTCTTTTGGTTGCGGGCTGAACAAAATCAGGGTGAGCGGCGTACCAGTCTTTTAGGGCGTCTTCGTAGCGACTCAACTTAAAGAAATAGTTCTCTTCGGTTACATGTTCTACGGGTCGGCCGTGAATTGGACAATTTCCTTCGTCTAAATCAGTTTCGTTGAAATAGGCCTCACAGCTGACGCAATACAGACCTTCATATGTTTGAAGGTCCACATCCCCGTTGTCATAGCAGGCCTGCAACAGCTTCTGTACAGCCGCATAGTGTCGTTTTTCGCTAGTCCGGATGAAATCGTCATTTGATATTTGGAGTTGGTTCCAAGCGTCTTGGAATCTGACTACGGTTTGATCAGCCCATTCGATCGGTGAACAATCATTTTCTTCAGCTGCACGCTGCACCTTGAGGCCGTGTTCATCAGTTCCAGTCAGAAAGTGGACGTCACGACCTAATAGCCGATTCCATCTCGCGACGGCATCGGCAGTGATCGTTGTGTACGCATGCCCAATATGGGGCGCGTCATTTACGTAATAGATAGGAGTGGTGACGTAGTAGGGGTTGGTCACGTCTGCCATGGTACCGACCCAACCTTCGGCAGACGTCAGGGTTCAGCAGCGGAAGGCCTATTTCCGAATCTCGTGTGCAAGTGAATACACACGATTTCGTGCCGCCTTGAGGTTTGCTGCCACTTGGCTCACGGCTGAACTTTTGGTCGCTCCCGTAATCAGTTCAGCTTCCAAAGCGCTAAGAATCGCTTCGTCGCTTACATATTGCACGGGAGCGGGGCTGACGACAACGACGATTTCTCCTTTGACGTCGGCATCAAATCTTTCTGATAATTCAGCCAAGGTCCCGCGCGCCGTTTCCTCGAACAACTTGGTGAGCTCCCGCAGGACCGCTGCTTGGCGATCAGCCCCGCATACAGCAGCAAGGTCGGTAAGAGTTTTCCTCAGTCGTTTGGGCGATTCAAAGATAACCGTAGTTCGCTCATCGGACGCCACACTCTCAAGTCGCGCATCTCGTTCCTGGCCTTTTCGCGGTAGAAAGCCCTCCATTACCCATCGATGGGTGGGAAGACCCGAGAGTGTTAGGGCTGTCAAGACGGCACTAGGACCCGGCACAGCTGACACACGATGATCGTGAGCTATGACGTAGCTCACCAGGTGTTCACCCGGATCTGATATCGCGGGCGTTCCTGCATCACTCACAAGCGCAACATCTTGGCCTCGGTCGAGTAGGTCAACGATAGTCGTCCCGGCCAAAGCTTCCGTGTGTTCATTAGCCAGCATAAGTCGGTGAGTCGATAGCCCTAAGAGCTCTAAAAGCTTCCCAGTCCTGCGGGTATCCTCGCATGCGATAACTTCAACTTGCTCGAGGATTTCGCAGGCGCGTTGGGAGATGTCACCTAAGTTGCCGATTGGCGTAGCCACCAGGTAGAGAGTTCCTTTGTTGAAATTTTCGTCAGATTTAGTCATCGGCTAGAACCTAAAAACAGTTTGTCATTTGGGGCGCAGCCTCACGCTATTTCTGGAAATTACGAAACTTTCTTTCCCTTATACGTTGAATCGGAATTCGACGACGTCCCCATCTCGCATCAGGTAGTCCTTGCCTTCAAGCCGAAGTTGGCCCGCATCCCTCGCTGCAGACCAGGACCCCAAAGCAAGTAGCTCTTCGTTGGCGATTACTTCAGCTCGAATGAACCCGCGTTCGAAATCTGTATGGATTCTGCCGGCACATTGCGGTGCCTTCCAACCTTCTTTAAAAGTCCAAGCCCGCGATTCTTGTTCGCCGGTTGTCAAAAAAGTCCGGAGCCCTAACATGGCATGCGCTGCTCGCACGAATACAGGAAGAGCACCTTCTCCCAATCCTAAGCCTTCAAGTAATTCAGCTCTTTCTTCATCGGGTAGCAAAGCCGCTTCAGCTTCAAGCTGCACTGAAAGGGGTAGGACTTCGGCACCCGGAAGTGCAGATTCCAAAGCTGAACCGAGTTCGTGTGCTTCGTCTAGCTGATCTTCGCCGATGTTCAACACTGCCATCACTGGTTTGTTGGTCAGCAGGAAATGTTCTCGCAGCGCAGACCGGCGTTCGTCGGAAAGGTCGGAACGATAAATCGGGGTTCCTTCTGATAACAGCTTCAAAGCTTCTTCTAACGCATCTACCTCTGCAACTAAAACTGCATCACGCGGATCGGCCTTTAGTGCCTTTCGGCGACGGTCGATTCGCGATTCCACAGACTCGAGATCAGCCAAAGTGAGTTCGATTTCAACGACACGTAAATGTTCTATCGGGTCACTTGGTCCGGGAACGTCTTCGTCAGAAAAAGTGCGAAGAACCAATACCAACGCATCGACTTCTCTGATTCCTGCAAGGAATTTGTTACCAAGGCCTTCTCCTTGACTCGCCCCTTCTACCAGTCCCCCTATGTCAACGAACTCAGTGGTTGAATAAACAACTTTCCGACTTTCGCTCATTGTGGCGAGCGCATCCAATCGTTGATCAGGAACTTTTACTACTCCAACGTTTGGGTCGGTCGTAGCGAATGCGTAGGGCGCGGCAAGTGCTCCTCCACCCGCTAAGGCGTTAAACAAAGAAGACTTACCAGCGTTAGGCAGGCCGACGAATCCAAATCTTTCCATGGGCAGGCGAGGATACCGTCACTCGGAGGCAAGTCACCCTTCGATAGTGAAGAGCGTCTTCTGCTGTGAAAGAATCCGGTAACTAGCTTTTTTGTGGAGGATGTTGTGGGACCACTAAGTGGACTGAAAGTTGTCGAATTAGCGGGCATCGGACCAGGGCCATTTTGCGCGATGCTCTTGGCTGACCTGGGAGCCGATGTCGTGCGGGTTGATCGAACGGCTCAGGTCGATCTTGGGATAGATAGGGGCAGAAAGTTCAGCGTTCTTAATAGAAGTCGTCGATCCGTTTCAGTTGATCTAAAGAATCCTGATGGTGTCGAAACCGTGCTCAAGCTGGTTGAGGAAGCAGATGCCCTAATCGAAGGTTTTCGTCCGGGCGTAACTGAAAGGCTTGGTTTAGGCCCTGAAGAGTGTCTTCGAAGAAACCCAAAATTGGTCTATGGCCGAATGACTGGTTGGGGTCAAGACGGGCCGATGTCTCATGCGGCTGGTCACGACATCAACTACATCGCTTTGACCGGGGCACTGCACGCTATTGGTTCAGCGGATAAGCCCTCACCTCCCCTTAATCTCATCGGTGATTTTGGCGGTGGAGGAATTTATCTCGCCTTCGGAATATGTGCAGCCCTCCTCGAGGCTAAGACCTCAGGCGAAGGTCAGGTTGTTGATGCCGCGATGACTGAAGGTGCGGCTTCCTTGATGAGTTCTATTTATGGAATGCATGCTTCGGGTCATTGGTCTGACAATCGCGAAGATAATGTCCTTGACGGCGGCTCTTATTACTACGGGGTTTATGAAACTTCAGATGAGAAATTCATCTCGATCGGCTCTATCGAAGGAAAATTTCACGATGAACTTCTTGAACTGACGGGATTCACTGACGCTCCCACAGAGGACCGGAATGTTCAGCAGACTTGGGATGAGAAAAAGGCTCGGCTCGCAGAAGTAATCAAATCCAAAAGTCGTGATGAATGGGATGACATCATGCTTGGAAGTGACGTGTGTTACGCGCCAGTTCTCGACTTATCAGAAGCACCTGGCCACCCCCACAATGTGGCTCGCGGTTCTTTCGTTGAGGTAGATGGCGTGATGCAGCCAGGACCCGCTCCTAGGTTCAGCCGGACGCCTGGTGAGGTTCAAATGCCCCCTCCTGCGCCCGGGCAACACACACTGGAAGTGTTGACTGATTGGGGATTTTCAAGCGAAGACGTCGAAAAGTTGAAAGATATCGGAGCTATTACTTGAGTAGTTGAGTTCCTTATCTTTAGGGAATTTGTCAATACACCGATAGCCTTGTCCTCATGTCGAAGCGCAAAAAGAAACTTAGGCTCCGCGCTCGTCGCAGCAAAGCCAACCACGGTAAAAGGCCAAACTGCGGTAGAGGCTAATTTCGTAACTCAGCCGGTTACCCAATATTGCTCTATAGCTGCGACGACAGCAGCGGTTATGAGCCGGGCTCCATTTGATTGGTAGTGAGTGCCATCGTCTGTGCGTACTTCAAGTAGTTCGCCGTTTTCACCCAGAATCTCTTTCGTCCATACTCCGTTGGGGGAAACGATGGACGCCGCGTCTACCCATGCAGAACGTTCACCATTGCCAAATACCTCTTTGGTAATTGGGTTCACAGCATCAGGCAGTGGGACCATAAACGGGATCTGAAAGTGCGGCATCCCAACCCAAATCACTAGCCGGCCTGGCCGATCCAAGATCCGCAATATTTCTTGGACCCGCTGACGGTATTCCTGAGTCCACTGGGCGCTTCCCTTCTCAGATGGGCCTCCGCGAAAGCCCTGCCAGTCATTACCTCCTATGGACAGCACGATGACTTCGTAAGGGCCGTCGGCTACTTCTTGTTTGAGGTGTTGCGCCCAATCGAAGTACCAGTCACTGACAACACCGGTCGACTTTCTTACGTCTTCGGTATAGAGCCAGCGACCTTCTTTTCTTTCTAATTCTCTAAATCCCAGGGCAGGTCCACCGGCTATAGAGTCCCCACCGACCCAGATGCTTAGTGGGTTTGTTTGTGTTCCTTCGGGTAGAAGTGATGTTCGGTTTCGACGACTCCAGTGGTAATAGGCTTCTTCCCGCCCTATGTGTGAGTCGGTCAAACTCGGCCACCGGTGGTGAGGAGCGCCCCATGGGTCGAACTCTGAGCTTCGAACACTGGTCGGCGCCAACATTTCACTTTCTTGGTTTTCAGCGCCGCTCGGTTTCGCTGCAATCCAACACATCCCTATCGCGGCAACGACACACACACCGAATCGGAACTTCATTCTGCCCAAAGCCCGTCTAGTTCGGGAGACTTCTTGATCTCATCTAGAAGAAGCGCAGATAGCCATTCGCCGCCCCAGTGACTCAAGTGCACGCCATCTGTCAATCGCACATCCGTCAATTTGCCTGATGAGTTGGGAAGATACCGAGCATAATTTCCAGACTCATCAGTGAACAATGACCGAAGATCGAGGTATTTCACACCCGGACGCTTATCAGCCTCCGAGCGGTAGAGATCATTCAACTGTCGCATACGCGAGTCAAATCCGTCTCCACGCATTGGTGGTTGACCAACCCAAAGCACAATCCTTGCCTCCTTGCCGGTCGCAAGGTCCATGACGAGTGCAATCCGCTTCCGGTACTCCTCTTCCCATTGCGCAGTAAATCGCTCCAGCCATTGACCATCATCAGTCTTAATGTTCTGAGCATCATTGCCGCCAAACATCAGAATCACAGCGTCTGGGTCATGCCCAGTAATCACTGCGGAAATTCGGGCCGGCCAGTCGAAATAATCGGGGCGACTTAATCCGCTGGCCAATTTAGGTTCAGATGTGGCTGCCACCAAAGCGGACCTTTCTGCCATCGCCACAAAGGTCTCACCGAAAAATTGGACCATAGAGTCACCTAACACCCAGATGGTGAATGGGTTTTCCGGACTCCAAACCGGGCCCGAGGTTACGCTCGGGGTCTGATCTAACTGATCACCAGGTGCCTCTTCTTCCACTGCGAGCACTACCCATTCTTCTTTTCCCGATTCAGGTTTGGCTCCAATTTGTTCGCGTTGAAGACTGATCCGAACTTCGTCTTCGTCGCGGCCAAGCAGAGAGTCGCCTACTGTCCTTGGCCACGTCAGCTTGAGTGTCGAAGCCACTTCCTCAATCGGCGTCCATATAGCCACCGATAGCGAACGACTTCTGCTGTCCGGCAGACGTTCCGCGTCGGCCAACAAAGTCGACGAGTTGACAGCTACAGCTAGTATTAGGCCGGCTACCCCGCTCAGGAATACTTTTCCTGCCGGAAAGCCAACACTATCCGGGTGCAACTGAGGTTCGGTGTCGGTCTTATCTTCCATCAGAATTGGAAATAGATGAAGGGGGCAACTCCCTCCGGTCCGAACAAGTCGATTAAGACAAGTCCGAATCCAAAGGCTAAGCCCTGCGTCAGTACTCTTTGTTTACTTAACCACTGTTTCACGTCCTCCGACTTTGAATGCGGGAAAAATTGTGCCATCAACATCCCAGCCAAAAGAAGGATTGCAAACGCACTCGTTAGCTCCAAAGAACTAGGTGAGCTCCCTATCGCCCTAAACACATCTATCGCCGAAGAAAGAGAATCTGCCCTGAAGAACACCCAGGCAAAGCAGACGATATGAAAAGTAATAAACCAGCGAATAACAGGGTGAGTTTGCCGATTCGGCAACATCCGCTCTACGGCTAGCGCCAGTCCGTGAATAAAGCCCCAAATTACGAAATTCCAGGTGCTGCCATGCCATAAGCCTCCCAGGATCATGGTCAGAAGCAAATTACGATAGGTGTCCGCTTGCCTCCCACGGTTGCCCCCTAACGGGATGTAGAGGTAATCGCGCAACCAAGATGACAAGGTTATGTGCCACCTTTTCCAAAATTCTCTGAGCGATAGGGCGCTATAAGGTCGATCAAAATTAGTTGGAAACCTAAATCCGAGAAGCAAAGCGACGCCGATTGCTATGTCGGTATAACCAGAAAAGTCCGCATAGATCTGGATGGCGTAGCCATATACCCCAACGAGTACATCCTGGCTGCTGTGACTCTCGGGGTTCGAGAAGACATCATCAACTATTGAGCTGGCTAACCAACTGGATATAACGACTTTTTTGAACAAGCCTCGAAGTATTAGGTGGAAGGCTTCCGCTGAGGCCACTCGTCGGGGGTCGGGCTGGTTCCTGATTTGAGGCGCCATTTCAGCGGCGCGGACTATGGGGCCAGCCACAAGCTGCGGGAAAAAAGAAAGATAAACGGCGAAATCAAGCATCGGCATAGGCTCGATAACCCTTCGGTGCAGGTCAATCACGTAACTCATGGCTTGGAAGGTAAAGAATGAAATCCCTACCGGGAGCGTCAGTTCCAACAATGGGACCGCTGTTTTACCGCCAAACAGATTCGACAGCTCCACAGCGAAGAAGTCGTAGTACTTGAACACACCTAGGAGCACAAGATCTCCGACTATCGCTGTGCGCATCCAGTTTCTGGCTAGCTGATTACTCCCAGCATGAAGCTGTTTAGCTATCTGAGATCCAGCCACCCAATTGGAGGTAATTGCCCATAAAAGGAGGAAAACAAACCGCCAGTTCCACCAGCCATAGAAGAAAAGACTGGCTCCCACCATGACGGTTTTCCATACCAACGGGTGCGGGCGCGTCAACCAGTTAAGGAGAAACACGACTACGAAGAACAGGCCGAAGGCCAGAGTGGGAAAAAGCATCTGTTGATCAAATGGTGAAAGGGCAACGCTATCGTGCCTGGTAAGGCAGGGTGGCTTCGTGAGTGATGCTTCATCAAGACTTTTAATTCAGCCAAAGGCTTGGCTTGACGTCGATCCAGATCCGCGCAGCCGATCTGCGCTGGATCAATTGTCTTCTAATCCCGAATTACTTGTTTCTCACTTCGGTAACAAACTTTCATTCGGGACAGCGGGACTTAGGGCTGAACGCGGGGTTGGTCCATCCCGAATGAACCGCGTAACGGTTCGGGTAGCCGCGCGAGCCATCGGTAGCTATTTAGCTACGCGCGGACTTACCGAAAAAGGGATCGTAATTGGCTATGACGCTCGCCCTGATTCAGATATTTATGCCCTGGATTCTGCTCGGTTGCTAACCGCATTGGGTGTTTCATGTTGGCTCATCGATGGACCTATTCCAACTCCAGTTGTTGTCTGGCATCAAACAAAGCTCAGCGCAGCCGGAGCGATAGTAGTGACTGCTAGCCATAATCCATCGAGTGATAGCGGCTACAAGGTCTACGGCCCTGATGGAACTCAGATACGGCCGCCAATTGACCAAGAAATCGAATCGCTTATGACCTTTGATTCTCTTCCATTAGAGGCTGATCTAGCCGAAGCAGGTGAGGTCTCAAAGCTAAACCCTCAGGACGCAATTTCTGCCTATGTTCGAGCAGTTATCACCCAACCTTTACCCTCGGATATTGCGAAGCCTTCGACCAAGTGGGTTTATACACCTCTCTGTGGGGTCGGTGGCGAGACCTTGGAGGCCGCCTGCTCTTTTACCGGTATCCCCCGCCCTATAACTGTTATTTCTCAATTCGCACCTGACGGCTCTTTCCCGGGTCTGCCCTTTCCAAACCCAGAGGAAGTCGGGGTTCTGAATGAAGCTCTTCAAACAGCTGATGAGAACAACGTTGATTTGGTTCTTGCAAACGATCCAGATGCAGACCGATTAGCGGTGGCTATCAAGACCAATGACAGTTGGAACCAACTGTCGGGAGATGAGTTGGGTCTGTTGTTGTGCGATTACCAGCTCAGCACAACGATGGGACACGACCGGTTGACTGCTAGTTCGGTCGTGTCATCTGAAGCTATCGCTGCCCTCTGCGCTCTTCACGGCGTTGATCACGTTCGAACGCTTACTGGCTTCAAGTGGATTATGGAACCTGCTGTATCGCAGCCTGAAAAAAACTGGGTCTTTGGCTACGAAGAGGCTCTTGGGTACTCAGTGAACAAGGCCGTCCTAGATAAAGACGGCATTTCGGCGGCGATTAAATTTTTGCAAATGGTGGAGTACCTCAAAGCAAGACACCTAGGGCCGCTTGAGCGATTGGATGAGTTGGCTCTCGAAATCGGTTTGTTCGTAACTCACCAAGAAAGCGGACAATTCGAATCCGGCGCCATCGATGCGGCACTTGAGGCACTTCGTAATACTCCACCCAAGCAAATCAATGGAAGCCCAATAGTCAGCGCTGTCGATTGGCTCAAGAAAGCCTCTCCCCTCACAGCGAACTTGATGGAATTCAGGTCGGAGGATGGCGTTAGGATCGCTATCAGACCTAGCGGTACCGAACCTAAGGTAAAAATCTATTTGGAACAGACGGTGTCCGAGCCGGTCGGCGACCTCAAAGCGCTTCGCTCATCTTGTTCAGAAGAGCTCAAGTCGTTGGGACAAACGGTTATCTCGTGGTTCAGATAGTGGCTGAAGTTAAGCAAGTTCTCCTGCTAGCTCCCGAAGAGATATCTCTGGCCTAGGGCCAATGTGGCCTATTACCTCTTCAGCAGCTATCGACCCCAACTGGCCACACCTCGTTAAGTCGTAACCGCGCGCCAACCCATACAGGACACCAGATGCGTATAAATCCCCGGCTCCTGTTTTATCTACGACAGCGGCTACTGGATCAGCCTCTACTGAGGTTGTCCCATCTGGAGTAACCAGCACCGAGCCATCGGCGCCCAGAGTGATCACCGCTAGGCCAACGCGATTTTGAACCAAGTCCAAAGCCTGCTCAAGCCGATCAACTTCAAATAGAGACATAACTTCATGATGATTGGCGAAGAGCACGTCGACGTGGTCATCGATAAGGTCCAAAAAAGACGAACGGTGACGCTCAACGCAGAACTGATCTGAAAGAGTAAGAGCAACCTGAGCTCCGTCGCTGATCGCCGACGCTGCGTAACGCATTGCAGCCTTTGCTTCAGGTGGATCCCACAGATACCCCTCAAGGAAAAGCACCTTCGCTCTTGCAACTAGTTCCAGGTCGACATCGGCCGGGGTCAGCCCATTAGAAGCTCCAAGAAATGTATTTAGTGTTCTTTCGCCATCAGGGGTAATGAAAATTATGCATCTCCCTGTTGGATCGTCGGTCGGTGCCCTAGGGGTGCTGTGCTCTATCCCTAACTGACTCATGTCATAACTAAAGATGTCGCCAAGATCGTCCGCAGCTACTCTCCCGATATAGGCGGAACTCCCGCCTAACGAATTAACGCCGATCACAGTATTCGCGGCCGAACCGCCAGAAACCGTTACGCGATCCCCTAGTAGCGCATAGAGCTCAGCTGAGCGCTCAGCATCAATGAGATTCATCGCGCCTTTAGTAGAACCAATTTGCTCAATGAATTCATCTTCCTGATGAGACAAGACGTCCACCAGAGCGTTGCCGAACCCAACTACATCAAGGTCCAATTCAGATTTGGAAGCAGCCATAAGTCTTCTCGTCGGGTAGTGCAAAGCACCCTAGCGACTCAACCTCTTGAAGTCTGCAACGGGCCGCTAGGGTTCGTTTTGTGACATCGCAAAACCCCTACCGACTTCCTAGACACATATTGCCAAAACACTACGCTATTGAACTCGAACCTGACCTCGCAGCTGGTTCGTTCGATGGTCAGGTCGTAATTGATCTTGAGGTCGTGACCGAGACCGACACGATCGTTCTAAACGCTGTTGAGCTAGAGATTGAAGAAGTTCGCGTCGAACAAAGCGACTCCGTTTCGGCAAGTTCAATCCTTATGGATGAAGACCTAGAGCGAGCCGAGTTTTCTCTGCCGATTGTTCTCCAGCCTGGCCCTGCCCGACTTTTTTGTTCTTTCAAGGGCATTTTGAACGACAAGCTCCGTGGTTTCTATAGGTCAACCTGGAATGATGACGCTGGTAACGAACACGTAATCGCTACTACTCAATTCGAGTCCACGAATGCTCGCAGGGCTTTCCCGTGTTTCGATGAACCTGATCTCAAAGCCTCTTTTGGTGTGACACTCCGAGTCGATGATTCTCTGATGACTGTGAGCTGTGGGGAGTTGGTTAGTTCAACTCAACTCGAAAATGGGCGCAGAGAAGACCAGTTCGCTGACACCATGATCATGTCCACCTACTTGGTCGCCTTCATCGTCGGCGAACTCGAAGCAACTGATCCAATAGACGTAGACGGAGTACCTCTTCGGATCGTGCACGTTCCAGGTAAAGGTGATCTAACTGAATTTGGATTATTAGCCGGTGAATTCAGTCTTAGGTGGCTGGTCGACTACTACGACATTCCCTACCCAGCTGGAAAATTGGATCTTATAGCTGTGCCTGACTTTGCCTTCGGCGCTATGGAAAACTTGGGGTGCGTTACCTTCAGGGAAACTCTTCTGCTCTCAGATCCCGATAGAACAACCCAAGCTGAGCTGACGCGCATTGTGGATGTCATCGCTCACGAGATCGCACATATGTGGTTCGGCAACCTAGTGACCATGGATTGGTGGAACGGCATATGGCTTAAAGAGGCATTCGCCACGTTTATGCAGGTTGCAACGACTGATGCTTTCAGGCCCGACTGGCGTCGATGGGACGGATTTTGCGCTGAGCGAGGGGCAGCTTTCGACACCGACTCCTTGGCCTCTACAAGAGCAATAGAGTTCGAGGTTATTTCACCCCAGGACGCGGAAGCGATGTATGACGTTTTGACCTACGAAAAAGGTGCCGCCGTCGTTCGAATGCTCGAACAATTCTTAGGGCCGGACGAGTTCAGAAGGGGCGTCAAGCATTACTTAACTACTCATAGTTATGCCAACACCACCACCACGGACCTTTGGGACTCTCTAGAAGTTGCCACTGGAGTGCCCGTGCGGGCGGCCATGGACACTTGGATTTTCCAAGGTGGCCATCCCACCATTTTCGTCGAGAAGTCTTCGACAGGGGCCATAGTCAAACAGACTCGGTTCGGCTATACCGACATAGATCAGGCTTCTTGGCACGTGCCAATCATGGTCCGCTCTCGAGTTGGCTCAACCGAAAGCGAAACTAGGTTGCTGCTCGAAGATAGCGAAGCAACGATTGATCTTGGCGGAGCTCCTGATTGGGTAGTTGTAAACGCTGGAGGTCACGGTTTTTACCGTGTCACCTATGACAAGGAACTCCTAGGGGCTCTGTCTAGCCAGGCTCTTGACGTGCTTTCTCCATCCGAACGTTACGGTCTGGTCGACGATACATGGGCATCTGTTCTTGCTGGCAATGTTGACGCTGAAACGCATATTTCGCTAGTGACAGGGCTCGCAGCCGAAACCGATCTGGCTGTCTGGCAACGCATGCTTTCGTCGCTGGAACATCTGTACTCCATTGCGGACGAGAAAGGTCGAAATCGATTACAGGTCTTGATCAGAGATCTATCAACGACCGCCCTTGGTGTTTTAGGCCTAGAGCCCTTAAGCGAAGAGCCGGACTTGGATAGGGAACTGCGTGCTTTGCTTTTCGCTGCTGCGGGTTCAACTGGCAACGACAAATCGATACAAGATCTTGCTAGATCCATATTCGCTGACAACAACAATGGGAAAAATACTGAACCTAATCTGGCCGCTGCCGCTATTCGCGTTGTGGCAGCAGCGGGGGACGCGGAAATTCACTCCGAAATAGTGAACCTCTACCGGGAAGCCCAAACTCCGCAGTTAGAGGTTCGTTATCTAATGGCTCTACTCGAAGTCGAAGGAACTCAACTCTTTGAAGAAACCCTAGATCTCTTTAGTAGCGAAGTCAGGACTCAAAACGCTCCTTACTTACTCGGAGCCGCTATGAGCCACCGGAGCCACGGCGCATTGGCTTGGGAGTTAGTCCGAGATCAGTGGGAGGAACTAAACGCAAAGTTCCCACAAAATTCGATTCCCCGGATGGTGGGCGGAATTCGTTCTCTATCTACTCCCGAACTCGCTTCGGAGATTCACGACTTCTTCCAAAAGCATCCAATTCCGCAGGGACAACTGACGCTTGATCAGCATTTAGAGAAATTATCCGTCAACGTTGCACTGAGAGAAAGAGAAGGCAGCAGGATTGGGAGTTGATTCTAATCCGGCGACTCATCTGACAGAATAAAGAGATGTTCGGCCGTCCAAGTCGCAGAGCGTTGGGTCCTCGCTACACCCTGTGGTCATCGATTATCTCAGTAGCCGTGGTATTCGGTTTGGTCTGGGCAGTCGTCTATTGGTCGGGGTCTGTAATCGATTGACCAGGACCCTCGGACGGTAAGGTCGACTTATTCAGAAGCCGAGCTTCGGCTCCCTCAGCACGACTGATTTCACTCCAGCGGTACATGAGCACGACAATGGTGCCCCATACAATCGGAATTCCTCCGAGCTTCATAACCAAGCCTGCTAGCTGTTGATCAGTCGTTGCTCCCAACCCATGAACTCGGGGGGCTAATTCATAGGTCGCATATAAGGGAAAGCTAGCGAAGGTCAGAAACCCGCCAGGCACCGCGGGTATGACGCCTAAGGACAGAAAAAGGTACGCCATGCGTCCCGGGTAGCTTGTCATTCTGTGTTCGGGTATTGGAGATACCAAAGGAACCCAGACCAAAAGTCCTCCAACTAGCCACAGTAAGTCCATTCCGAAAGAACCCAATTGACTTGCCCGAAAGTTATCTACCGCCCAGGGTGAATGCGTCAAAATCAGTATGCCGTTGAAGAGCACGCCAGCTACGACTGGCTTAGCGCAACGCCCGAGGATTCGATATAGACGCAATCTTCCAGCTATACGTCTCGCCATCCACTCTGGCACTCCCAGCAAAAGCAGCGGCGCTACAGCCATTGTGTAAAGAAGAAATTGCAACATGTGCGCGGACGCCAAGTAGCTGGCACCCAACAATCCGAGAGGCCAATCTGTAGCAAGCCACAGAAGTACGACAGCTGCAATGAACAAACGGTTCTGAGATTTTGGGGCCTTATATCCTTTTGGAGCTCGACGTTGGAATAGGAAGTATGAAGTGATCAGCAAGCACATCGCGAGCCAGATTCCCGGGTATGCGCGAAAACTCCAGGACCACGGCTCTTCAAGTGTTGAGCACCAAAACCTCAAGGGATTAGACCTTTTCTTTGTACCGAGACGGCTTTCAAACTTGGACGCTATCGGAGGGTTGCAAGGATAGGTAAGTCACGTGTCCATGTTGTTTGTCGGGTTGGGTGCGGGTACTGGGTTCGCCCCAAATCATCTGGAGCGAAAGCAAAAACACGACCGTCATGTCCTATGTCTCCGGCCTCCCCATTTTCATCGACCGCCGATGTCGCTATCAGGGCCGAAAATTGCCGTTGGACGTCAAGCAGCCTTTCCTTTGTTCCTGTTAAACCTATGAATTCGCTGCTGAATTGATCGAGAAAGGACCTCATAACTTCGGGAGTGTCGTTGTCCGGATCGACTGTGACAAACAGAACTTTAATGTTGGGCGGCATCCCTGGCCGTGCCAACACATCACTCAGTTGAGACAAATGAACTGGACAGATATCTGGACAGCTAGTGAAGCCAAAATAAACAAGTCGTACCGTACCTTTCGTGTCTGCGCGCATAGAAAAGGATTGACCTTGAGTGTCGATAAGAACCGGGTCTGGCATGATCTGAGGCCGGTCTACCTCTAAGCCTGCAAAAACGCCTTCGGAGGCAGCCTGAGCGCAACCGCTAATCAACAACACAAAGATCACTGTGCTTAATCGAGCTGCACCGCCGCGACTCCGCGACAGAATTTTTCTGAATGGTGTGGAGGTGAGGGGAATTGAACCCCTGGCCTCTTCGATGCGACCGAAGCGCTCTACCAACTGAGCTACACCCCCATAGGGACCTTTGGACGATACAGCAAAACTGCTCAATGCAGGACGTTGAGAAGGCGACTTCATCGAGTCGCTGCAGCTATTTGGTGGCGCTTCGCCCAGTGCCATCGTCTGCAAGCTCTCCAGCTATAGCTATTTGTGGCTTTAGATAGTGAATTTCGGCAAGTCGCTCAATCTCTTTTTTGCGTCGCTGATTCAAAAGGACAAAGTACCCGACCAATGCAGCATCAAAAAACATGTGGGTCACCCCGACAATAGCTAGGCCTCCCGCTACCCACCCAAAAAGCGTCATCGCTGAACCTAGGGCTAGGAGGCGCAGCACATCGCGTCGTCGCACAGCTGCTTCACGACTATTGTTGGGAATTGAACTTCTTGGTCGTCTGTAAATTCCCCTTCGGTCAACTGTCGCTACACGTGCTCCAAACGGAGCTGGTACACCGGTCGCGGGAGACGAGTGAGATAGCGTGCTTAGTTGCCGTTGCCAAGCCATCATCGGAGTTCGGCGACCTCCGCGATACATGAAGGCGCGAACCCAACCTGGAACTAAGACCAGAGCCCACACGAACGCCAGCACCAGGAGAACTATCTCGGTCAAGTTGACTGTCCTCCTACCCGTCGTTCATAGATCAGCCAGCGAGATACGGCCACCTAAGTATTGCGAGACGAAGCGTTGGATGCAATGCCCCGTTTCCAATAAATAGAAATTAGTCCTCGGTCAAGTTAGCTTCGACTGTACGGGCCAGACTTACCACCGGTCTTTTCCCACAGCGCTAATTCACTAATCACCATGTCTTTATCCACCGATTTACACATGTCATAGATTGTTAGTGCGGCGACCGAACAAGCAGTCAGAGCCTCCATCTCGACTCCAGTTCGATCCAGAGTCTCGACCTCTGCCGTAACAGAAACGTGACTTTCTTCTATTCCAAACTCGATCGAAATCGATCCAATCATTAATGGATGACATAAGGGGATCAGCTCGGAGGTTCGTTTGGCAGCTTGAATTCCAGCCACTCTCGCAACAGCCAAAACATCGCCTTTGGAAGCATCACCCTTGGCGATGAGAGAAGCGGTAGCGGCTGCCATTTCTATGCGACATTTCGAAACCGCTCGACGCCGAGTCATTTCTTTTCCGAGAACATCAACCATGTGCGCCTGACCGGATGAATCCAGATGCGTTAACGCTGGCTCTTTAGATTCAGCCACCCTTCAACCTCCGATCTGGCTCATAGTGCGTTTAGGACGAATGAAATTGACTTGGCCAATGGAGTGACCTGCCCATTTGGTTCCGACCGCAGTTGCTATTGCATTGGCAACTTCTTCGTCTCCGGCCTCACTCCTAAGAAGTGACCGCATATCGAATTCATCAACGGCGAAAAGGCAGGTACGGAATTGACCTTCTGCTGTCAAGCGAACTCGATCACAGTTACCGCAAAATGGTTTAGTAACCGAAGCTATAACTCCTACTTCACCGCCTCCATCAACATACCGCCACCTTTCGGCGGGTTCATTTCCGCGCACCACAGGCTCTAGCGGAATGGCCTGATTGATAGTTTCGACTATCTCTTGTGCCGGGACCACCACACTCTCGTTCCATACATCTCCAGCTTCGAGTGGCATGAACTCAATGAAGCGAACTGTGACACCTTTTTCTCGACCAAACTCTGCGAAATCCAATATTTCGTCGTCGTTGATCCCCCGCATCATGACCGCATTTATTTTTACAGGATTGAGTCCAGCCTCAATTGCAGCGTCAATTCCACTCAGAACGCGGTCAAGTTCGTCACGCCTCGTTAGCTCTAGAAATCGATCTTTTTGAAGCGAGTCGAGACTTATGTTGATCCGTTTCAGACCAGCGTCGGCAAGTCCTGCAGCATGGAGTCGCAGCGTTGCTCCGTTAGTGGTTAATGCGACATCTACTCCTAAACGGGCTAATCGTTGAATTAACTCAGGTAGATGAGCCCTAACTAGCGGTTCGCCTCCGGTCAGCCGGATACCACTAAACCCAAAGTGCCGAATACAGATGCGAGCGAATCGCTCTATCTCTTCAAAAGACAGAATTTCTTCTCTTGGAAGCCATTGCATGCCCTCTGCCGGCATGCAGTACTGACATCGGAAGTTACACCGATCGGTAACAGAAATCCGAAGGTCGCGAACTGTTCGACCATGTGGGTCTACTAAATCCTGGGCTTTGACTTCTTCGTGCATGATGACTCAAGGGTAGCGATCCGTAGCTGTTGACACCTGTTCAGCTTCCTACAGGTTAATCAAGTAGCAAAACGTCTACCTGTTCCCCCGCTTCACAACCTTCTCCATCTGGCAAAACAGCAAGGGCATTGGATCGTGCCATTGATGCCAACATATGAGATCCTTGGCCGGACACCGGATACACAACAGTTGCTCCGTTTTCGTGTTCAGCGATTACTCGTACGTAATGGATTTTTCCGTCTGTTCTTCGACTAATCGAGTTCGCTGCGATGCCTTTAATTGCTGCTCTGATCGGTTCCTTGAATCCCATCATCGAACGAAGCCCAGCGCGAGCAAATAACTCGTAAGAAACCATGGATGAGACAGGATTTCCAGGGAGACCGAAGATAGGTGTTCCCTTAATCGTGCCGAATGCAAGTGGTTTCGCAGGCTTGATTGCGATTTGCATCCATCGCATATCACCTATTCGGTTTAGGACAGCTTTCACATAGTCAAAATCACCCATGCTAACTCCGCCTGAAGTAATCACCGCGTCACAGTCTCTCGCACCCTGACCCAGAGCCTCTTCGATAGCGCCTTCGTCATCAGCGATAAGTCCTAGATCAACAGGAACAAAGGCATCTCCACTGAGTAACGAAAGAAGGGTTCTTCGATTCGAGTCACGTATTTGCCCCGGTTCCAGATCTCCTCCATCGTCCACCAGTTCATCGCCAGTAGACATAACCCCCACTCTTAGGCGCGGGTAGGTCTCAATCTCTCGAAAACCTAAGCTACAAAGAACCCCCAACCGGCCAGCGGTGAGTCGCGTTCCTGCTGGGAAAACTAGGTCTCCTTTCATCAGATCATCCCCAGCGGGCCGTATGTGATTACCTGGTTCGACTTGAACTTCAATCGTTACGGTGTCTCCATCAACTGAAGTCTTTTCAACCATAACGATTGCATCTGCGCCGTCCGGGATAGGTGCTCCTGTCATGATTCTGCTCGCTTGACCCGAATCCACTGAACGTGTGGGGTTGTGCCCTGCGGCGATTGTTTCGACGACTTCTAGCCGGACAGGAACGCTACTTAAGTCAGCAGACCGAACCGCGAAACCATCCATTGCGGTGTTCGCGAACGGCGGGAGCGACTCGTTTGCAATGACATCAGTGGCAGTCACCAGCCCTAACGCGTCGGCTACGTCGGTCGCTTCAGGGGGTTGCGGTCGGCACCGGTCCATTACATACGTTCGGGCCTCTTCGATCGGAATCATGTGCTGAAATCTACTGCTTGATACGGCTCGACTGTCGTTCCTTGTAGGCAGGTGTCTGCTTCACTAGCGGTCGGTAGAATTTTTGTGGCCTTCAAATCGGGCCAGGAGCTACTTCACACATATGCCTACCTACCAATATCGCTGCACAGCTTGCGACGACCAATTCGAAATCCGCCAATCTTTCTCGGATGACCCAATTACTGTCTGCCCTGTTGACAACTGCAGTGGCGAGGTCAAAAAAGTTTTCGGGAACGTAGGAATAGCTTTTAAAGGCAGTGGCTTTTACAAAAACGACAGCCGGTCAGGGACGAATAAAAAGTCAGACTCGTCTAGCTCTAGTGAAAGCAGCAAAGAAGCAACTCCTTCCTCTAAGAGCGAATCTTCGTCTTCAAGCTCTGCGGACAAGTCATCTAGCTCCACCGATAAATCTTCTAGTTCCAATTCATCAAAACCAGCCAAAGATTAAATCGGGGCCAAAAGTCATCATTGATTTAGCTTTACGACAATCGCATATTGGCTCAACGAGCGATCAAAACTATCGCTACGGCTAACGCCAGACAGACACGATACGCGGCAAAGCCTGCGTAGCTATGAGATCTCACCCATCGGAGCATTACATGGACGGCGAACCAGCCGGTAACAGCCGAGGAAATGGTTCCGGCAGCCAAAACACTCCACATACCACTTGGTAAACCATCAGAAATGACTCCAATCAACCTGTACAGCGCCGCTCCTCCGATTATCGGCAAGCCCATGAGAAATGCAATACGAGCGGAGTCAGATCGGTCGTAGCCAAGACTTCTGGCGATTGTGATGCTTACACCGGAGCGGCTCACCCCAGGCAACAACGCTAAGCATTGGCCGCATCCCAGCAGCGCGGCACGTGACATTGTCAGATCCTTAATGTTGGCCTTGGTTTTGAACCCTCGGTCAACTGCCCACAAAAGCACACCAAAGACAGCTAAACCAGAAGCAATTAAACCAATTCGGTTGCTTTGCGTCAGGAAGAAAGACTCGAAAGATGCTGCCACTATGGCTGCGGGCACAGCCGAGAATACTAAGAACCAACCAAATTTAGCTTCCTCATTCCATGGCGCACGTCCGACTACCGCTGAGAGTCCGGCACGCGAATACGTGCGCACATCCCCCCACAAACACGCGACCGACCCAATCAATGTCCCAAGGTGAACTGCAACATCGAACGTATTCTCCATCCTCGTGTCACCATCGAAGTGGTTCCATTGAAAAAGCCATGGAATTATTCCGAGGTGACCGCTGGATGAGACGGGCAAAAATTCAGTAAGTCCCTGAGTGACACCTAGAACGATTGCGTGAAAAATTGGCATAGTCGTGCAGCAGTTTGCAGTTAGAGAGATCAGTCGGCTGTGGAAGGAACGATACGGGGTCGCCACCGTCTCGGCGGGTCGTAATAGTGGCCAATAGGCCGCCCCTGACGCATTGAATTCAAAAACTCTTCGGGGCCATTGAAATCTGGCATCTCTAGGTAGACAGCTCCTATCGCCTCTGCAACGTGGGCATCGCTACCGGCGCCGATGGCTAGGTCGTGTTTAGAGGCATAAGTAACTGCTTGTTGGTTAAGGCTTTTGAGGCTCGTCTTTCCGTTGAGTACCTCAATGCCATCAACCAGGTCCGAGGCGACTAGCTCATCTAGCACATCTAATCGCAAATTATTCCGCATAGGGTCAAATGGGTGGGGAACGTAGACGATTCCACCCTGATCTCGAATGTCCCGAGCAGCTTCTGCCGGCGGGATCCCCTGCGGAATTCGTTCTCCCAGAAAAAGACCAATTATTTCACCTGCATGAGTCTTCAGCTCTTCGCCCACTACTACTCGACACGGGAGTTCATCAGCAAGCTCAATCGCTCCTTTGATCGCGTTGTGATCAGTAATACAAAGAACGTCGATACCTGACGCCACAACGCATTCGTGAAGCTCCTCTGGAGTAGTAGTCGAATCTCCTGACCACATCGTGTGGGAGTGAAAATCCACGCGAACCCAGCCTTCAGGACAAGGCTCAGCTAGGTGCGGATGGCGCTCAAGCGCTTCCGGTGTCGGCAAAGAAGGCACGGGTGAAGGGTATCAACACCCCTCGATTAGTTGCCTTCACGAATTACATACCTGAAAGCGCAATGTCCTCTATCGCTATGGATGACATACCAGAGCCATTTGGCAAAAACTCAAAGTCTCCGCCGATGATCGCTACATCAAGCAGCATTCTTTGAAGAGTCGAAGCGATCGTCGCTTCGCTAAAAGGTTCCGCAAGTACGCCATCTCTTATCTTGTGTCCGTAGGCGCCAACTGAGAAATCTCCGCTAACGGGGTTAACTCCACTATGCAGGCCATTAACTCCCCGAACAAAGATTCCGTTACCGACCTTCTCAAATAGAGCTTCTCTATCGACTACGCCTGGCTTGAGACACAAAGCATGCAAGCCGACGCTTGGTGTAGACCGGGCACCGCGAACGGCGGAACCAGTAGAACTCACCCCAGACCGTCGTGCTGTGTATGAATTATGCAGAAATTGCGAAAGCACCCCATTTTCGATGATCATATTTTTTCGAGCAGCCAAGCCCTCGCCGTCATGATTGTCCGCGCCTAGAGAAGCAACGTTCGTTGGGTCATCAAACAACGTCAACTTTGAAGAGCCAACTTGTTCGCCAAGACGTTCAGCAAACGGCGATCTTCCTTTTACGACGCGGTCACCGGTAAGAGCACCTGCAACTGTTCCAAGAAAAGCGGAGGTAACCCCTGGCTCAAAAACCACCGTCACGCGTTCGGATAACGGTTTGGTCGCCCCCAACATTGCAGTCGCGCCCTCAACTGCTTCAGCTATAACTCGATCCACATCAAGTAAGTCAGGCCGACGCGCAGCATCTCCTGCGTAGCCGATCTGAGTTTCATTTCCCTCTACGGCAAGCGGTTGGACACCTACCGAGCAACTTCCGCCCTCGGCATATACCGATATACCGTTTGTTGAAGCTAACGCAAACTCGCCCCAGCCATCCGACCAGGCTGCAGACCGTACGCTGCTTACTCGCCTATCTGCAGACAAACATCGCTGCTCTAACTCAATCGCTATAGATGACTTCTGGTGATCACTCATCTTTAACACTTCGGGGTCAGCTAGATCAAGATTGGGAGATTTCACTCCGTCAGGTTCAGCAAGGCCTTGGTCAGGGTCGCTTTCAGCAAATTGTAAATTTCCTCGAGCTTCTTCAAGGACATGCGTCAACACCTGACGGCTGAGCGATCCGGCGGTAGCAAAACCTTGTTGCCCGTTGACGATTACTCGAATCCCGACACCTTCAGACATGCCCGAGCGAACTGATTCAACCTCACCCGAGTAGGCCTTTACTGTCGTCGAACGGCTTCTTGATAGGCAGACCTCTATCTGTTCATTGCGCTGCGCTAACGAAA
>CEQY01201661.1_pt1 | contig 28270 bp, 26 predicted proteins | sample 361391 | NCBI WGS metagenome assembly CEQY01 (sample SAMEA2621075, study PRJEB7988) | marine metagenome | isolation source: saline water (ENVO:00002010), including | reverse complement strand
ATCCAGATATGTGGATTAAAGAAAAGATCAAAAAGCGCCAAGAAGAGATATTGTTGAATATGCCTTTTGTCACCGACATGTTGGCCTTAAGTGTCGAGGCGGGGCTGGACTTCGTGAGTGCCATTCAAAAAGTTATTGAAAAAGCTCCTCCATCCGCCTTAGTAGATGAGTTTGATATTTTCTTAAAAGAAACACGAGTAGGAGCGTCGCGTGCGGAAGCTCTAAGGGCTTTGTCATGGCGAATTGATATGCTTCCGGTTTCTTCTTTTTGTGCCACACTTATTGCCGCCGATTCAGTTGGGTCAAGTAATCTTGCACCCATCTTAAAAGAGCTGTCTGCAGAAATACGTCAAAAACGCTCTTCCGATGTGGAGAAAAAAGGAGCTCAAGCTTCAACCAAAATGCTCTTTCCTATGATGTTTTTAATACTTCCCGCTGTTGTCCTAATCATCGCTGCTCCCTTTGTGATTGGGTTTATGGGGGGATGATGAGAGTGATACATAAAAAGAGCAACACCATTCTGGGAGAAAATATTAAACACGCTAATAATATGTGGAGCCGAATGATCGGTCTGATGTTTGTGAGTGAGATGAAAAATAAAGACGGGCTTTTATTAGAACCTGGAAATTCAATCCATAATTGTTTTGTAAGATTTCCCATCGATGTTTTATTTATCTCACGAAAAAATACCATTGTTGGTTATATTAGAGGATTCAAACCTTGGAGATTTTCTAAGATATATTTTAAGTCAAAAAAAGTCCTTGAGTTACCCGCAGGAAAGCTACCGGAGAATATTGAAATTGGAGACGAGTTGGAGATAAGTCATGTTTAAGTTAATCGCTATTGGAGGGAAACTCAGAGGACAAACTTATACCTTACAAGAAGGTGACAATGTCATTGGTCGTGGGGCTGATTGTGATATCACCATCAGCGCTGAAGGTGTTTCTAAAAAACATTTTAAAATTACCGTCAACAGAGAAAAGTGCTTTATTCAAGATCTAGGTTCTTCAAATGGAACTTTTATTAATGGTAAACTTGTAAAAAAGATGACTGTAGAGAATAAAGATCAAATCGCGATTCCTAACGTGATTTTTCAAGTTGTTTATGTCAAAGAAAAAGTCGTTAAAAAAGAAGCTGAGTTTACTGAGCAGCAAGTTGACTATTCTCTCGAAGAAAAAGAGCGTCCGCCAAATGATCTCTTGGGAAAAATCAAATACAATTTTAAACATAAGATCATGCAGGTGCTCTATAGTTTTAATGAGCAATACGAGTGGAGTGTCCTTGTCGCCATTCTTTTATTTTTGTTCACGTGTTTTTCGATTACTGTCTCAATTGGACCCGTTCTCAAACGAGGAACGGATATGCTTAAAGCTGAAATTAAATCGAGAGCTTCCCAGTACGTAAATGAAGTGGCCCGCAATAATGCCTTATTTATGGGGCAAGGGGAATATCAAAGAATCGATACCAAATATCTGGAAGATTTTGGGATGGCCGAAGGTATTGAGCGCTATGAATTGGTGGATATGGATGGAAATGTCATTAGACCTGCGTCCAAAATCGATACCAGCTCCCAAGATACCATCACTCAGGACGCCCTGAATTACTTCAAAACCACTAAGAAATACAATAGTTTATTCTATCAGGAGTATGCCAATAATCAGGTGGGAGTGGCGAAAGCCTTGCAAGTGGTTAACTCTAAAACTGGAACTCTGCAACCTGTGGGTGTGGTCTCTATGAGCTTTAAACCCAAATCTCTCAATGGTTTATTAGTCTCAAACTCAAGGGCATATCTCAAAGCATTGATTTTCTCCAGTATAATAGGAGTTATCTTTTTTGGTTTTATTTTCTACCTTACAATAAGGCCATTGGAAGAAATGCGCAGGCAAGTCATTAATGCCAGAGCAAAAAGGATAAAGGAGTTAAACTCTAAATTTTTATTTATGGAGCTTAAGCCGATCAGAGAAGAGATTAATGGTCTCTTGCAAACGATCTCACAACTTGATGGGGATGAAGATACTGATTCAATGCTTGATGAAGATGATGATCAATATGTTGAAGCTCTTTATCAAATTTCTCGCGGCCTAAGTTGTGCCTATATTGTTCTTAATTCGAATAAACTTATTCAATATAGTGGTGAGAAAACTTATGAGTTGATTGGGCTAAGAGAGGATTTTGCCAAGGATAAGGACATGTCAGAGACCATTGAAAAAGATGGTTTGGCAGATGAGCTTCTTCTCCTCTGTGATGATTCAGAAACCAGAGAAGGTGAGTGCGTGTCAGAAGAGTATGAGCTCGGCGGAGAGAATTATAATATGAATGTAAAGGCCATGTTAGGCCGTAATAGAACAGCTCAAGCTTATCTCATTACGTTTACTAGGGAGTTTTAATAAATGTCTCAAGCGGTGAAAATTTATAAACACTTTCAGACGCCCAAGGCTTCTGGTGTGTATCATCGCCTCATTTGTTTAACCGGTGAGAAAAAAGGAAACGCCTATTTTATCTTGGATAAGAAAAGAGTCGTGCTCGGGCGATCTGAGACAGCTGATATCAAAGTTGTCGATTTAAAAAGCTCGAGAGAACATGCAGAAATTATTCAGGTCGGGGATGATTTTATTCTAACTGATTTGGGCTCTCAAAATGGAATTGTGGTTAATGACCTAAAAGTTAAGCAACATGTCCTCAGTGATGGGGATAAGATTATTATCGGTAAAACGGTTTACAAATTTTCTAAAATAGAGGTGAAACAGAAAGTTGAAGCTGTTGAAGAAGTCGAAGAGGAACTTTCTGAAGAACAAATTGACGAGAAAAAAAGAGATCAGCAACTCGCTCGCTTTTTATTGGGAATTATTTTCGTGGCCATCGTTTTGTTTGCCATCCCTGACTCACAAGAAAATGTCTTAGTTCAGAAAAGTGATGAAAAAGTCAAAGTGAACACCAGTCTCTATGATGCAGATGTAGGAAGTGCTATTGAGAGAAGAAATAATCTAAATGATGAAAACCAAGAAAAAGTGCAACGCTATATTCACCGCGGCTTAAGAGAGTATCGCGAAGGGAATTATTTTAGATCTTATGCTGAGTTTGATAATGCCGCTCAATGGGACCCTAAAAACCCTCGGGTGCGTTTTTACCTCAGAAAAACGAAAGAGAAACAAAATGAAATCATCTCTTCTTTTTTCTCAAAAGGTTCAAGGGACATGGATGCCCTTAATTTTAAAGCCGCTCAAACTGCTTATTGTACTATTGTCAGACTTCTTATTTATCATTTTCCTAAAGATGAAAGAATTACCCAGGCACGGGATAACCTTAGAATTATTGAAGAGAAAACTGGTGAAGAGAAAAATTCGATTAAATGCACACGGAAGGAAGTCTAGCAGATGAAGATAAGTGTGTATCAAAATCATATTTTACTTTCCGAATATGTGGCCTTGGAAGAGGATCTTATAGGAGGAAGTGAAATCTTCATTGGAAGAAGTGATGATTGTCATATTGTGCTTGATTCCCACCAGATTTCAAGGCACCACGCCATTATCTATTTTGATCAAGGGCAATTGAAGATAAGATCCAATTCTGCTTTTGGAAATGTCCGCATTAATGGAATGGAGATTGATCAGACAATCATTAGTGGAAGTACTAAAATTGAAATTCTAGATTATGAAATAAGACTTGATGATATACAATTCACTTCAGAGCAGGAAGAGGAAGATACGACTGCTGATGACATCACTCAGATGATGCCAGCCCCCAATCAAGAAATGAGTGAGCCTCAGGAAAACTCCTCAGACCAAGGTGATCTAGCTGACTTGGATTATAGTCTGGCCGATGAATTGGTGAATGAAGAAACGGTTATTGAAACTCCGCTTGAAGAAGATGAACCTCTGCCTGAGCCAGATGAAAATATGGATTTAGATGATCTTTCAGAAGATCTTGCAGACCTTGAAAATGACCAAGAGGTAACTGAAGAACTTAATCCTGAGGATGATGATTCTCTAGACTCCGACCTCGATAATGAACAAACAGATGAAATCCCCAGTGAAGATTTTGGGGGCAGTTTTAATGAATTCGCTGCAGATGAGGATGAGTTTGCTGGAGCAGGTTTAGAAGATGAAGGTGGTTTTGCAGATGACGATAGTAAAACCCAAGTTTTTTCTTCATTTGCCAAATATAAACTTAAAATCTTTGGTGAATTTGCCCCTTTTGATTCTTTCGTCATTGACGATCCCATTACAAAAATTGGACGTGACGCCAATGAATGTCAGATTGTTTTGGATGACCCTGAAGTTTCCAAAGTCCATGCGTTCATTAGAAAAACAATTGTGGACTGTGTATTGGAAGACAATGATTCTTCGAATGGAATCATCTTTAATGGTGAGCGAGTCAATAAAGCTGAGCTGACAAATGGAGATGAGTTTATCATCGGTGAGACGACCTTTACTGTGTCGATTTCTTCTGACATTTTAGAGTCAGAGAAAGGCCGCTTGATGCCGGTAGAGGATAATCAAGAGGTAGTCATCGAAGAAGAACTAGCTCCTCAAATGAGCTTCGGTGATGAAGGGGCAAGTGAGATCGACTTTTCTAATGAAACAACCGTCGGCAAGCAAAGTCTTCTAGCCCAAATAAAAAATGATCCTAAGAAAAAAAGAATAGCGATGATCGTCGGTGTTCTACTTCTTATTTTATTTTTGATGGATACAGAAACTCCTGAGAAAAAGCCTGAGAAAAAACAAGTCGCAAAACCAAAACAAGAAACTAAATCCAAGATCTCACCGGAGAAACTTGAAATCTTAGAACAAAATTATCAGCTAGCCTCAACGAAATTTCGTGAGGGTCAATATTATGAAGCTAAAGAATATATCAATCTAGTTAAACGTGAAGATCCTAATTACAAAGCAACGGCGACATTGGATAAGAGTATTCAAGATTCTCTTGATGCTATCAAACGAAATGAGGAAGAAGAACGCAGGCAAAGAGAACGTGCAGAAAAACTTAAAAAAATATCTGATTTGCTTGTAAAGGCGAAAGATGCTGTGGATAAACGGCAGGTTGAAGTGGCCAGACAATATATCGCCTCTATCACGGAATTAGATCCAGATAATATTGACGTCCCTCCACTTAAGGTTGAATTAGATGCTTATGTGGAAGAAGTCGAGCGCAAAAAACAAGAGGAAGCTCTGGCTAAAGCAAGGCGTAATGCCATGGAAGAAAAACTCAAGCCCGGAGAATTAGCTTATTTAAAACAAGATTATTTTAAAGCGGTCAATGAGCTCAATAAATTTTTGACCATCAAAGATATGGATAAAGATCTTATTGAGAAAGCCACGAGGATGCTCAAAGACTCTAATCAAAAAATTCTACAGAAAGTAGAACCCCTTTTGAGCAGAGCACGCTCTTTTAAAGAAGGACAAGATCTCAAACAAGCCTATGAAACTTATACCGCCGTTCTTAAATATCAACCTAATAATGAAGAAGCGCGAACTGAGCGGGAAAAGATTTTTGAAATGCTTTATAAGCGCTCCCGTAAAATTTTTAGAGAGGCACTTATAAAAGAAGACCTGAGTGATTTTGCAAACGCCAAAGAGAAGTTTGAAGAGGTAAAGCAGATATCTCCTATCAATAGTGAGTATTATATTAAGGCCCAAGAAAAGCTGAAGAATTATTTGGAGTAAATATGGATATCGTTAATTTCTCATCACAATCCCATCAGGGCCCTTTTTTAAATCAAAATGAAGATGGCTATGATTTTGATATTGAAAATCAGCTCTATATGATTTTTGATGGTTTTGGGGGACATAATGTGGGAGATAAAGCCGTTGAAGAAATAAAAATAAATATAAAAAAATTCTTTAATAGTTTTACTGAAGATAGAGATGCCACTCTTCCTTTTTACTTTTCTCCAAAGTATTTAATTGAAGGAAATGTTCTCATCAATGCCATGCTCTTAAGCCATTATGAGCTGTATAAAAAAAATCTGGAAAGAGAGCTAGAGCAAAGAGCCGGGGCTTCTGGTTTACTGGCCATCGGATCTGAATCCGTTTTGACACTTGCTTCTACTGGGAACTGCAGGGCCTATTTAATTAGAAAGGGCCATATCGAAAAGATATTTTCAGAAGATAGTATGCAAATGTTGAGAAAGGATAATTTTGAGAGCCATCTCAAGAATATTCCCCTTTCAGGTTTTGGACTTTTTCCTGACTTGCATTATCAAGTAAAGGAGATCCGAATCACTGAGGGGGATAAAATCATTTTCTTAACTGATGGGGCCTATGCCAGAGTTGAAGACCGTGAAGTCATGTCTTGCCTGACTAAACCCACGATAGATCTTAAGACTAAAATCCAGGAAGTATTCGATCTCTCAAATGATAGAGGTAATTTAGATAATCAAACCTGCATGATTTTAGAATATTAATGCATTTATTAGACATTTTGCTCTTTGTTAATTAGCATAATATCAGATATTTAAGTTATTTTTAAAAGAGATTATGACTCCAAAAATTTTAGTTGCTGATGATAGCCAAACTATTCAAAAAGTTATCAAGATCACTCTCGCAAATGAGAACTACGAGATTATAGAATGTTTGCATTATAAAGATCTCGAAAAACTGGCAACTGAACACCAGCCCCAATTGATCATGCTTGATTTTAATTTCTCTGAAGATAAAACAGGTTATGAAATTGCTGGAGAATTAAAACTTCAACACGATCCAAATATACTCATGCTCTATGGGACTTTCGATATTATTGACGAGACAAAGTTAAAATCTGTCGGTGTGAGTTCCCATATCGTAAAACCTTTCGAAGGCACTAAGTTTATCCAGCTCTGTCGAATGTTGGTGGAAGATCAACAAGAACAACAAGACGAAGAGGGACCATTGGAGATTGATGATGATCAAGATTTTGACGAAGATTTTGATTTTTCAGATGTCAGTGAGGATGAAGATGAAACTGAAAGTGAAAGTGAAGATGAATGGGTAGTGAATCAACCGGAAGTCTATGAAGAAGAGACGGGTGAGTTTGATTTAAATACACTGGAAACAAGTGAGCAAAATGATTTACAGGCCAGTGTTTCAGACTGGGGACTTGATCTTGATATCCCAGGTGTGATTGGAGCTGAGTCTTCTGAGCAAGACACCCAATCCTTAGACTTTCCCCCTGTGATTGAAGAAGAGACTTCGGCTCCTGAGAAAAGCGGTGGAAATGAAATAGATTTAAGTCTAGATGTTCATGAGGAGCTAGAAACATATTCAGATCATGGGGATGAAATTCTTCCTGACAGTGATGATCTTGAATATCCGGATGTGGATTTGATCAAATCATCTGTTGAAACTGAAATTTCAGAGACGCCAAAATCTCAACTTATCTCTGTTGCTGATTTGTCGGAAGAAAACTCAGAACCTATTATTGAAGATTTAAGCGAAGGCACAAAAACCGATGAAGAGGTAGAATCGCTTAAAGAACTTATTGCAGATGAAATGGAAGAAGACCTATGGTCTGCGGATGAAGTGATAGAGACCGAGAATAAAGTGGAACCGATTGATTCGGCGAGTGAGGATAAAAAAGAAGAAGAGTTTAAACCTACCAGTTGGAAAGATGAAGTGATGACAACTCAAGTGGATACCTCTTCCTCGCAAGAGGTAGGCGAGCTCAATGAAGATGAGCTTACTCAAAAGCTCACTCCTATTATAGAGAAGATTGTAGAGCAAAAAATCGCCAAGGTGGTTGAAAATATAGCTTGGGAAGTTATTCCAGATCTGGCAGAAAATCTTATTAAAAAAGAATTAGAAAAAATAGCTCAAGAAGTCATTTCAGAAACTAAAGATCGAACCTGAGTAATACTCAGCTAATCCTTCAGTCGTTTCAATTAAAGCTTGCCCCTGCTTCCCAATACCTTTAAAAATTCCAGAAAATTCTTTATGAGTATCACGAAAAGAAACCACTTGGTTGAGGTGTAAACAGGTGCGAGGCCATAGGTTCAAAACTTCTTCACTCGTCTTTCTATGGGTGATGATAAAATGATAGAGATGATAAGCTTCAATCTCTACATCCACATTGAGATGCAAAGAACCCACAGCATAGGGATACTCTTTTTGCGCATGTTCAGAGTAGTTAATCCCCATACCGACAACGGCTTTTTCTAGGGCCAGACTTTGCAGTAAAATTCCCCCCACTTTCTTTCCATCAGAAGTGAGCAGATCGTTGGGCCATTTTGTTTTGATTTCGATTTGATATTTGTCTTTGAAATATTCACTGATAATTAAACTCATCTCGAGGGACGTGAGAGTGGGCACTTGATTGGTCGCAATGATTCCTGAGCAAGCGAGATTGCCGGATTGAAAATCCCACTCTCTTCCATACTGCCCCACTCCTTGAGTTTGCTGGGAGGTACTTACCAAGGTGACTTTGTCATGCAGCTCTGGGTGGTGGATTAAATAATCCTGGGTAGATGCAAGAGTCTTAAAATGAATATGGTGAATTTCCTGATTTTTCATAATGTTTTTGTTAAGCTATTCTTACAAGTTAATGATTAAAGGTGTCAATTATGCAAGATTTAATTAAACGAGATGAACCAAGAGAGATAAAAATAGAAGACAATCCCAATCCTTATGCGGAAGGGGGAGTCATCATCAGTTTTGGAAATACAAAAGTTCATATCACTGCCAGTGTCGATGAAAGTGTTCCGCCTTGGATGAAAGGTAAGGGCAGTGGCTGGGTGACAGCAGAGTACAATATGCTCCCACGAGCTACCCACGATAGAGTGAGAAGAGAGCGCAAGTCCGTCGGGGGAAGAACCCAAGAGATCCAAAGACTTATTGGTAGATCACTGCGCGCGGTCGTTGATATGAAAAAACTGGGGGAGAGGCAAATCATTGTTGATTGTGATGTCTTGGTTGCCGATGGGGGAACTCGCACCACATCGATCTCTGGTGCCTATATCGCTCTGGCTCAAGCGGTAGAGAAGCTTATGAGTGAAGGAAAAATTTTAGAAAACCCTATCAAAGAAAAGCTTGGGGCCCTGAGTGTGGGCATCAATAAAGAAGGTAAGATTATCGCTGATCTTAACTATGAAGAAGATTCTACTTGCGAGGCGGATGTAAATTTAGTCATGACGGAGTCGGGAAAATTTGTAGAAGTGCAAGGTACAGCTGAAGGTGACCCCTTTTCTCAAGAGCAACTTGATGCTGTTTTATTGTGCGGTAAAAAAGCCATGGCCCATGTCTTCGCGGCTCAAGAAAAAGCACTTAAATAATGAAAATTACTTTGACCTCATCCAATGCCCATAAAGCCGAAGAGCTGGCAGAGTTATTTAAAAACTCAACATTAGATATTGTTCCTGCTCCTAAAAAGATTGAAGTCATCGAAGATGGAAAAACTTTTCAAGAGAATGCTTATAAAAAAGCGGAAGCCTATTACCAAGAGTTTAAAACGCCGACCCTGGCCGACGATTCCGGCTTAGTGATTCCTGCCAGGACAGATATTTTAGGAGTGCAATCAGCTCGTTATGCTCCTGAGTTTGATGATTATCAACAGAAAAACCAAGCGCTTTTAAAGGATCTTGGTGATCTTACTGATCGCGCCGCTTATTTTGTGTGTTATTTCTGTTTTTATCTCAAACCTGAAGAGATTTATTTTTTTGAGGGGAGAGTGCATGGGGAGATTGCCACTGAGGCCCGAGGGGATCAAGGCTTTGGTTATGATCCTGTCTTTCTGCCCGATGGCCTTGAGGGGAAAAGTCTTGCAGAAGTGCCAGAGTGGAAAATGATCAATTCCCATCGGGCTAAAGCGGCGAAAGAGGCGGAAAAGTTCTTTCAAAACTATTGATGGCGCATAGTATAAAAAGCCTGCAAACTTATATAATTATTGCCAAAATCTAGAAATTCATCTAAAAATGTATTTCATCAATTTTTCGGGGTGTAGCGCAGCCTGGTAGCGTAACTCGTTTGGGACGAGGAGGTCGGAGGTTCGAATCCTCTCACCCCGACCATTGATTTTATATGTTGTTGAAAGTCCCAAAATTTCAGCATTTTAAAAAAGCCCACGTTGATGGGCTTTTTTTTTCGGTAACTATCAACTCAACCACTTTTATAATAAATCTCCATAAACCCTTAACTTGCCTAATATATTAGATCTCGTTAATACTGCTAAAGTATGACTTTGCTGCTGTTTTTTATCATTCTCTCTGTGGGTGTTTCTTTTCTGTGTTCTATGCTGGAAGCGATCATTTTAAGTGTCACTCCGAGCTATTTGACTTCCCTTAAAGATAAAAATCCAAAATTATTTAAAGAGGTGGAGATTTTAAAGTTGGATATTGAAAAGCCACTGGCTTCGATTCTTACTTTCAATACCATCGCGCATACGGTGGGTGCCGCTGGGGCGGGGGCTGAAGCTCAGAGAATATTTGGAAGTGATGTGCTGGCGGTTTTTTCTGCCATCCTTACTTTTATTATTCTCTTTTTTAGTGAAATTATTCCTAAGTCCATAGGGGCTGGTTCGTGGCGATTCTTTCTGCCCATGGCCGCTAAGATTTTAAAGCCCATGATTTTTATCTCCATGCCCATTGTGTGGCTCTCCAATAAAATCTCAAAACTTTTTAAAGAAAAAGAAACGAAGATCTCACGAGATGAAATTGTGGCCATGGCCGAAATTGGTCTTAATGACGGAATTCTCGCCAAGGAAGAACATCGGACAATTTTGGAAGTGATTAAGTTTAGACAACTGACGGCCCAAGATATTTTCACTCCTAAAGAAAAGGTGAAAAGTATCAATATCAATGACAGCTTAGAGACGGCTTATCAGAAATTGGATGAACATGGGTATTCGAGAGTCATAGTGTTTGGTGTGAATGAAAATGATATCAAAGGCTTTGCCTTAAGATCTCTTATCTTACAGGCTTATATTGAGGATAAAAATGAAACCATTGCTGATCTCGTCACCCCGATTCTCATTCTCGATGGTAGCACTCGATTGAGTACACTTTTTAAACGGCTCATGAATCGTCGGGAACATATCAGTGCGGTTGTGGATGAAAATGGAGAGTTCTCCGGAGTGGTCACCATGGAAGATATTATTGAGCATCTTATTGGAATTGATATATTTGATGAACTAGATTTTTAGATAAAGGATAAATTAATGAGCATGATGAAAGAGTTTAGAGAGTTTGCAGTCAAAGGTAATGTCGTGGATATGGCGGTTGGGATTATTATCGGAACCGCTTTTGGTAAAATCGTGAAGTCGTTTGTAGACGACATCATTATGCCCCCCATAGGCCTTGCTGTGGGTGGAGTTGATTTTAAGGATTTAAGTGTTGTGCTAAAAGAAGCTTCCGGAGAAGTTGCTGCTGTTACAATTAATTATGGAAATTTTATTCAAACTCTGGTTGATTTTCTCATCATCGCCATGGCGATCTTTATGGCGGTGAGAACAATTAATCACCTCAAAAGAAAAGAGGAAGCCAAGCCTACACCCCCTCCTGCTACACCGCCAAAAGAAGAGCAGCTTTTGACAGAAATCCGAGATCTTCTGAAAGACAAGTGATTTGTGTCTATATTTAGACAAACTTAGATAAAGATTTAAATTTTTATTCCTCCTTTATTGTTACTCTATGGGCAATATAAGGAGGAAATATGCTTGGTATAAAACACAGCGCCCCACAACTTGAAATTCAAACCCTCAATAACGGAAAATATGATTTAGAAAAATCAAAAACTAATAAATTTTCTATGATTGTCTTTTATCGCGGGTACCACTGCCCGGTTTGCAAAAAATACTTAGAAACACTCAATTCAAATTTAGCAGCTTATAAAGACTTAGGTGTGGCCGATATTATCGCTGTGTCGGGAGATACTAAAGAGCGGGCCCAAAAATCTTTTGAAGAATGGGATATCTCCAAACTTAATATTGGTTATGATCTTGATGAGCAAACCATGAGATCTTGGAATCTCTATCTTTCTAACTCTATTAAAGACGCCGAACCTCAAGTGTTTAATGAGCCTGGATTGTTTTTAATTGATAGTGATAAAAATTTATTTTATGTAGCCATCAATAGTATGCCATTTGGCAGACCTGATCTGGAAGGGTTTCACAAATCTTTAAAATTTATTATAGATGAAGATTACCCGGCTCGCGGTCAATACCGTGAAGCAAGAAGCATAGACGAATCTGAACACAGAGAAAATACTAACCATGTGGATGATATGTTTATCGATCGCTGGTCTCCCCGTGCCTTTGATAAAGATTATCATTTAACTGAGGATCAGCTCAATAAACTCTTTGGAGCGGCGAAGTGGACTCCGTCTTGTTATAATGAACAACCTTGGAGCTTTAGAGTGGCTACTAATGATAGCCCTCAATTTCAAAAGTTTTTAGATCTGTTAGTGGATATGAATCAGGACTGGGCGAAAAATGCATCGGCGATTGTTTTTATCATAGGGCGGAAAAAATTTGCTAAGAACGATAAGGATAATTCTGTCTATCAATTTGATTGTGGTGCTGCTTGGATGTCTCTTACTATGCAAGCAAGACTGATGGGTCTTTATACTCATGGTATGGCCGGAATAAAGAAAGATGATGTGAATAATTACTTTGACCTAGATACAGATAAACAAGAAGTGATTTGCGGCTTTGCTGTGGGTAAGAATACCACTAAAGATGTGCTGCCAGAGAAGCTACAAGAAAAAGAGCACCTGCGTGGTAGAAACGATCTGGATGAATTTGTGGAATTTTATTCTTAAAGATAGGCATAAAAAAAGGGAACTCGTAAGTTCCCTTTTGTGTGAACGACTTTCTTAACTCCAGTCTCACTGACTTTCTTCATCAAGCAACTTCGCTTCACTAAAAATAATATTATTATATTGAGTCCAAAATTAATTCTCTAAACGTTGTAGCGATCGTGCACAATAAAATACATCTAGCTTTTATTTAATAATAATTTCTGTTTTGTCTAACCCTGGATAGTAAGTCAGATGCATATCCCAAGGATATCTATAATCACTTTGAGCGTATGGGAAAAAATCATAAGAATATTTTCTGTAGTTTCTATTTTTGAATATTTTTTTCTTATTAAAAATAACTTTGACCTTTGCCAGGACTCTACCATCCTGAGTGACTTCAGCATGTGGTACGTAATGCCAAGGCATTGTCATACCAGACTTCCAGACATTAACATAAGGTTGAGAAATGTCTCTATGATAGATCTGTTGGTTGATACAAGAAAAATGATAAGTATCAAAATAGACTTCTAAAGTGCTTTCGTTCTCGTAGGTTGAGATGTTTTCAACTTGGCTGACCATTTGATGATCACTTTTTTCGCAATTGAGTGGGTATTTTGGTTCCACTTCCACATGAGTTTGAGCGAATAAATTAATTGCAAGTAGCATTGTGATGACTGAAATGAGCTGCATAAACATCCTAGAAAAATAGTTATTTCTAAAATGCTACTCTACTTAGATATCGCGATCAATTGTCGTGAATTTTTTACATATTCATTTTACTCTGCCCGAGAACTAGGTTGATTTCTGCTGTTTGCTACCGCACCACTATTGTTTGGAGTTTCTTCTCCAAAATTTCTCCCTGAATCGGCAATAGCATTACTGTCACTGCTCTCATCGAGGATGCTGGTTATTGTACCTAGTCCTTGCAGGATACATGGACTTTCATATTCTATTGTTTCTTGAGGCACTCCTTCAATTCCAAGGGAAGCTAAATCAAAACTTTCAAGATCTACTCTCTCAAGGTTTTCTTCAGCTTCCAGCGGAGCTGCTTCTCTGTTTCTCACTCTAGCCCTTCTTTCTTCTGTTGTTTCTTCGACTGGACGACCAAATCTAAGACCAGAGCCTCTTCTGTTATACAGACTTCGTCCGTCACTCAACTGAGTCGTATCCCCGGAGCCCCTCATCTGTATGAATCTAGAAACTTCTACTTCTTTCATATTACCTGGAGTTCCTTCAAAAAACCTATAGGTGCTATACTCACTATTCCAGCCACTATTTACATTTCTATCAATATAAATGATTTTCCCTGAATCTGGATTACGCAATAAATATCGAGTGGCCCTGTTCTCAGGCAATTCCGGAATATTAATTTGACCACTATTTATACTCGCTTGAAAGGAAGAGCGGCTGTTATTACTTTCATCTCTTTGAATGAAGGGAAAAGTTGCGGGCTCGTTTTGTGCATCGACTTCTTGAGAGCCACTTGGCACCTTAAAAAACTGAGTCTGTCCCTGTTCATTTTGAACAGCGACACAGGAATCTTCTGGTCCGTGGTAAGTTGTATTTTCTGCGGAAAAGTTTTCTCCATTTAATGAATCAGCAAGACTAATTCGATTGTTATAGCTGGCTTCTTTGACGGGTACTAATTCATTACTTCCGGCGCGTCTTATGAAATGCCGCTCTGAATATCCTTTTGATACTGTAATATAGGCATTTCCGCTAGGATCCTCTAAGTAATTTGAGACTTCATATTGATTGTCTTGAGATGATTGGCCCATTAAACTTGTAGAAAACAGAAGAAAGAAAATAGAAAGTTGGAATTGCTTAAACATAATTGCCTCGCTTAATGGGACTAGTATAGTCGCCTTATTTAAAGATATCGGTTCATTGTCCTAAATGCCTGATATGATAGGGGAAAGATTAAGAATACTTCATGTTTTTGAATTTATGTGACCTTAAAACAAGGCGTTTTTGTCTTCGCTTGTTCAAAGCCTGCCACTTATTGACTCACATTGCTTAAGGCCCGTAAAATTAAATCATGAAAAAACCTCAACTGAACCGAAGAAATGCTCTTAAATCTATCGCTGCAGGAATGCTGGCCGCAGCTCACCCCAAAGCCTTAGCTGCTAGGGGAGATAATCCCAGCCTGTCATCCAATGGTCTGAATGTGCTCTTTATGACCGCTGACGATATTGGTTGGAAAGATCTCTCTGTAGATGGAAATACCAATATCAAAACTCCTCACTTGGATCAACTGGCCAGTGAAGGGATACGTTTTGAAAATGCTTTTGGAGTGACCTCGTCTTGTTCTTCTTCAAGGGCTTCTTTTATAACGGGTCAGTATATTAGCACTCACGGTGTGGATGGCTTGACCCATAGATATTTACGTAAACAGCTTTCTCCTTGGCGTATGACCATGCCTGATTATTTTAAGAGGGCTGGATATCACACTGCCATCCAAGGTAAGTGGCATGTGGCTCCTTTTTTTCCCACGAGCTTTTATGGTTATCTCGATTCCCTGGGCTCTTCTATGCCTTGGAAGAGACATATTAAAAACCCAAAACAAATTCAGAAATATTTTAAAGCCGCAGGTATTAACAAAAGACCTTTTTATTTAGAGCTGAATTTTACAGATACTCATCGCAGTGCCAATGGAACTTTTTCTCAAGATCCAAAATTTGTGATTGACCCTGAAGAGATTGAAGTTCCAGCGTGGATGGGGCTTCCAAATTGGAAAGAAATCCGTGCAGACTTAGCTCGTTATTATGGCAAGTTATTGAGAACAGACTATTTAGTAGGTGAAACCCTAGCCGCTCTAAAAGCAAATGGATTAGAAAAAAATACCATCGTTATTTTTGTCAGTGATAATGGTTCACCATTTCCCGGTAATAAAATGGCCCTCCTCGATAGAGGAATTGGGACACCGCTTTTGATGAAGCTTCCGGGTCAAATCGATGCTGGGCAAGTGAGCAAAGCTTTTGTCAGCACCATTGATATTATGCCTACTGTGCTTGATTTATGCGAAGTTGAAGCCAGAAAAGAAATTGAGGGGCGCAGTTTTAAAAATATTCTTAAAGATTCTAAAGCTGATAAACATCGAGATTATATCTGTGCTGAGATGAATTTTCATGTGCAGTCGATTCCGATGAGGGCCATACGTACATCTCAATGGAAAGCGATTTATAATATGAGTGATTCTCCTCTTGGCTTAGATGATCTCCATGGAGTGGATTGGGCGATGAAGCTGTGTGAGCGTGAAGATCAGCCGTGGCTTAGGGCCAGACCCCCCTTTGAATTATATGATATCTCTCAAGATCCCTATGAGAAAATTAACTTAGCTGGACAAAAAAGTTTTGCAAGTGTTGAGGAAGAATTTAAACAACAATTGCAAAAGAATTGGCAAAAAACAAAGCTTGGCTAAAGTATATTCTCATCGGAGGTTGATATGAATCGCAGAGAAGTACTTAAGTATCTATCGATGCTCAGTGTTGCTCAGTTCAATTTTCCCTTGAGCTCCTTTGCTGCAACTGATGACAAAAAAAAATTAGAACTACTCACTAAAATTATTCCTAGTACGGGAGAGAAAATTCCAGCGGTGGGCATGGGGACATGGATTACTTTTAATATAGGCCAGTCTAAAAATCTTCTGGAAGAGAGAGCGCAAGTTTTAAAAAAGTTTTTCGAATTGGGAGGGACTCTCATTGATTCTTCTCCTATGTATGGTTCTAGTGAAAAAGTGGTGGGAGAATTATTGGAAAAACTGAATAAGACTGATGAGGCATTTTGCGCCACTAAGATTTGGACCTCTAACGATGATGAAGGAAAAGAGCAATTTAAAACTTCTCAAAAACTTTGGGGGGTGGATAAATTTGAATTGCAACAGGTGCATAATTTAGTGAATTATGATCAGCATATTAAATTTCTGCGTGCTCAAAAAGAGCAGGGCAAAGTTAAGTACATAGGTATCACCACCTCTCATGGACGTAGACATGATGAAATTGAAAAGCTTTTAAAAAAAGTGCCACTTGATTTTGTTCAACTCACATACAATTTAGAAAACTCACACGCGGATAAGAAACTGCTTGATCTGGCCCAAGAAAAGAAAGTGGCAGTGATCGCCAATAGACCCTTCGGAGGCGGAAGCCTTATTGATCGGTTGCAAAGAAGACCCTTGCCGGCCTGGGCAAAAGAAGTGGGAATAAAGACTTGGGCTGACTTTTTATTAAAATATATTATTTCCCATCCAGCTATAACCTGTGCCATTCCTGCCACCACCAAAGTTGAACATATGCAAGAGAATATGATGGCCGCTCATGGTGAGTACGTGGATGAAAAAATGCGAATTAAAATGAAAGAGTATTTTCTTAAATTATGATTTCTGACTTATCAACTTATAGTATTGAAAATTTTATCATGTTTTCCTATGAAGTTTATTGGTCTATGGTGGCCAGTTATAATACTGAGCTCTGGCCTTATCAATTAATTATTTTTGCTTTTAACATCTTTTTATTTTTCTCAATACTCAAAAGAAAGAATCTTAAATGGGTATTAGCCTTAGTAGGGATTTATCATGCAGTGATCGCGAACATCTTTTTTATCCAAAAGTTCGCCCTTATAAATACCGCCTCTGAATATATAGGCTATTTATATCTTCTGATCTCTTTTCTTCTTTTCTCTTTGGCTTTCAGATCCCAGAGGTGGAAAAAAAGTCATTCAAAAATAACTTTGGTGCTCATCGTCGTAGGGCTTTTTGTGCCCTTTCACTTCTTTCGACAATTTGAATTGACCCACATCATGCTGGCGGGGTGGGGAAGCTTGAATACCTCTCTTTTGACCTTGGGCGTGCTGAGTTCTGTGCAGGATACAGGTAAGTATTTAAAAAAATTAATCTCTGCGTTGACACTTTTTTGGATTCTGCTTTATTTCACCGTGGCCATCTATTTAGATTAAAAGAATGATTCAATATTGAGCAAGTTTATGTTAATAAAATGTATAGTGTCGGGGTGTAGCGCAGCCTGGTAGCGTAACGTCCTGGGGGGGCGGGGGTCGCTGGTTCGAATCCAGTCACCCCGACCATTTTTCATCATTATACAATTCTTAGATGCAACAAAAAATTCATAATACTTCACCAAGGCTTCAACCAAATGCAACAGTCCTAAGGTAATTTAAGACTAATAAAACCTTAGGAGGAAAAAATGAAAAATTTAAAAAAATTATTTGTGATACCTATGACGGTAGCCACACTTAGTCTTCCTGCATTTGGCAATATGGCCAGTAATAACGAAGCTGCAGACATTATGTCTGAGGATATGAGATTAGATAGAGTTGAAAAAGCGCAAGAAGAGCGCGATATCACCGCTACTGAAGGTGCGATAAAAACAACTACGGCCTCAGTGAGAAAAGCTGAATTGCAAGAGATGGATGTTGAAGAGCTGCTGGATGATGAAGATAAATTTAACGGCCAAGAGGTCACCCTTCATGGTGAAGTAGAAAGAGTTATTGATAACAGAACTTTTGTATTAGAAAGTGGTGGGATCATTAATGACGAAGTCGTTGTGGTACTTGAAAAGGGTTTAAGCCCAGATGAAGTCGCAGGACTTATTCAAAAAGATCAAAAACTGATTGTTAAAGGTAAATTTAATAAATCAGCTCTCAGAGATCACTCTGTTGATCAGGAACTTTCTTATAAAGGGAGTGAATATGAAACGGATATGGATAAAACAGAGTCTTTTGTCTTAGGATCAGAAGTCAGAACACAACTTTCTGAGTAAAAAACAATAATATATATTGTGATATGGACCAGGCATTTTTCTAAGTGCCTGGTTTTTTTACGTTTAATTTAAGTCTAAAATTACTTTCAATTCAAATTAAAATTTTGTATGTTGCCTTCCATTAAATAGAAATTCTACTTGGGGGAGACATGAATTATCTTGGAATGATCTGCGCGGGAATGCTTGCGTCGACAAGTCTTATGGCGTCTACATTTATCAATAATATAACTTGTACTCATAAAAATTATCACTTTCAAATTCTTGAGCATGAAAACAAAAACTCAGCTATCTATCGAGCGTCAATGGATGGAGAAAGTTTATTTGAAGTCAAAGGGGATCAAACAGATCCTTGTATTGATAGCGTTATCGTGAGAGCGAATAAAGATTTAAATGCTGGGTTTGTTGCTGTGGCAGCTGATGGGATTAAAGAGATTTGTCCTATGGATTATCAAAGAATGACTTTCTATATAGGTAATTTTAAGTTACAAAATATCGCTCAGGGAACAGTTGAGTTGAGCTCTAATGATAGCAAAGAATCTTTTCAAGTCAGATGTAAGCTTAAAGTATTAGGGAAGTAAATTTTTAGCTCTTTTTAATTCATCGAGATATTTTGAAATTTTTTGAACTTTAGAATAAGTGTGAGGAAAACCTTCCTCACCAATATTTTGTTCAATACAATTGCGACCATTATTATCACACCGATTATAGCGCTCACATTTCTTCTTCTTGTCGTAATAAGTGGATAGAGATGGGTTACCTGCAACCAACACACCTACAACTTCCATATTCTTGTTAAACACGGGGCTTCCACTATTTCCAGCGAAAGCGTCGAGATTCGTTTTGAAGTTGTATGACTGGTTAAAAAATTCGAATATATAAGCACTATGAGTGTACTTCATCGGCATTCCCATAGGGTGACCAAGCATAGAAACAGCATCTCCTTGAGCGGGAGAGTGGCTTGCTATTTTTAAGGGAGTGCGTCCTTTAACTTTTCTATCCAACTTAATAATGGCAAAGTCTCGGCCCAGGTCTCCCTCATCATTGACTGCATAGAGAATTTTTTTACAGCGATAAAGATTGTCTTTATTAATGTGATTTGTATTTATTTTTCTAGGACGAGTTTCTTGATAGTCGAATAACCAAGTGTAGGCTTCGCAGTAGTTTTTAGTCTCATCTCTAATTTCAGTGCGAACATGGGTCCCGCAATGCCCAGCGGTGACCAAAACATCTTCGGCAATGAGAAAACCAGTGCAAGCATAACTCACACTTGGGTTATAAGAGAACCTTTCGCTGGCGCACATTCTCTCACTGAGCGGATCAACCAGAAGTTCTAAACCGCCGCGACCATTTTCACTCCATAAGGAATTAATCACTCCCACTGCCACTGAGCGAGCATATTTTTGAGTTGAGCTATAAGGGTAGACGGCCTGACGGTTATCAGTACCGAATATATCAGCGCAGAGATAAGTCATATGAAAGAGAATGAGGAAGGCAAAGATACTTTTCACATCAGCTCCTAAGAAGATACGCCATAACTATAGGTAATTGCATAAAGTGACAAGTTCACTGTAAGAATTACATCGTGTATTTATTGCGCTGCAAAGCAATGTATAAAGAGGTGATTTTATTTTTAAAGGAGATACCCATGAAAAACCTATTTTTCTTCATCTTAGTCGCTCTAAGTTTTAATTCTTTTGCCTGTGGTAATCAGCAATTACCTGAAGGATTGAATGAGAGAGGTGAGATTACCTCTAAGGAGCAAAAAGACATATTGATGGATTTTAATAAACAAAACCTCTTTTGCGCTACCTTTGATATGGGGACTCATAAAATTGTTAAGTTTTCTGCAGAGATAGACGCCTATGCCACTGTGAGATGTATGGGAGCTCCCCTTAAAGCTGAGCTCATTTTAGAAGATGAATCGGTGTTAGATATTGCTAAGATTGAAAAAACCGCTCAAGGGGATGTTATCATTGCCTTGCAAGGTTACGGTACTTCTGTGCTGTGTTCAAAAAACGAAATTTAGAAAATAAGTAAAAAAAAAGGGAGTTCGAAAACTCCCTTTTTATTAAAACTGATAAGTATCTGATCACATAGGATTCTGACTATGTTCAGCTTCAATCCCATCATTATGGCAGGGGATTGCAAAAAAATCATCGCTCTCATGTGTACATTTAGTGCAGGTTTACAAACTTTTTATAACTATTCCTAACAGTTGATTTCAATAGTCTGTGAAAAATGTAATACTTCTAGCTACTTAAAACCCATAAAATCGAAGAGGAAGTTTTTGCCCAAGGAATCTGGTGCTAAAGCTTGTTAGAATATGTTGATGAAAAAATATCTCCTAATAATCACTACTATTTGTCTATTCATCCCAACAGCTTGGTCTAAGTTTGATCTAAGGTCTTTATCTGCTCAAACTCAAACCGTGCAAAATGATTTGGAAAAAATATTAGCAAAAGCAAATTTAGAGGGAAAAATAAACTTCGTTCAAAAGTCCCATACAAAAAACTCAGCTCATCTTAGTTGTGAAGCAGAAAAAATGACTATTACTGTGGAAGCTGGAGAAAATTGGTCTCAAGTATTTTATTACTCACTCCAAAAGCTAGGCTTTTATTTTCCTCATCCAAGAATTCAAGTTTCTCCTAAATGGAGTCAGGTCAAAGAGAATTGTGGCAAAACAATTCAATGGAAAACGGCCATGAAATATCACGGTTTCCATTTGCATACCTTACATCCAAGTGAATGGGTGCATGGCTTTCTTATGGGGAAAACTGAAATTGCTAATGATATGATTCGATGGATGGCCAGAAATCAACAAAATACTCTGGACTTAAGCTTGCTCGATATCGAAGAAGAGAAAATATTCTCCTATCTTAAAGCCCCTTTTAAATTGGCCAAAGACTTTGGGATCCATACTGGTGTTGTTTTTGGTTTTGCCTTTCATCAACAAAATCAATACAAACTCGTCAGTCTCTTTGATTCTTTATTTGAAGAACGAAGCTTGAAAGCAATTGATAAAAAATTAAATTATTTACTCGATAATATTGACCTGAGTTTTATAAATATTGAAGCGGGAACAAGTGAGTTTACTCCCGCTAATTATGAACTCTCAATAAAGTGGATGAATAAAGCAGCAGAGCTTGCAGAAAAAAAAGATGTCGCCACTTTTATTAAAATCCATACCTCGACTGGTCAAGAAAATGAAAAGTATGGGAATTTTAACTTCCTCCCGCAATTTGCCAATTCAAATGTAGGGATTCTACCTCATACTGTTTTCCTCTATGAGTTAGAAGCGGATGACGCCCCTATGTATGGAAACAAAAATTTCCATCATATCCGTGACTTTATGTTGGATCAAAAAGATAAAAGAAACACATGGTATTATCCTGAAACAAGTTATTTCTGTGTTCAAGATATTGATGTCCCTCTCTTTTTTACCGACTATTTACTCACTCGTGCCAATGATTCCAAGTTTCTCTATCAAAACGGGATACAAGGACAGCTTAATTTCTCCACCGGCCAAGAGGTTGGTTATTGGCTTTTTGATTGGACTTACACTCTCTTAAATAATCTAGATTATGAATTTGATCCCTATATTGGTTTAAAACTTTTGGGTGAAGACGTAGAGAGTTGGAAGAAAATTGCTGAGTTTCAAAATAAATATTTTGTGAAAAAAGGTCTTGTGAGCATCATTACATTTTCTAGTCTTGGAGATGAGTTATTGGAAGGGGTGCATAACGTTTTAAAACGAAATCTACTATCCAAACTTAGCAAAGATCCAAAATCTCTTGATTCAGAAATTGCCTTATTGGAAGAAGCCATCCCGCATATACCTAAAAATGTGGAAATTAAAAATAAAGAGCTGCGTTCTATGTGGAAAATTACAGAAGCACGCATTCAACATGCTTATTACAATCGCTTGGCCATGAAGCATGAAGATAAAAAAGAAAGCTATCTCGCTAAATCAAAAGAGTACCGTGAAAAAGCTCAAGGTCATATTGATCATGTCTTTAATAATCATGGACGCTATCCAGCGGCTCAACTCTTTAGCAGACATGATAACCCTACCGCCTATAAGTGGGGCTATGCTCAACCGGCTAAGGATATGCAGTACTGGATAAGAGAAGAAGAATCAATTCGTGCTAATAACTATGCCTTTTATTTTATGAGCCAATTTAGTATTAAAGAAGTTCTTGAAGGTTGGGTGTTTTAATCTCATGAATAAAAATAAACTTATTATTATTGCTATCGTTATTTTTATCATTGTGATTTTTTCTTTGCTGATGGTTTTTGTGGTTCAAAACGAAGACATGCGCATGAGTCAAACATCCCCACAAATTTTCCGCGTTTCTTAATATTCTTAAGTAGTTATAATAATTCTATTATTAAAATTTAATATAGGATTTCTATGGAAAAGACCATCAACAAGAATGTTTTCTTCAGTTCTGTCATTTTTATTTTCGTGACGACTGTTATCACTGCAATCTTTCCCGACTCAATTAATGATTTTTTTAATCAAGTACAAAATTGGATGATTGTAAACTTAGGTTGGATTTATATTCTTGCTGTGGCGATCATGCTCTTTATCCCTCTATGGTTGATAGCTAGTCGACTTGGGGATATCAAATTAGGTCCTGACCATTCAGCTCCAGATTATAGTCGCATCTCTTGGTTTGCCATGCTTTTTTCAGCAGGTATGGGAACAGGGATTATGTTTTGGGGAGTAGCAGAGCCGATTATGCATTTTTCGAACCCACCTGTTGGTGATGGTCTAACCCTAGCGAGTGCTAAAGAAGCTGTTAAAATAACAATGTTTCATTGGGGGCTTCATGCATGGGCAATCTATGCTACCTTCGGGGTGATTCTCTGTTATTTCTGTTACCGTAAAAATCTTCCTCTCTTACCCAGATCAGCTTTCTATCCTCTTGTAGGAGAAAAAATACATGGCCCTATTGGTGATGTGATCGATACTTTTTGTGTGCTTGGGACACTATTTGGAGTGGGAGCGTCTCTTGGTATGGGTGTGATACAAGTTAACGGCGGACTTAATTACGTTTTTGGTATCGAGCAAAATGCTGTGGTTCAGACCATCCTTATCGGTATTATTACTTCATTTGCCACTATCTCTGTTGTTCTCGGGCTAGATGGAGGGATTAAGAAACTCAGTAATCTTAATATGATTTTGGCCATAGCTCTTATGATTGGAATTCTTATTGTTGGGGACAGTGTGAATCTTCTTCAAACATTTGTCCAAAACACCGGAGGATATCTTTCAGATATCATCAATAAAACTTTTAATCTCTACGCCTATGAAAAGAAAAATGATTGGATAGGTGGGTGGACACTGCTCTATTGGGCATGGTGGATTGCTTGGGCGCCATTTGTAGGTATGTTTATAGCGCGTATCTCTCGTGGTCGAACTATTAGAGAATTTCTCATTGGGGTTTTATTTGTCCCCACAGGTTTTACATTTCTATGGATGACAATATTTGGTAACTCGGCTATTGATCTCGTGCTTAATCAAGATGCCATAGCCTTATCCGATGCAGTGAATGAGAATGTCGCTGTTGCGATATTTAAATTTTTTGAATACTTTCCCTTTACTAATTTTTTATCCATTTTAGGGATTTGTTTAGTTGTGACTTTCTTCGTGAGTTCATCAGACTCTGGATCACTTGTTATTGATACTCTTGCTTCAGGTGGATCTCAACATCCTCCCGTTTGGCAGCGAGTTTTTTGGGCGGTCACTGAAGGAGTGGTGGCGGCCACCTTGCTTCTGGCCGGAGGAATTGAAGCCTTACAAACCATGACCATTGTCTCGGCCCTGCCTATTATTGTGCTGATTATGGTGGGGGTGTATTGCTTTATAAAGTCCCTACGGGAAGACCATCTCCATCGCAGCTCAATTACAGGTTTAAATATGTCCACGTCTTATTCAAATGAACATACTGATTGGAAAGATAAGCTTGAGTACTTGACGACAAAACCAAATTTAGCAAGTGCAAGAGAGTTTTTACAGAATATCACAAAGCCTGCCTTAAATGAGTTACAAATTGAGATGAGTCAAAAAGGTCTTAATGTTAAATTGGTTGAAGAAGAAAATGAATTCGTTGGTATCGTAGTGGAGAAAAATTCCGTTGAAGATTTTCGCTATGAAATAAAACTCCGAACTTTTGAATCTCCAGAATATTTTGAAAAAACTGAAGATCCTTATTATAGAGCAGAAGTTTTTCTCTTAAATGGAGGGCAAGATTATGACATCTATGGTTATACCAAAGAACAAATAATAGCAGATGCGGTTACACAATATGAGCGTTATTATCATTATTTACATGTGGTAAATAAAGAAGTGGTAATCTGACGTCTAAGACTTGTGTAGGAATTTCTACATTGTCATTATAATTTCTCCAAGCTCAACTTAAGAATTTGGGCCAAACTGTTAACAACTAATTGTTTAACTTGTTGTAGAACAGAGGAGAAAACGTATGAAATTTTTATTAAACTTATTAGCAGTCATGACACTATCACTTGGTATGGTTGCATGCTCAGATAGAACTGAAGAAAGAGCTGGGTATGAAGCTGAAAGAATGGAGTCAAATGTTGAAAGTGAATCAGCAGAATTCAAGTCTTGGTTAGAAGAAAAGTCTGAAGAAGTAGAAGACAGAATGGAAGAGCTTGAAGAAGAGATGGCCGGAGCAAGCGGTGAAGCTAAAGCTAAAATGGAAAATGCTTACCAAGATCTTAAAGACATGAAAGACAAGCTTGCTGCAAAAATGGATGACATGGGTGATTCAACTGCAGCAAATTGGGATGAATTCAAAGGTGAAGTAAGTGCTGAGTGGAATGAACTCAAAGCCGACACTAGAGAATTTCTTTATAGCGAATAATTTAGAGTTATAAATTTTTAATGATAAGAAGCCGGGCATTTAGTCCGGCTTTTTTTGATTTTGTGGCACCAGTTTCCATTTGTCACCGGCTCGCTAAACTCTAAGTCCCTTAAATTATTCACTTAATATCTGGCACAATTCATGCAAATTGTAAGTTTAAATCGCAGTCAGTGAAAGGATTCTTTGACGCTTACGTTTTTTACTTTGGAGGTAAAAATGAGAACGTTATGGAATCAGAGTTTAGTGTTAATTGTACTGAGTTTAGGTTTAATGAGTTTATCTGCATCTGCCCAAACCCGTAGAGGCGGATTAGGACACCAAAATCTTGAAAATGATATCCAAGACAAATTACTCCGCATAGAAAGACAAATTGTCACAGCAACTCGTGCAGAGAAAATAGCTATCGATGCTAAGCTTCAAGAAGCCATCATGATTCTTAGAAACCCTAGAAGAGGTGGAAGACGCGGTGGAGTGGATCTTCCCCTACCACCTACAAGACGAAGAGGTTTTCGCCTAGCAGCTGTAGTGCAAGCCTGTGGAAAAATCCAAAATAGTTATTTTGCAGCTCAATGTATAGAGAAGGCTAAATCGTACCAAGTAGATGCTGAAGTGGTGAATGCTTGTACAAGTATTAAAAATAGCTCATATGCAACTGATTGTGTAAGCAATGCCGGTCAATTTAATATCTTTAATGAAAATATTGTTTATGGGTGTGCTAAAATCACCAACACTTATTTTGCTAATGAGTGTGTAAAGTCTGCAGGAAAATTAGGTGCGAATGCAAGACAGGTGAATGCTTGTACCGATATCAATAATGCGAGCTATGCTAATGATTGTGTAAAATATGCGGGGGACGGTAAAGTTCCAGCAAGAGCAATTAAAGCTTGTGTGCAGAGTAATTCTAATACTTACTATGCTGCTCAATGTGTAAAAAGTTTAAAAATGTAATTTAAAAAGGCATGTATAAAGAATTTTAACCCCTCAAATGAGGGGTTTTTTTATGTTTTTTTTACCAACTCCACATGGTCCCATCTTCTAATCTATTCACTGGAAGATAAGCTGGTTGGTAAGGATATTTAGCTGCAAGTTCTTCATCGATATCGACCCCATGTCCTGGAACATCTCCTGGGTAGAGCATTCCCTCTTTAAAAGTATAACTGTGAGGAAAAACGTCATCAGTTTTATCTGTATGGCGCATATATTCTTGAATACCAAAATTAGAAACAGAGATATCAAAGTGTAGAGCCGCTCCCATGCATACAGGGGAGAGATCGGTAGCACCATGGCTTCCGGTTCTGACTTGGTAGAGCTCAGCTAATGCCGCAATTTTTCTGAGATGAGAAATTCCTCCCGCATGCACAACAGTGGTGCGGATATAATCGATCAATTGATTTTGGATCAGATCTTTTGCATCATAAATCGTATTGAAAATTTCACCGATGGCTATTGGTGTTGTCGTATGTTCACGAATCAGGCGCAGAGCTTCTTGATTTTCTGCAGGTGTCGGGTCTTCCATCCAAAAGAGATTATAATCTTCTACGGATTTTCCAAATTTCGCGGCTTCTATGGGAGTGAGTCTGTGATGAATGTCATGGAGGAAGTGATGATCAAATCCAAATTTCTCCCGAGCTTTATCAAAAAGTTTCGGAGTATGTTTTAAATATTTTGCCGTTGACCAAATATTTTCACTGGGCAGATTGGCATCTGCTGGCTCATAAAACATTTTATCTTTGGAGACACCATAGGTTGATTTTAATCCTGGGATTCCTGTTTGTAAGCGAATAGCTTTGTAGCCTAGTTCAATATATTTTGAAACCTCTTCAAGTGTTTCTGAAATATCTTGACCGTTAGCATGACCATAAACCATAACTCCTTCGCGGCATTTGCCACCGAGCAGTTCATAAAGAGGAAGCTTGGCTTTTTTGGCCTTAATATCCCATAAGGCGGTATCAACGGCAGCTATAGCAGACATAGTCACTGGACCTCTTCTCCAATAAGCACCGCGGTAAAAATACTGCCAAATATCTTCGATTTGATTGGCGTCTCTTCCAATAAGGCAAGGGATAAGATGATCTTCAAGATAGCTCACAACAGCTAACTCTCTTCCATTTAAAGTGGCGTCGCCAATTCCATATATTCCTTCGTCAGTTTCAATCTTTAAAGTCACAAAATTTCTATCCGGACAAGTGACAATTACTTTTGCTTGAGTGATCTTCACAGGCATACTCCTTTTTCCTTTCTCAGTTTCCAATTCAGAGGTAAAATTGACAAGAACTATTTTAAAGATAAAACCCTAGTTAAAGGCCCGACTATGCATGAGATCAATCATCCTGATCGTCTCTTTCCTATAAACTTAGATCAAAAAAAACTCGCGCGCACGCTTTATGATTCTGTAAAAAACCTACCCATCTTAAGTCCCCACGGACATACTGATCCAAAATGGTTTCATGAAAATAAGCATTTTACTAACGCAACCGAGTTGCTTCTTACCCCAGATCATTATTTGTTGCGAATGCTGTATTCTCAAGGTATTCCTCTCGAAATTTTTGGACGAGGAAAGAAATTGGATGAACAAGAACAAAAAACTGCATGGAGAGTTTTTGCTGAAAACTATTTTTTGTTCAGCGGTACTCCTTCGTGGATTTGGTTGAATCATGTTTTTAGTGAAGTCTTTGGTATTCAAGAAGAACTTGCAAAAGAAAATGCAGACTTATTTTACGAGACAATCAATAAAAAACTCCAAAGTGATGAATTTAAACCAAATGCGCTTTTGGATCGATTTAATATTGAAAAGATCGCTACAACTGACGAAGCCATAGACTCGCTAGAATTTCATACCAATTCCAAAGTCATCCCCACCTTTAGACCGGATAGATTAACCGACCCAGAACATGACGATTTCTATGAG